>Ga0335083_10004695_pt1 | contig 17356 bp, 18 predicted proteins | sample Lox_Sample_42_FD_206716 | JGI IMG/M metagenome (GOLD analysis project Ga0335083, IMG submission 206716) | Soil microbial communities from Loxahatchee National Wildlife Refuge, Florida, United States - Lox_Sample_4.2 | ecosystem: Environmental > Terrestrial > Soil > Wetlands | place: USA... | reverse complement strand
TGACTTTGGCGTCGTGCGGACCGTATTATGAGGCGCATGGAGCCGACGGACCCTTTCGAGGTACTGGTCCAAAAGAAGCAAGAACTCGAACGCCGGGCGGGCCGTTTGAATCCCGAGGGGCTCAAAGAGTTCGTCCAGCTTGCTGAAGAGGCGTGTTCGCTTCGAGAGATCAATCCCCCCGAAGCTGAGCGGCTTCGCTTTAAGGCCTCGGATCTCATTCCGGCCGTTGAAGAAGCAACCGAGCGAGCTATCGCTATCAGAGACCGAATCAGGGCCCAGATGATGGGGCACGCTGCGGACGCAATGGAAACTTACAGCGAGGTCCTCAAGGAGCTCGCCAAGTAAGTGGCAGAGCCCGTTTGGCTTGATCGTGACATCGTCACGAAGATGCATGAGTGGTGCCTGGCCGCATGGGGAGGGACCGGCGGGATCAGAGACGGCGGCTTGCTCGATTCGGCGTTAAGCCGCCCTCAAACAATCTACGACTACAGGCCTGAGGTTACGATTCATGAGCTGGCGGCTGACGGCCGCGACTCGGAACTAGTGGCGACGATCATAGCTCTTGCGGCAGGCGACATCACTCAGGAGCGGCTCGCCGTTTGGATTAGACAGAATTCCGAATAGAGATCTTGAAGAACGAGAACACGTTTATGGATTCTTCAAAATCTCGCGTGCGGCGTTGTAACCTGGCGCACCCATGACGCCGCCGCCCGGATGCGTGCCAGAGCCGCACAGATACAGACCGCGGATGGGAGTCCGATAACGCGCGCAGCCGGCTATGGGCCGCAGCACGAACATCTGATCCAGACTCATCTCGCCATGAAAAATGTTACCGCCTGTCAGGCCGAAGCGGCGCTCCAGATCGAGCGGCGTCAGCACCTGCTTGTGGATAATCAGCGACCGGAACCCGGGCGCATATTCTTCGATCAGCTCGAAGACCCGGAAGGCGAACGGCTCGCGCAATTCATCCCAATGCGTGTCGCGCAGGGTGTAAGGCGCGTATTGCAGAAAGATTCCCATGATGTGCTTGCCGGGCGGGGCGAGCGAGGGGTCGTACACGGTGGGGATGGTCAACTCCAGCAGCGGCGATTGAGACGGGCGGCCGTATTTGGCGTCGTCCCAGGCGCGCTCGACGTAATCCATGGACGGGCAGATGTGCATGGTGGCGCGGTGTTGCGGCGCGGGCGTTCCCGGCAAAGCGCGGAAATCGGGCAGGCCGTCGAGCGCCAAATTGATCTTGCAGGACGTGCCTTCGCTGCGATATTTGCGGATTGACTCGAGCAAGTCGCCGGGGAGTTCGCGCTGATCGACTAAATGCAGGAAGGTCGTCTGCGGCGTGAGGTTGCTCGCGACGATTGCGGCTTCGATTTCTTCGCCGCCCTCCAGGACAACACCGCGTGCGCGACCGTTTTCGACGCGGATGCTCTTGACGCCGGCATTGGTGCGGATCTCGGCGCCTCGGCTGGCGGCAGATTGCGCGATGGCGTTCGACACAGCACCCATGCCTCCGCGCACGAATCCCCACAGGCCGCGCTTGCCGCCCACGCTGCCCATGACGTGATGCAGCAGAATGTAGGCGGTGCCCGGCGAGCGCGGGCCGCCGTTGGCGCCGATTACGCCGTCGGTAGCCAGCGTGACTTTGATCTCGTCCGATTCAAACCATTCGTCCAGGAAATCGGCGGCACTTTGGGTGAAGATCTTGACCAGGCTGACGATCTCTTTCGGGCGCAGCCGCCGGAATTTTCCAGCAAGTTTGAGATATTCGACCAAATCGCCGACGCCTCGGGGCGGAAACTCGGGAGGCGTGGTGAGCAGCAGGCTTTCGACAACTTCTGAAAGCCGCTCGAGATGATCTTCGTAGGCGGGGAAGACCTCGGCGTCATGGCGCGAGAATTTGGCGATTTCGGCCAGGGTCTTGGCGCGATCCTGCCACATAAAGAGGTAGCGGCCATCGGGGTAGGGCGAGAAAAACGCGGGATCTTTGGCATCGACGTGATAGCCGAAGCGCTCGAGTTCCAGCTCGCGAATGATGCGCTCCTGGAGCAGGCTGGAGAGATACGCAGCGGTGGAGACGTGGTAACCCGGCCAGACTTCTTCGGTGACCGCGCAGCCGCCCACCAGTTCGCGCTTTTCGAGCACCAGAACCTTGCGGCCAGCGCGAGCGAGGTAGGCTGCGCAAACCAATCCGTTGTGGCCGGCACCGACGATGATGACGTCGAACTTTTTCAAGTCCCGATTGTAGCGTCCTTGTGCGCCAGCAGCGCGACAGCCAATTTGCCGATAGTTAAACCGGCTGATAGGCTGAAGACGTGACTAGTCTGCTTGAAAAAGCGCTGAAAAAGGTTGGCGCGCTGCCGCAAGACGAGCAGGATGCGATCGCCGCGGAAATCCTGGATTCCCTGGCGGACGAAGAGGCTTGGAGGAAGAAGTTTGCCCTGAAACGCGACCGGCTGCGCCAATTGGCGAGAGAAGCGCTGGACGAAGATGCGCGGGGCGAGACTCGATCATTGGATGAGCTGCTTTGATTGAGTCGAGGACGACTCGACATCGGCTTCTGTCTCGCATTACACACGACCGCTGGTTTGACCTAGCGCTGGGCGCGTCACGCCGGCGATTCGAACACCACCACCGCCAGCGGCGGCAACGTGATCGACAGACTGTGGTAATGATTGTTGTACGCCACCGGCTCGGACATCACTGCGCCGGCGTTGCCTAGATTGCTACCTCCGAACATCTCCGCGTCGCTGTTCAAAATTTCGCGGTACAGGCCCGGGTCAGGCACCCCGACTCGGTAGTTCATTCGCGGCACCGGCGTGAAATTGCAGACGAACAGCAAAAACGGCCTCCCGCCTTCCGGCCGGCGGATGAACGAAATGGTGGAACCGTCCACGTCCCGGAAATCCACCCACTCAAAACCGGCCCAGAAAAAATCCACCTGGTAAAACGCCGGGTGCGTGCGATACAGCTTGTTCAACTCGCCCACGAAAACCTGCAGCTTGCGGTGAAAATCGAAATGCAATAATTCCCAAGGCAGGCCGCGCTCGTGGTTCCATTCATCCCAAACGCCGATCTCCGAGCCCATGAACAGCAGCTTCTTGCCTGGATGCGCATACATATAGGACAGAAACGCGCGCACATTGGCGAACTTCTGCCACACGTCGCCCGGCATCTTGCTCAGCAGCGCACCTTTGCCGTGCACCACCTCGTCGTGCGAGATCGGAAGCACGAAATTTTCAGTGAACGCGTACAGCATGCTGAAGGTGATGTTATTGTGATGAAACTTGCGATGCACTGGGTCCTTGGCGAAATAATCCAGCATGTCGTGCATCCAGCCCATGTTCCACTTCATGGTGAAGCCGAGCCCATTCATGTAAGTGGGGCGCGAAACGCCGGTGAATGCGGTGGACTCCTCGGCCACCGTGATCGCTCCCGGCACCTGGTGCGCCAGCTCGTTGAAGCGCCGCAGAAAATCGATGGCTTCCAGATGCTCGTTTCCGCCATACATGTTCGGGATCCACTCGCCGGCCTTGCGCGCGTAGTCCAGATACAGCATGGATGCCACAGCGTCCACGCGTAATCCGTCAATGTGATAAACGTTCAGCCAGAATAGTGCATTGGAAAGCAGGAACGTCCGCACCTCGTTACGGCCGTAGTTGAAGATCAGCGTGCCCCATTCCTTGTGCTCGCCCTTGCGCCAGTCGGCATGTTCATAGAGCGCGGTGCCGTCGAATTGCGCCAGGCCGTGCGCGTCTTTCGGGAAATGGCCGGGCACCCAATCCACGATAATGCCAAGGCCGGCCCGATGGCAGCAATCCACGAAGTACATGAAATCCTCGGGCGTGCCGAAACGCGCGGTGGGCGCGTAGTAGCCGACCACCTGATAACCCCACGAGCCGGAAAAAGGATGCTCCGCCACCGGCAGCAATTCCAGATGCGTGTAGCCCAGGCGCACGGCGTACTCCACCAATTTGGTAGCCAGCTCGCGATAACTCAGATACGCGTTGTGCGGACCGCGCAGCCAGGAACCCAGATGGACTTCGTAGATCGAGATCGGCTCCTTTAGCTGGCTCTTGCGGCCGCGCGCGTCCATCCAGGCGTGATCGCCCCACTGGTAGCGCCCTAGGTCCCAAACTACCGAGGCGGTCTTGGGTGGAACTTCGCTGGCGAAGCCGTACGGGTCGGACTTCTGCTGCCGGTAGGCTCGCCAGGGTGCGCGCACCGAATATTTGTAGTTAGTCCCGACGCCGACGCCTGGAACGAACAGCTCCCACACGCCAAAACGCGACCGCATGGGATGGCGGCGCTCGTCCCAATCGTTGAAGTCGCCCACCACGCTGACCACTTCCGCATTCGGCGCCCACACCGCGAATCGCACGCCCGCCACGCCTTCGCAGTCGACCGGGTGCGCGCCCATGGTGTGGTAGCTCTCGTATTGCGTGCCTTCGCCGTGGATGTGCAAATCGAAATCAGAGATCAGAGGACCGAAACGATAGGTGTCTTCGATTTCAGCCCTCGCGCCGTTCCAAAGCGTCAGCCGGAGCAGGTAATGTTCTGGCTCTCGATCCAACGACGCCACGAAAAAGCCCTCGGCGCGCAGTTTGCGCATCGGATGCGACGTTTCGCCCACCCTCACCTCCGCGTCCATGGCTTGAGGCAGAAAGGCGCGGATCTCCCAGCCTTTCTCGGTTCGATGCGGACCAAGAACGCTGAAGGCATCGCCGTGATGGCCGCTGAGAATGGCGTCGATGTCTTGAGAGGTCATGCACAGCTATTATGGCAAGGTGTCTGTTAGAAAAGCTGAGCTGCACGTGCACCTGGAGGGATCGGTGGAAGCCGGGACCCTGCTCCAGATCGATCCGGGCCTCGCGCGCCAGGAGATCGAAGCCAATCTCAAGTGCAGCACGTTCGAAGAATTTCTGCGCGGCTATATTTGGATTACCGGCAAACTTCAGACGCCCGAGCATTACGCGCTGGCGACGCGGCATTTCCTCGAACGGCTAGCCGCGCAAGACGTGACGTATGCCGAGATCACGCTGTCGGCCGGCGTAGTGTTGTGGAAGCAGCAGGATCTGGCGGCGGTTTACGAAGCGGTTTGGAAGGAATCGCAGCGCTCGCCGGTGCGGACTTTCTGGATTTTGGACGCGGTGCGGCATTTCGGCGCCGAGCATGGCATGCAGGTGGCGCGATTCGCCGTTTCGCGGCGCGATCAAGGCGTGATTGCCTACGGCATCGGCGGTGATGAAGCGCGCGGACCGGCCGAGTGGTTTCGCGACGTTTTCGCCTACGCCCGGGATGGCGGGCTGCGCCTGGTTTGCCACGCCGGCGAAACCATGGGACCGGAGTCGATTTGGGCCGCGCTCGAGATCGGGGCCGAGCGCATCGGCCACGGCATCGCGGCGGTTCGGGATGCGGCGCTGCTCGCGCGATTGCGCGAAACCAATATACCGCTTGAGATCTCGATCACCAGCAACGTGTGCACGGGCGCAGTCCCCACGCTGGCCCAGCATCCGGTTCGGCGGATTTACGACGCCGGCGTTCCCATCGTGCTGAACACCGATGATCCGGCGTTTTTTCACACCTCGCTTGAGCGCGAGTACGAGCTGGGAGAGAACCTGTTTGGATTGCCGGTAGAGGAACTTGCGGCGGCCAGCTTTCGCTACGCCTTCGCGGCCCCGGCAGCCTCTGCGCGCTAAACCCTAGTCTCCAGTTTGCCGATGGATGATTGGGTTCGTGTCCTTTGCGGAATTTCGCCAAGTCGTTCGCCAAATCGTTTCGACGCCTCGCCCGCCGCCGGACCGCCGCTTGCTTCGCGGTGGCAGCTTTTGCGCTGATCGCGCGGCTCGCGCTGCTTCCCTGGCTCCCGCCTCCCAACCCGGTAATCCACGACGAATTCAGCTATCTGCTGAATGCCGACACGTTCGCCTCGGGCCGCCTGACCAATCCGGTGCACCCGTTCTGGATCCATTTCGAGTCGTTCCAGATCATCCAGCAGCCCACCTACGCGTCGAAATATCCACCCATGCAGGGGCTGATGCTCGCTTTAGGCCAGATTCTGGGACATCCCTGGATTGGCGTGATGCTGAGCATCGCCGCGATGTGCGCGCTCACCTGCTGGACCCTGCAAGGCTGGCTGCCACCGGTGGCCGCGTTGTTCGGCGCGCTGCTCGTCGCGATGCGTCTGGGCATCATCGATTATTGGATGAACTCCTATTGGGGCGGCGCGGTGGCGGCGATCGGAGGCGCGCTGGTTATCGGTGCCTTGCCGCGCCTGTTGCGCCGGGTACGAGTGCTGCACGCGGCTCTGTTCGGCCTTGGCCTGGCGATTCTGATGAATAGCCGTCCGTATGAAGGCGCGATTATGGGAGCCATCGCCGGCGTGGCGTTGATTGTTTCGCTCGTTCGCCGCCGCGCGCCGTTAGCTATTTTCGCGCGCACAGCGCTGCCGATGGGATTGGTGCTGGCCGCCGCGGCAGGCTTGACGGGTTACTACAACTTCCGTGTCACCGGCAACGCGCTGCGCATGCCCTATCAGGTTCATGAGGCGCAGTACGTCATGAGTTCGGTCTTCTTGTGGGAAAAGCCCAAACCGGCGCCGGTCTATCACCATGAGCCGATGCGCCGATTCTGGGCCGTTTTCGACATGCAAGTGGACCAGTACATGCGCATGCATCCCATCCTCAGCACGGCCCTGAAACTCGGCAACGCTTACGAGTTTTATCTGGGCAACGCGCTATTCGCGCTTCCTCTGCTCGGTTTGGTTCTCGTGTGGAAGAACCGCAGAGTCCGGCTGGCTTTGCTGATGTTCGCCGTCTTTTTGCTGGGCCTGATTCCGGAGAAGACGGTTTGGCCGCATTATCCGGCTCCCTCGATGCCACTCTTTTTCGTAATCGTCATGTACGGCCTCTTCGGATTGCGATTCTGGAAAATGGGACGCGCGCGCGTCGGCGCGGGCCTGATTCCGCCGCTGGCGCTCGGGTTCGTTGCGCAGTTCCTGGTCTACGTCGTCTTCTCCTGCCTGCATCTGGACTGGCTGCACTCAGATACTTGGGCGACCTTCGGACCGCAACGCGCGGCGATCGAATCACGGCTTGAAAAAGAGCCCGGCGAGCAGCTCGTGATGGTGCACTACGCGCCGGATCACGATTTCTTACGCGAGTGGGTCTTCAATCGCGCCGATATCGACCATGCCAAGGTGGTTTGGGCGCGCGAAGTGAGCCCGCCTGAGGACCAGCGATTGATGCAATATTTCCACAACCGCAAAATCTGGCTGGTGGACGCGGATGCGAAGCCGCCGCGGTTGATTCCCTACCCTGCCCGCGCAGTCGCGGCAATCGCGCACCGTTAGATTGGGCCGTCTTCGCTGAGCTTCACTTGGATGTTGGTGGTGCGGCCATTGCGGAAAATCGTCAGCTCCAGCGTGTCCCCGGCGCGCTTGCGCGAGAGCGCGCGGCTGATGGCATCCTCGCGATCGATCGGCCGCCCATCGATGGCCGTAATCAAGTCGCCGCCAACCACCAACTGCACGTTGCCGATCTGCACCGTCTGCCGTCCGCCTCGCAGCCCAGCCCTCGCCGCCGCGGATCCCGCTTCCACTTCCTGAATCAGCAAACCGCCCTGCGTGGGCAGGTCCAGCGCATCGGCATAATCGCCCGATACCGGCACCACCGTAACACCCAGCCGAGGCCGCTTCCGTCCGGCCTGGAAGTCCTCCAAAAGCGCTTTGGCGCGATTGATCGGCATGGCAAAACCAATACCGATGCTTCCGCCATTAGGGCCCAGAATCGCGGTGTTGATGCCGATCACGTCGCCCGCCGAATCGAGCAGCGGCCCCCCGCTATTGCCGAAGTTGATGGCCGCATCCGTCTGGATCAAACCCTCCAGCTCTTCGTTGTTCTCGCCGCGAATGCTGCGTCCGAGCGAGCTGACGACGCCGGTGGTCAAAGTGCCATTCAGGCCGAAAGGATTCCCTATGGCGAGCACCTTCTGACCAACCTGCAAAACGTCGGAATCGCCCAGCCGCAGGTACGACAGCTTCTTGCGCGGCGAGATTTGAATCAGCGCCAGATCGTTAGCTTCATCGCGCGTGACCAGCTTAGCCGGATAGCGGGTCTGATCCGACATCGTCACTTCCAATTGGCGGTCGTTGGCCACCACGTGATTATTGGTGAGAATCTTGCCGTCCGCGCTGATGAGGAATCCCGAGCCTTGATCTTTCGAAGGATAGATTTCGAGAAAAATCGTGCGCCGGTAGACCGTGCTGGTGATGTTCACGGTGGCCAGGTGTGCCCCTTTGTAGATCTCGATGTTGTTGGTTTCGTCCGCGCTCAGCCCCGCGCTGCGAGCCACGTTGGGCCCCGACCAGATCTGGCTGCCGGCGCCGCGAATCGGATCGAGGATGCGCTGCCGCCCCCAGTTGGTCTTGGAAGTAACGATTAGAAACCCGCCCACTAGCAAAGCGGCAATTACGAAAACACGCAATCTCATACTGATAAACTCCGAAGCGAGTTGTACACGGCGCGAACTTGTTCGAGCGTATTCTCCTTGGTGCCCGAGGTATCGATCACGTAGTCGGCCAGCCGGACTTTTTCTTCCAGCGGCAACTGGCGGCTCAGCCGCGCCAAAACTTCCTCTCTCGAATATGGGCCGCGCTTCATGGCGCGTTCGATCTGTTGTTCCAAGGTGCAGGTCACCACAATCAGCCGGTCGAATCGCCTGTAACTTCCAGTTTCAACCAGAATCGCCGCCGCGACAACTACGATAGCTTTGGGATCGCGCTGGGCGATCTCGGCGATCATGCGCGCCTGCCGCTCGCCCACCGGCGGATGGACCAGCCGATTCAGTTTTTCCAGCCGTTCGCGATCTTCGAAGACCAGCGCAGCCAGCTTCTTCCGATCGATCAAACCCGCCGGGTCCAGAATCTCGCGGCCAAATTCTTGAATCACGCCGGCGAAGGCTTCGCCGTCCGGCAGCAGCACCTGGTGGCCCAATTGGTCGGCTTCGATCAGATAACAACCCAGCTCGGCCAGTGCGTGCCCGACGAAACTCTTGCCGCTCGCCAGTCCCCCTGTCAGCCCTACCCGCAGCATAAATGCTGCTCGGCGGCTTGCACCGTGTTCGCCATGAGCATGGCGATGGTCAGCGGTCCCACTCCGCCTGGCACCGGTGTGTAAGCGCTGGCCAACTCGTGCGCCGCCGCTGCCTCTACATCGCCGACCAAGCCCTTGCCATCCGCGCCGCGATTCTGTCCGACATCGATCACCACCGCTCCGGGTTGAATGAACTCCCGCGTAACCAGCGCCGGCTTGCCGATCGCCGCCACCAGAATGTCGGCGCGCCGGCACTCTCCGGCCAGGTCCACGGTCTTCGAATGACAGATGGTCACCGTGGCGCTCTGGTGCAGCAGCAGCAGAGCCATGGGCTTGCCGACGATGTCGCTGCGCCCCACCACCACCGCTTTTTTTCCGGCAATCGGAATTTCGTAGCGCCGCAACATCTCCATGATGCCCGCCGGCGTACAAGCCCGCGGCGCCGGAATATTAGCCACCAGGCTGCCGACGTTCACCGGGTGAAAGCCGTCCACGTCTTTATCGGGCTTCACGCTCAGCAGAACGCGGCGGCTGTCGATTTGCTTGGGCAGCGGCACCTGCACCAGGATTCCGTCAATCTCATTGCGCTGGTTCAGGCCTTCGATGATTCCCAGCAACTCTTCGGTGGAAATGGTTTCGGGCGGCGTGATTTTCTCGCTGTAGATGCCCAGCTCGCCGCAAGTCTTGATCTTGCCGCGCACGTAGATTTCCGACGCCGGATCGTGCCCCACCAAAATCACAGCCAGGCCCGGAGGCCGGTGGCTCGAGGTCATCTTCGCTATGCGCGGCCGCAGCTCGCTGAGAATCTGTTCACGCACCCACTTCCCGTCCAGGATTTTTGCGCTCATTCATTCGTGAGCATAGCAGACGAAGTGCTCGGCGCGAGGCGAAAAACTCTGCGCGTCACTTCACCGGACGCGTACTTTTCTTCTTGGCGGACGGCGTCGCGCTCTCGGCCAGCAGCTTCTCGGCCACCTCGCGGATGTGCTGATCCTGCTGATCGTCGAAAAACTTTTCGTCCAGCCCCGAGTACTGGGCGCGAATAACGCCTTTGCGATCGATCAACACCATCAGAGGAACCAGCGGGCGCTGATCCTGAGGCCACTCTAAGTACTTGAGCGCGGCGTCGCCCGCCGCGGTGCCAATCGGGAAGTTCGGCTTAAAACGCTCGATGAACCCCGGCACGTCCGGGTTGTCGTTCACCGCTGCCTCCACCACCGCAAAACCTTTGGGACCGAGTTCCTTTTCGATGCCACTCAAGACCTGAGTGGTTTTTTGGCAGTGCGGTCAAGTGGTGAGTATGAAGACCAGGCACAAAACCTTGCCCCGATACTGGCTCACCAGCAACTGCTTGTTCGGTCCCATGTCGACGACGAATTCAGGGGACTTGCGTGGAATCTCGATCGCCAGGGCGGAAGTCACCGCCAGGGCCAAAATGAGAATGGCGCGACGCATGAAACTTGAGTATAGCGAACCAGAAGCCCGTGCGCGATTTCACGCCTGTGCGATTTCACGCAGCAGCAGTACTGCTTTCGAATTTTTCTGGCCCGCTGGGCAAAATCATAGGCTTCAGCGCGCGCGCCCTCCGTTATAATTGAGTTTCCCATGCACATCATACGTCGCGTCGCCGTCCTCGGAGCCGGCACAATGGGCGCTCGGATCGCCGCGCATTTCGCCAATGCAGGCGTGCCCGCACTTCTTTTAGACATCGTGGTTCCCGGCCAGCCGAATCGCAACGCTGCCGCGCTGAAAGGCATCGACACCGCGCTCAAGCAGCGGCCCGCCGGATTTTTCACCGACGAAAAAGTCGCGCTCGTCACGCCCGGCAACTTTGAGGACGATCTTTCAAAGCTCGCCGACTGCGACTGGATCATCGAAGCGGTGGTAGAAAATCTCGACATCAAGCGCGATCTGTGGCGCAAAGTGGACGCCGTTCGCAAGCCGGATGCGATTCTTTCCACCAACACCAGCGGCATCCCGCTGGCCCAGATCTCCGAAGGCTTCTCGCACGACTTCTGCCGGCATTTCCTGGGCACGCACTTTTTCAATCCGCCGCGCTATCTGCATCTGATGGAGTTGATCCCGGGCGCCGATACCGATCCGCACATCCTCGAAGCAGTGGATGAGTTCGCCGACCGGCGCCTGGGCAAAGGCGTGGTCCGCACCAAGGACACGCCCAACTTCATCGCCAATCGCATTGGCAGCTTCTTCGGCGGCACTATCGCCAAGACGATGGTGGAGGAAGATTTCAGCATCGAAGAAGTCGACGCGATCACGGGCCCGCTGATCGGTCTGCCGAGTACCGCCAGTTTCCGCCTGCTGGATCTGGTCGGGCTGGACGTATGGGCTTTCGTCGGAAGCAACCTCTACGCCGCGGTGCCCAACGATCCCTGGCGCGACCGCTTCCTGCCGCTCGATTTCGAGAAGAAAATGATCGAGCAGAAATGGCTCGGAGATAAAACCGGCCAGGGTTTCTATAAGAAGACCGGCAAAGGCGACGCCAAAGAAATCCTGGTGCTGGATTGGAAGACGCTCGAATACAAGCCGCTGGCCAAGCCCCGCTTTGCCTCGGTGGAAGCCGCCCGCAACATCGAAGATCTCGGCGAGCGCCTGCGCACGCTGTTGCGCTCCGACGATCGCGCCGGCCGGTTCCTGTGGAAAGTCTTTAGTGACCTGTTCGTCTACTCGGCCGAAATGATTCCTGAGATTTCGGACCGCATTGTCGAAATCGATCGCGCTATGCGCTGGGGCTACGCCAACAAGCTCGGGCCTTTCGAGCTGTGGGACGCGCTGGGCTTCGTGGATGTCGTCACGCGCCTGGAAAGCGAGCGCCGTGCGATCCCGGAAAATATCAAGAAGATGCTCGCGCGCGCGGCCCTTTCGCTGTACCGCCAGGCCGGGCAGGCGCATCCCGTCACCGAGTATTTCGATTTTCATACCAACGCCTACCAGCCGCTCGAGCCGCGCGCCGGCATCGTCACCCTGGCCGATCGCAAACGCGCCAACGGCGTGGTGGCGAAGAACGCGGGCGCTTCGCTGGTCGACCTCGGAGACGGCGTGCTGTGCGTCGAGTTTCACAGCAAAATGAACTCGCTCGGCGAGGACAACATCGGCATGCTCTACGCAGGCCTCGAGGAGACCAACAAGAATTTCGACGCCATGGTCATCGCCAACGAAGGCGAGAATTTCAGCGTGGGCGCCAATCTGATGATGGTGCTGCTGGCCGCCCAGGAAGGCGAGTGGGACGAGCTGGATCGCGCCATCAATCGCTTCCAGCAAGCCAACATGGCGTTGAAATATGCCGCCAATCCCGTGGTTTCGGCGCCGTTTTCGCGCACCCTGGGCGGCGGCTGCGAGATCGTGCTGCATTCAACACGCGCCCAGGCATCGGCTGAAACTTATATCGGACTGGTGGAAGTGGGCGTAGGCCTGATCCCCGGCGCCGGCGGCTGCAAGGAGCTGCTGCTGCGCCTCAAGGACCCGCGCAGGGTTTTTGAGCTAATCGGCTACGCCAAAGTTTCTTCCAGCGCCGAGGAAGCCAGGAAGCTGGGGCTGCTCGATCGCGCCGATTCGATCTCCATGAATCCCGAGCGTCTCATTGGCGACGCCAAGGCGCTAGCTCTGTCGCTGGTTCCGCGCTATGCGCCGGGCGTTCCCCGCACCGACGTCAGAGTCGCGGGCGAGAACGGATTCGCGCTGCTGAAAATCGGCGCATGGTCCATGCGCCAAGGGCATTTCATCAGCGATCACGATGTCTTCATTGCCGAAAAGCTCGGCAATGTTCTCACCGGCGGCCGCCTGACCGGCGAACAGACCGTCTCCGAACAATATCTGCTGGATCTCGAGCGCGAAGCGTTCTTGAGCTTGTGCGGCCACCCCAAGACGCAGGAGCGCATGGGGTATATGCTTAAGACGGGCAAGCCGCTCAGGAACTAATCCTAGGAAAAATCATGGAAGCCGTAATTATCGATTGTCTCCGCACCGCCATCGGAAAGGCGCCCAAGGGAAGCCTGCGTACCACGCGTCCTGACGACCTCGCCGCCACCGTCATCCGGAATTTGATGGCGAAATATCCGTCGGTTCCCGCTTCGGAAATCGACGACCTGATTCTGGGCTGCGCCATGCCCGAAGGTGAATCCGGCATGAACATGGCGCGCATAGCGGCGCTCCGTGCCGGCCTACCCGACTCTGTCCCGGGCGTCACCATCAATCGCTTCTGTTCTTCCGGACTGCAGGCCATCGCCATGGCGGCCGAAAAAATTCGCTCGGGCGGCGCGCACATCATCATCGCCGGCGGGGCCGAGTCCATGAGCATGGTCCCGATGTCGGGCAACAAATTCGCGCCCAATCCCTGGATGGTGGACCACCTTCCCCAAATCTACATGGGCATGGGTCTCACCGCCGAGGAAGTCCAGCGGAAATTCGATGTCAGCCGTCAAGACGCCGACCAGTTCGCCTACCGCAGCCATCAGAACGCCCTGCGCGCGCAGGCGGAAGGAAAATTTGACCAAGAAATTGTTCCGGTGGAAGTGGAATCCACCGTATTGGAAAATGGCAAGCCGGTCCATCGCGAGATGGTGTTCAAAAAAGACGAAGGGCCGCGCGCCGACACATCGGTCGAAGCGCTGGCCAAACTGAAGCCCGTTTTCGATGCGAACGGAACCGTCACGGCCGGCAATTCATCCCAGACCAGCGATGGCGCTGCCGCCGCGCTCGTCATGTCCGAAAAGAAAGCCAAGGAGCTAGGGCTGAAACCAATGGCGCGCTTTGCCAGCTTTGCGGTGGGCGGTGTGCCGCCGGAGATCATGGGCATCGGCCCCGTGGTCGCGATCCCCAAAGCCTTGGCGCTGGCGGGCCTCAAGACCGAAGATATCGGCGTCATCGAGTTGAATGAAGCGTTCGCGGCGCAGGCGCTGGCGGTGATCCGCAAGGTCGGCCTCGATCTGGAGCGCGTGAATCCCAACGGCGGCGCCATCGCGCTCGGCCATCCGCTCGGCTGTACCGGCGCCAAGCTCACCGCAACCATCCTGCGCGAGATGCAGCGCCGCGACTTAAAATATGGAATGGTAACCATGTGCATCGGCGGCGGACAAGGTGCCGCCGGAATTTTCGAACGCTTGAACTAAGCAAGTGTTCACATGGCTGTGAACATGGCACGCTGACAGCGCGCCACGAAAGGAATTTATATGGCTACTTCAACTCTCTCCCCCACCAAACACAAGGGCGGCTCGTTCCTGCTCGGCCCCACCACTTCCGACGAGATCTTTACTCCGGAGGACTTCACCGACGAACATCGCGCCATCGCCCGCACCACTGAGGAATTTTGGAACAAAGAGATCGCACCCAACGTCGAGGCGATCCAACATCAGGAGCCCGGCGTCGCAGTCTCGATCCTGAAGAAGTCCGGCAAACTGGGTTTGCCCGCGGTCGTGATTCCCGAAAAATTCGGCGGCATGGAAATGGATCTTACCTCCGCCATGATCGTCGCCGAAGGCGTTTCTAAAGACGGGTCGTACTCGGCCTGGCACGGCGCGCAAGCCGGCATTGGAGCCTTGCCGCTGCTGCTGTTCGGCACCGAGGAGCAGAAACAGCGCTATCTCGCCAAAGTCGCCACAGCCGAAATGGTCGCGGCCTATTGCTTAAGCGAGCCGCAAGCGGGATCCGATGCGCTGGCCGCCAAGACGCGCGCCGATTTGTCTCCCGATGGCAAGTATTACATCCTGAACGGGCAGAAGATGTGGATCACTAATGGCGGCGCGGCCGACTTTTACACCATCTTCGCCAAGGTCGGCGGCGAAAAATTCACGGCGTTTCTGGTCGAGCGCGCCTTCCCCGGCGTCCAGCCGGGCGCCGAAGAAAAAAAGATGGGGATCAAGGGCAGCTCTACTACCGCAATCTATCTCGACAACGTGAAAGTTCCCGTCGAGAACGTGCTGGGCGAAATCGGACGCGGGCACATCATCGCTTTCAACATTCTTAACCTGGGCCGCCTCAAGCTGGGTCCCTTCGCCGTGGGAGGCGCCAAGGAAGTGCTGCGCCTGTCGCTGAAATACGCCAAGGAGCGCAAGGCCTTCGGCAAGTCGATCGCCGAGTTCGGAATGATCCAGCACAAGCTGGCCGAGATGGCTATCCGGATCTTCGCCGCCGAATCCTCCAGCTACCGCGTCGTCGGTTTGATCGAGAACGAGATGGAAGGCTTCTCCTGGAGCCAGCCGGACGCTGCGCAAACCATGCTCAAAGCGGTGGAGGAATTCGCCGCCGAATGCTCTTTCATCAAAGTGTTCGCTTCCGAAATGCTGAATTACGTGGTCGACGAAGGCGTGCAAATCCACGGCGGCTACGGTTACAGCCAGGAGTACCCTGTGGAGCGCGCCTATCGCGATTCGCGCATCAACCGGATCTTCGAAGGCACGAACGAGATCAACCGTCTGCTGGCCACCGGTATGCTCCTGAAGCGCGCGCAAAAGGGCCAGCTCGCTCTGGTGGAAGCGGTCAAGAAGCTGCAAGCCGAACTGTTGACCGGCCCAGCGCTTGCCTCCGGCGGCGACGAGGAAACCAAACTGGTCGAAAACGCCAAGAAAGTGACGTTGTTCGCCTTGGGCGTTGCTTATCAGAAATACATGAACGCCATCGATGACCAGCAAGAGATCCTGGCGGGCATCACGGATATCTCGATGAACGCTTTCGCCATGGAGTCCGCGCTGCTGCGCACGCAAAAGCTGGCCAAGCACGGAAAAGGCGAAAACGCCCGCGACATGACGGCCGTTTTCCTGCGCGAGGCCATGGAGACGGTGGAGAGCGCGGCCCGCACTGTGCTCGCGGCATGTTCCGATGGCGACGCGCTGCGCACCAACCTCGCCGTCCTGAAGCGCTTCACCAAGTTCGAGCCGGTGGACGCCATTGCAACGCGCCGTCGAATCGCAGCTCGCCTGCTCCAAGCCGACCGCTACGCCGTCTAAAATCGTCATCACGGTCGGGTTGCCGGGGTCGGGTAAGACCACCTATCTCGCGCGCCTCGGCGTCAACGCGATCTCGTCCGATGAAATTCGGCGGCTGTTGGCCGACGACCCCAGCGAGCAGTCCATCCACGACCGCGTGTTCGCAACCATCCGCTATCTGGTTCGTCAACGCATCGCCGTGGGGCGCCCGGCAACCTACGTGGACGCGACCCATCTGACGCGCTGGGAGCGGCGCCCCTATGTTCAACTAGCCCGGCGCTACGGATGCACGCTCGAGGCACTCTACTTCGACGTGCCCGTGGAAATTTGCATCCGGCGCAACCGTAAGCGCCACCGCATCGTACCCGACCAAGCCATTCGCGCCATGGCTGACAGATTGGAGCCACCAACCAAGAAGGAAGGCTTCAAACGCATCCAAAGAATCGTCTCTATCGTTGATTTAGCCCGTTGAACGGGCTAAGCTAAAGCTGTGGCAACAGTTGTGAACATGCATAAGGCTAAGAGCAGCCTTTCCCGGTTGGTGAAGCGCGCTTCGGCCGGAGAGGAAATCGTTATCGCTAGCCGCGGGAAGCCAGTCGCGATGCTCACACGTCTGCCGCGCCGCCGCAACGACCTGCCTTGGGGAGTCCTGAAGGGCAAGATTCGCATGAAGCGCGGCTTCGATGCCCCTCTGGATGTCCTCAAGGACTATCTTTGAACCACTCCTTCCTGCTGGATACCAGTGTTCTCATCTGGATATTGGAAGGCAGCTCGCGCATTTCGGCGCGGGCCACGCGCGCGCTTTTTCACCCGTCTAATACTCTGATCGTCAGCGTTGTGAGCGTGTGGGAAATTATTCTGAAACACCAGGCGCGCAAATTGGAATTAAGCACACCGCTCGGCGCAGCAGTAGACTTGATCATGCACGATTCACCATGGACCATCCTTCCTCTGTCCACCGATGCGCTACGCAGGCTGACGGAACTCCCGCTCCTGCACAAGGATCCCTTCGACCGGATGCTCGTGGCTCAGGCCCAGCACGACGGACTCACCATCATCACGCCGGATGTGCATATCCGGAAGTACAGTGTTCCAACGCTGTGGTAAACCCTCGAAGATCCGCGAGGGCTCAACGGCCTGTAACGTAGCTCCTCCCTACGCATCTAACCCGAGGGACGCCGCCGCTGCGCCAAGGTCAAAGTTGTGTACCGCTGGCAGAGACCTCTCTCCGCCGAACAGCCGCGGACTGCTTGTGGCGCGCTGTTGTGTTTCAGCCTGGGACAAAGATGGTAAACACTTCACTGAGCTCTCGCCTGCTTACGGGCGTTTCCG
>Ga0335083_10004693_pt1 | contig 17358 bp, 18 predicted proteins | sample Lox_Sample_42_FD_206716 | JGI IMG/M metagenome (GOLD analysis project Ga0335083, IMG submission 206716) | Soil microbial communities from Loxahatchee National Wildlife Refuge, Florida, United States - Lox_Sample_4.2 | ecosystem: Environmental > Terrestrial > Soil > Wetlands | place: USA... | reverse complement strand
GACAAAGAACCTGAGGTCGTTCTTCGCGCGCTCAAACGCGCCTGACACAATGGATTGTAAAGGCCCGGAGCCTATGAGGCTCCGGGCCTTTTCATTTAGGGCCGGGGCTGGGTGCCGCTTCCTGGCTTTCCATCCGGGCGAGCTTGGGTCCGATCCCCAACCGGTCCACCTATTTACGCTTGTTGACCGTAATTCCAAGGGTCTTGGCACCGTCGACAAATGAAACGCCGCCCTTTTCAAGAGCAGCTCTCATTGCCGTTAGATTGTTTCGGGTCGGCTCACGCCGTCCGGCCTCAAAATCGCGGACGGTCGAGACGCCAACGCTTGCCACCTTCGCAAGTCGATCTTGCGGCCAATCCAGCCATGCACGGGCAGCCCGGCATTGTTCAGGGGTCATTTTGCCCTAATAGCAGCCTAAATTATTTTCGTCAACGTCAACGAAAAGAGTTGACATCATCAGTTTCAGTACTTATCAATGAGGTCAACGGAAATCGTTGGCCTTATGTCACAGCATTTTCTCCTCTCCTCGGCAGCCCGTTCGCTCTCTTTAGCGAAGGTGGCTCGCATGTCGGAAGAGGAGGCCAACGAAGCTTTTCGCCTTATCCGCTGGCACGAAACAAAGGGCGAGCCGGTTTGCGCTCGCTGCGGCTCGCTGGATAGCTACAGCTACAAGACCCGCAGACTCTATCGCTGCAAGGCTTGTTCTCACCAATTCACGGTCACATCAGGGACTATCTTCGCCAGCCGAAAGCTTCCGGTTCGCGACTACCTGTTAGCAATCGCGATCTTCGTGAATGGAGCGAAGGGTCATAGTGCCCTTCAGCTGAGCCGCGATCTCGATTGCCAATACAAGACGGCTTTCGTCCTGGCTCACAAACTTCGTGAGGCCGTCGCGGCTCAGACCAATGGCAAAAGCGTGGCGGGCGAAGTCGAAATCGACGGCGCTTACTTTGGCGGCTATGTCAAACCCGCCAACCGTATTGAGGATCGCGTGGACCGCCGTAGAGCGATGCACCAAACCGGCAAACGCAAGGTGGTAGTCGCCATGCGGGAGCGTAACGGCTCAACCCTCACCACAACGCATAAGACCGAAGGCGAGGCGCTTTCTGTCATCGCGAAACGGGTTGAAGCTGGCGCTACTATTCACGCTGACGAAGCGGCACATTGGGATGGCCTGCATTCGCTGTACCTGACGAAGCGCATCAATCACTCCGAGAATTACTCGGATGGCGAAGCCTGCACCAACCAAGCCGAGAGTTTCTTTAGTCGGCTGCGTCGCGCCGAACTCGGTATTCATCACCACATCGCGGGTCCGTACCTCAGCAGCTATGCCAACGAGATGGCGTGGCGCGAGGATAATCGGCGCGTTTCAAACGGCTTGCTCTATCTCGCGATGGCAGATGCCGCCCTTCAGCATCCTGTTTCAAAGCAATGGTGTGGCTATTGGCAGCGGAGTGCAAAGTAATGAGACGAACAACCGAAACGTATCAGCACACCATCAACGGGCTTTTGCAGAAGCGATCCGAAATGATGGAGGAGTTAGCAGTTATTCGCGAGCGCATGGCGGTCCTCTCCAACGATGTTGAAGCGTTAGACCGAGTGTTGGAACGGCTTGGCTATGATGGTGATATTAAGCTTACGCCGCGTGTTCCGCGCGTGGTCCTTTTCTATCGTGGCGAATTGCGACAATTCCTACTTAAGCAACTGAGGGAAAGGGGACCAATGACTAGCCGCCAGTTGGCGGAAAGCCTTATTCAAATCGAGGGCAAAGATGCCCGTGACCGCCGCATGATTGCCGATGTTGTGCGCCGAATGAGCAAGGCATTGCGGCAGATGCAAGATGTCGGGTTGGTAAAGGGGACGAAAACCAAAAGTATGGGCGAATATAGTTGGCGAGCGAATGCGAATGCTTAAAGTGCCGTCGCGAGAGCTTTGCAAATATAATTTGCGTCTTGCTGTTCCATCGTTTCAGCGGCGATAATCGCGTCTCTCAGGCCCTTCAAGTCGGCTTTAGAAAGTTGTCCCACTAACTGTGGATTCACAACTTTCAACTCTGTCGGCGTGTAGATCGTTACTGCGCTACATCCGACGTATGAATCGTGCGTCAGAACCGTTGGGTAGCTTGCTTGCAAAATGAGATAATCTTTGAACCAATCAGAAGAATTTATGTATAAAAAGGCGCCCCCATCGCCGCTATCGTGTTCACAAATATAAATGTGAAATTTTCGCCGCTTGGCGTGTCCTTGAGCTTTGGCAGTGTCCCAAACATAGATTTCGCCAAGCTTCATTACATATTTGCGGACACGGGATCGAGGTCCTCGACCAAAGCCGCCCTTCGATTTTTGTCCTCTATCATTTCTTCGTAATACATCTCCGCATGGTCCCTATCGCCGCGCCGTTTTTCCCACGCTTCCTTGTACGCTTCGTGCTCGTGAGTCAGATCCATTAATTGCTTGAACGAATAGCCCTTATATTTTTCGATTATCTCATCGAAAGTTCGAATGTCGCTTTTTGAGAAAAGATCGAAGTTGACCTTACGCAACGGGTCGCTAAGGAAAATCGTGTCGCTGCCGTTAGGTGCTTTCCCCAAAGTAGTCGTGAAGGGAAGACGTTCTATTTTGGCGGCCCTCATTACCCATCTGTCGCCCTCGATCAAATCAAGAGCCTTCGAAGCCACTGGGCCATACCAAAGCGCGTAATAATTATCGAATGTGATAGGGCGACCGTAGCGCGCCAAATGTTCACGATCAGCCAAATAGAAGAACTTGACCGCTTGATATTTATCGACGCCCGGCGCGCGCTGCGCCAAGTACAATAATAGTTCGACGATTTTGTCGAGCTTGGGCCTGAACTTCAGGGGCATTGATGCCTCCCGGTACGGCCTTTGAGGTCGGAGCCGAATCGCTGCACTCCGCCATACATTACATAAGACATGACTTAGCAACCCTAATTGGGTGTTCTTCCAGTTAAATTTCAAGGGGCTGAAGCTAAGAAAGTGTTCAGACTGTAACATTTTTATCACAGGTGAGTTTGCTACCTAATGCCGCATTTCAACACCGCGGCGTTGCGCGAGGTGCGCGGCTGGGATCCGTACAACGTCACCGAGGACGCCGATCTGGGCATGCGGCTGGCGCGTTTCGGGCGCCGGATCGACATGATCGATTCGACGACCCACGAAGAAGCTCCGGCGCGATTCGGCCCCTGGCTGCGCCAGCGCACACGATGGTTCAAAGGCTGGATGCAGACCTGGCTGGTGCATATGCGCGAGCCGCGCCGGCTGCTGCGCGATCTGGGTCTGCCGGGATTCGTCACCTTCCAATTGATCGTCGGCGGCAACGCACTGGCAGCGCTGATCCATCCGTTGTTCGCCGCCATGCTGGTTTATTCGCTGACGCTGGGCGCCCCGATGTGGCGCGGCGACAGCGTGCCGGTCGCCTTGCTCGCGGCGGTGTACGGCACCACCGCCGTCGTCGGCTACCTGACCTCGGCCTTCCTTGGTTGGCTCGGGCTTTCGCGCCGCGGCCTCGCCTCGACCGCCTGGGTGCTGCTGTTGACGCCGCTGCATTGGCTGCTGCTGTCGCTCGCCGCCTGGCGCGCGCTTTACCAGCTGGCGACGGCGCCCTATGCCTGGGAAAAGACCGAACACGGTCTGGCGAGGAGTTCGCGGCAAGCGGCCAAACTCGTTCGCTCGCTGCTGGCGCTGGAGCGTTATCTCACGTCGCTCAAGGAAGCCGGCGAACTGCCCTCGCTCGTTCCGGAAAGTCCGCTGCCCTTCCCGGATCGGCAGGCCCGGTCCGCCGCGAGCGCCGCCTGAGCGCAAGACGCAGGTCCAAAACCGGCTCGAAAATCTACTGGCGCTTGGCCTCTCCTGCCGGCGCCGGCTGCGTTTCCGGATCCTGCGCGCTCGCCTTGAGCTCGGCCACGATCTCCCGGTTCATCGTCGCTTCAACTTCGCGCAGCAATCGATACGCCTCGGCGCCATCTATCAGGCGATGATCGAATACGAACTGGATTCGTGTGTCGCCGTTCGGCTCGACGAGGCCGATAAAGAAGGCGAAAGGGATGGGCGAAGCGGTTTGGGTTATGGTGCCCCCCGTAGGAAACGGGTTGAGTCCCATTGTTCCCATAAGCTCCGCGGTGAAGCGTCCCGGTCCCCAGAACATTACAAAGTGCCAGAGGAACCGGCGCACAAGAACAGGCAAGCGCGCAACGGCAATGATCAGGCGGAAGCTCTCTATGCTTTCGACGGGTGCCTGCTTGAGCTCGCGCAGTATGCTGTCGAGACGCGTTAACGGGATCGTCTCCGTCTTTTGAATCACCTCGAAAAAAACCGCCGGTTCCCCGTTCCAGGAACGTTCGACTGCAATGGCGCAGTTGCTGTCGGGGTGGACATAGAGATGCGCCCAGGGGAAGTGACGGTAAATCGTACGCAGCACGGGCCGGCGCTGCGCCACCAATGCCAATGCCTTCATCCACATCGCGGTCCAACTGATCACCGGCTGCCGTTCGGCACGCGCAGCCAGTGCGGGCGCGACGTTGAGCTGCCAATTGCAGCCAACGGTGTGCATTTTCTTGCCGAAATGAAAGACGTCGTTGATCCAACGCCGCTGCAGGGGAACCGACCGGTAGCGCGACATTAGGCTCATTCGGGTCGCGCCCCGAAACTGCAATTTGGCATGGGCGTGTCCTTGCGTTATCTGGCGGGAGAAGACTTCACATCATGGCGCGGAAAAGCAGCACTGCGCGAATGGCCGCGTCACTTTTGCACGGACCGGACGCCATTCGCAAATCTCGGTTCGGCGGCGCGGCAGAAACGCTTGTCCGCCGGTTTGGCAGCGCATAAAATGCCATCGGAATAGGGGCGACATCTTGAGCAGAGAAGTAATCCTGGAAAAGCTTCAGCCGATTTTTCGCAGCGTCATCGATCCCAATCTGGTGGTACGCGAAGATCTTGTTCCGGCGCAGGTTCCGCAATGGGACTCCCTGAAGCACATCATTTTGGCGGTCGAAATCGAGATGCAGCTCGGCGTCAGGCTGACGACCGACGAGCTCGCACAATTGCACAGCGTGAGCGACATGGTGACGTTGCTGCAACAGAAGGGCGTGCAGGTCTGATGTGCCCGCTTCGCCCATGAGCAACGGCGGCGGCGATCCCGCGCCTTTCGCGGCGCGCTACGCGGCCGCTAATAGTTTGCAGCAGCTTACCGCATGCGTCCGCGACTATGCCGCGGCGGGCAAGCCGTGTTCGCCCGCCTGGCCGAAGATCCGGCTGGCAATCGCGGGGAACTATTCGACGCAATTTCTCGCGCAGGGATTTCCTCTGGCTTTGGCGGCGCGTGAACTCGCCGCCGACATCTATGAGAGCCCGTACAATCAATGGCGCGCCGAATTGCTCGACCGCGGTTCGCCGCTGCACGCCTTTGCGCCGACGCATGTGCTCCTCACGCTTACCTCGATCGAACTCGGTGTCGGGACATTGCGCAGCGCCGACGCGGTGGTGAAGGCCGTGTCGGCCGCGGTCGAAGCGGCGCTCAAGGCCGGCGACGCGCACCTTCTCGTCACGCTGCCGGAGCCGCTCAGCGACGAAGTCTCGGACAGCGGCGGCGCCTATGCCTGGCGGCAAGCGGTCGGCAAAGGTCTGCGCGGGGCGCTTGCTTCGCCGCGGGTGACGCTTGTCGACATCGAACCGCTGATCCGCTCGGTCGGCGCGCAAATGTGGTTCGACGACCGTTTTTACGATGTCGCGAAATTGCCCTTTCATCCCGACCGCACGCCGGCCGTGCTTGGCGCCCTCGCCGATGCGCTGGTCGGCTCGATCGCGCCGCGCTGCAAGCTGGTGGTCGTCGACCTCGACGACACGCTCTGGGGCGGGCGCGTGGGCGACGACGGTTGCGATGGGGTCAATCTCGACCCTGCCGGCACGGGGCGTCATTTCCTGCGTCTGCAGGCGTTCCTTGCGGGACTGCATGCAAAGGGTGTCGTGCTCGCGATCGCAAGCAAGAACAACCCGGAGCCGGCCAAGGAAGTCTTTGCAAAGCGCGGCGAGATGCTGCTGCGCCTTGAAGATTTCGCGGCGGCGGAAATCCATTGGGAGCCAAAATCCTTAAGCGTCGCGCGCATTCTCGAACGCCTGAAACTGTCCACGGCCGGGGTCGTCTTCCTCGATGACAATCCGGTCGAACGCGCCGAGGTGCGCCGCCGCTTTCCCGATATCGCGGTGCCGGAACTGCCGGACGACCCGGCGCAGCGGGTGCCGATGCTTGCGCGCAGCGGCCTGTTCGACCACCGCCTCGGCACGGCCGAATCGCTCGAGCGCAACCGCATGTATGCGGAAAATGCCGAGCGCGAGGAAGCGCTGCGGAACGCCGGCGACTATGAGGAATTCCTCGGCGGCCTCGAGATGGTGATGGAGACCCTGGCGCTCGAGGACGCGCGCGAGCGGGTCATCGAGCTCATCCACAAAACCAACCAGTTCAATCTCACCACGCGCCGTTACAATTGGGCCGATCTTTCCGCCGTGCTGCAAAACGGCTTCGGCCGTTGCTACCGGCTTAAGGACAAGTTCGGCGACAACGGCATCATCAGCGTGGTGGCGGTCGCGCACGACTCTGAAACGGACGCGCGCATCGACTTGTGGCTGATGTCCTGCCGCGTCCTCGGCCGCAAGGTCGAGGAGGCGATCCTCGCCGACGTCATTGCGCGCGCCCGCGCATTGGGGGCACGGCGGCTGCTCGGCGAATACAGCCCGACCGCGAAAAACGACCTGGTGCGTGACCTGTATCCCCGGCTTGGATTCAGGCAAAGCGGCAATAGCGGAGCGAGCGTGTTCTACGAATTGCCGATCGACGATGTGCCCTATGTGGCGGCGCCGGATTTCATCAAACAAACTGAATACAGCTCGACCGTTGCAACGGCGTCCAGTTGAGATTGCGCCGTCTCGGTCTGCGGCGAAGCCGAAGCGGCGCTACAGATAGCGCTTGAGGTCGGCGGCTGCTGCCTCGGGTTTCCGGTCGAGCTTGAACGGCGCGACGAAGCGGCCCTGTTTGTCCATCAGATAGACCAGCGCGCTATGGTCCATGCTGTAGTCCCCGTTGCCGGTGGGAACTTTCTTGGCGTAAACGCGGTAAGCCTTCTCGACCGCGTCGATCGCCTCGCGGCCGCCGGTCGCGCCGCGCAGATGCGGATCGAAGCTCGATAGATAGTCCTTCATCGCCGCCGCGGTGTCGCGCTCGGGATCGACGGTGATGAACAGCGCATTGAGGCGGTCGGCGTCCTTGCCCATGGCGTGCAGGACTTCCGACAATTCGAACAAGGTGGTCGGGCAAATGTCCGGACAATGCGTGTAGCCGAAGAAGACGAGGAATGGATGGCCCTTGAAATCCTCTTCGGAAATCGGCTTGCCGTTCTGGTCGATCAGCTTGAACGGGCCGCCGATTGCCGACGGCCCGCCGGCGGTGCCCTGATAATGGTTCACGAACAGAATAACGCCGAGAAATACGACCAGGCCGGTCAGGAACGCGGTAAAAATCAGCAGGACATGCGTGGTTCTTGCCGTCATCGCACCTCACCCGGCCGCGTCAGAAACATGCCACCCAGCCGGTGCGCACGATTTCAAAGAATACCGCAGTACCATAGTAAACCCACAGTCCGAGTGTCGCCGCCATAATCAGCCCGGCCGCCAGCGCGAGCAGCATGAGCGGCCGCGACATCCGCGCAGGGGACACGATTGCCGGCATTTCAAGGCTCCGCGAGGGAACTTGCCGTTCAGATAGGACCGATCCGCGGCGCGGGCAACATGTGCCGCCTGCGGCCGTCTGCCGCCGTCGAGCTTAACCATATCGCCGATTTAAGTCCCGCAATTTTGGCGTTTTTAGTAACTGCGTTGACTCAATTGGTTAAACTCGCGATGAATAGCCGGATATCAATTCAGCCACCTTGGCGTATGGAGAACCTGATGCGTAGCGCTATGGCGATTGCTTTTGCGATCTCGTTGTCGACGGCAGGCGCCGCCGCCTGGGCGCAGAACGCCCCGGCCTCTGCCGACAAGCCGGCGGCAGCACCCGCCGCCACAAAAGCAAAGTGCGACAATCCGAATGCTCTCGGTGTCGAGCGCGTCGTGCAGATCGACACTACCGGCGGCCCCGGTTTCGGCTTCGAGCATTTCAAGGCCTACGATTTCCTGCGCGACAAGGAGATCGTGCTGACCTTCGACGACGGTCCCTGGCCGGGCAATACCGAGCGCGTGCTCAAGGCGCTGGCCGACAATTGCACCAAGGCCATCTTCTTCCCGATCGGCAAGCACGCCGGCTGGCATCCGGAAATTCTGAAACAGGTAGCGCGGGCGGGGCAAACCATCGGCTCGCACACATGGTCGCACAAAGATCTGTCCAAGCTGTCCGACGACGAGGCCAAGGCCGAGATCGAAAAAGGCATCGCGGCGGTGAGCATCGCGCTCGGCAATCAGCCGGTCGGTCCCTTCTTCCGCTTCCCGGCGCTGCGTCATCCGCCGGAAATGGTCAAATATCTCGGCACCCGCAACATCGGCATCTTTTCCACCGACATGGATTCCTTCGACTTCAAGATGCGCAAGCCGGACCAGGTCATCAAATCGGTCATGGCCAAGCTCGCCAAGCACGGTAAGGGCATCATCCTGATGCATGATTTCCAGCACGCCACCTCCGAAGCGGTGCCGGAACTGTTCAAGCAGCTCAAGGCCGGCGGTTACAAGGTGGTGCAGGTGGTCGGCAAGACGCCGGTCGAACCGCTGCCGGAATACAAGGAGGCCGTTCTCAAGGAAATGGGCGGCGGACTGGACGAAGCGCGCCCGATGTCGAGCGTGATCCAGACCATCCAGGGCAACTGAAGTCTCAAGCGCAAATTCGGCCGGCCGCGCGAGCCTCGCGCGGCCGGTTTTTTTATGGCGCCGTGCGCGCGGCGTTATGCAGCATCGCCTGAAACGCCTTGAAGACCTTTTCCATCTGCGGCCGCTTGTAGGGAAACAGATCGGGCGGATCCATCGAATGCACGATCATCGCGGTCCCCGCTTCGAAGACCAGCAGCTTTCCGTCCGGCGTTTCGCCGCAGTCGAGCGGCAGGTATTGGAGCCCGCTGCGCTCCGCGATCGCCCTGAACGCCGCCGCGTGGCGGACGGCGAAATCGCTGTCGAAATTCGCCATGAAATGCGCTTCTTCGGCGCGCTTTCCCGCGTCGTCGCGCATGTTGGCGTTGAGATAATGGATCATCCAATGGCTGGAAATCGCCATATGGGCGACGAACGGACGCCCGTCGATGATGGCGATGCGGTATTTGCGGAATAGTCCGTCGGGGCTCGCGTAATCGACAAACGGCGCGACGTAGAATTCGGCATCCGCCCATTCGCGCAAATAGCCGTCGGCCGCCGCCGCATCGTCGAGCTTGACCAGCCCTGCTCCGGCCTGCGACCAGAACGGCCGCGCGATGATCGGAAATCCGGCGCCGTCGAGAACGGATTCAACAGCGATGGCGCCGGTTGCGACGCGCGCCAATGTCGCGCGGCCGATACGCACGTTCATCGGCATGACGACGCCTGGCGCCGAATTGAGCATGTCCCAGGTGCCGGCACGGCTAAGCCGCGCGATACGGTCGGGCGCGTTGACGACCGGCCGCGGCCAGGCCTTAACGAGCTGCGCAATTTCGTGCAACACCGGCGCGGTCTCGTCCGACTCATCGACCGCGACCATGGCGACGTCATGCTGCGGTATCGCCGGCACGGGCGCGCCCGGCACGACATACATCATGTCGAGTTCGATGTTGGAGCCTTCCAGCATGAACTCCAGCGGCGTGTTGGCCATGAAGTTGCCCGGCGCCATGAAGGCGAGCAGCCGCAATGGGCGTTCGGCGGCGGCGGCCGCCGCCGGGCGCCGGTAAAGCCGCTGCAAGTTCAAGGCGGCCGTCTGCAAGGCGCGGCTGTCCTGCGCCCGGCCTTGCAGCTGTGCCACAGCCGAAAGATCGAGCAGCGCGGCTGCATCGTCCGGCTGCGATTTGACGCGGAGCACGAGCTTGTTCCACACCGGCGCCAGATCGAGGCCATCGAAGGCCATCTGGCAGAGCTTTGGCAATCCGATCGGCGCCACCGGATCGAGTTCGTCCGCCAGGGCTGCATTCGCGTTCAAGGACGTCACGGCGCGCTCCTTCTGCTCAGGCCGCGCGGCTGGTCGAAGCCGCGGCGCCGAATTTCGCGACGGCGTTCAACAGCGCGTCGATATCGCGCGGCTCGGTGCGGTGATTGACGATCGCCGCGCGGATTGCCAGGCGGCCGCCCACGATGGTGGTCGACGGCGCGGCTATGCCGGATTCGTGCAGGTCGGCAACGATCTTTGCATTCAGGCGATCGGCATCCTCGCCGCGGCAACGGAAGCAGACGATGTTGAGCGAGACCGGAGCAAGCAGCTCGAATTCCCGCGACGTCTTGATCCTGATCTCGAGGTAGCGGGCGAGCGCGCAGCTGCGCGCGATCATCGCCCCCAACGCCTCGGTCCCGTAGACCTTAAGCGTGAACCAGGTCTTCAGCGCGCGAAATCCGCGCGACAGGTCGGGACCGATGTCGCAGGGCCACAATGCGCCGGCTGCAAGCCCGCGCGTCTCGCGCCGCAGATAGGCCGCCGGCGAGGCGAAGGTGTCGCGGTGCAGCGTGCCGTCGCGCACCAGGATGAACCCGGCGTCGTAAGGCACCTGCCCCAGTTTGTGGAAATCGAGCGCAACCGAATCCGCCCGCTGAATTCCCGCGAGCCGCGGCGCGAGATCGGGCGCCATGATGGCGAGCGCGCCAATGGCGCCATCGACGTGAAACCAGAGTTTTTCTTCCGCCGCAATGGCGGCGAGCGCCGCGAGATCGTCGATGGCGCCGGTGTCGACAGTGCCCGCCGTTCCGACCACGAGGAACGGCGTCATGCCGGCGTCGCGGTCTTGCGCGATGGCCGCCCTGAGCGACGCGATGTCGATGCGGTGCGTGTCATCGGTCGGAACAAGGCGCAGGGCAGCGCTGCCCAGGCCGGACAAATCCATGGCCTGCGAAATACAGCCATGCGCGGCGCGGGAGGTGTAGGCGACGAGCCGCTTGCCGGTCGACGAAACGCCGCTGCGGCGCACATCGGTGCCCAGTTCGCGGGTGCGCGCGATGAGCACGCCGATGAGATTGGCGAGCGACGTGCCGGTGACGAACAGCCCGGTCGCGGTGCCGGGAAACTCGAAAAGCTCCGCGAGCCAGCGCACGATCTGCCGCTCGACTTCGATCGGCATATGATCGCGGCCGCCGAGATTGGCGTTAAGGCCGGCGGCAAGCATCTCCGCCAGCATGCCGGGCACATTGCCGCCGCCGTGCACCCAGCCCATGAAGCCGGGATGCGTGTTGCCGGTGGCAAATGGAAGAATGTAACGCATGAACTCGTCGTGCACGGCGGCAAGATTACTCGGCGCGGCGGGTACAGCCGCATGAAAGCGGGCGCGCACATCATCCGGGATCGGCTGCCAGACCGGACGCGCGCGGATATTCTCGATGTAGTCGAAAATATCGTCGAGCATGCGGTGGCCCTGCGCGCGGGCACCTGGCCAATCCGCCGGGTCGAGATTGCCGCCGGGAACGGAGAAAGGATCGCTTGCCATGCTGCCGGCAAGCTTTCATTAATAGATTAATAAAATGTATCGTTAACGAATTGCTAAAACGCTGCCGCCTGCGAACGCTCCGCTCAAGGCGCCGCGCGCCGCGAAAAGGCGGTGAAGATCGCCGAAGCGGTCGTCGCGTGATCGTAGGCAATTCGGCCCGCCACCACGAACAGGGTCGCCGCCAGCACCAGCTGCAAGGCGCGCTCCGGAATGCGGGTGGCGAAATAGCTGCCGATGAAAATGCCCGGCAGTGAGCCGACCAGCAGCGAGGCGATGATGTGCCAGTCGACCGAGCCCATCATCCAGTGGCCGAGCCCGGCGATCAGCGTCAGCGGCACCGCGTGGGCGATGTCGGAGCCGACGATTTTCGCCATCGGCAGATGCGGATAGAGCAGCACCAGCAGCACGACGCCGATAGCGCCGGCGCCGACCGACGAGATCGACACCAGCACGCCAAGCAGCGCGCCGACCGCGACCGTGGTGATCGCGGTGCGGCGCGGATCGAGCTCGCTGACGCGCGCGCGATAGAGCTTCACGAGCGGGCCGCCGAACACCAGCACGAAAGCGGTGGCGAACAGCGCGAAGCTGAGCACCAGCGTGATCAGGCCGCGCGCGGCCTCGCCGTTGAGATTGAAGTGCGACAGCACCGCCAGCGTCAGGATCGTCGCCGGCACGCTGCCGCTCGCCAGCCGCCTCACCACGCGCCAGTCGATGCTGTGCGCAATTCCGTGCACCAAGCTGCCGCCGGTTTTGGTGGCTGCCGCATAGAGCAGGTCGGTGCCGACCGCCGCCGCCGGATGAACGCCGAACAGCAGGATCAGGATCGGCGTCATCAACGAGCCGCCGCCGACGCCGGTCATGCCGACCAGCAGGCCGACGGCGAAACCCGACAGCGAATAGAGAGGATCGATCATGGACATGGAACGGCCTGAGCACCAAAGGCGTTACGGTCGTGAGACGAATCTAAACACATTCCAGGGCGCCGGTCATCCCTACGAAGCGCGGCCGGGCATTTGGTTCCGCAAATGGATTTCACAACAGCGTCAATTCGCGCAATTTTTTGCGCCGGATGGGTGTGATAACGATCAAATAATACCTATTTTTAAAAAGAAATATTTTTATCGGCAGGATTGCGGCTGGCACGGGAGCGGTGATTTGGCGGAAATCGTTACTCTCACCATCAACCCGGCGATTGACATTTTCGTCAATGTTGGACGCGTCGAGCCGACGCGCAAATTACGCTGCTCGCCGCCCAAACGCGATCCCGGCGGCGGCGGCATCAACGTGGCGCGCGTGGCGCAGCGGCTGGGCGGCGACGTAACGGCGATCTACCCGACCGGCGGCCAGATCGGCAAATTGCTGCAACGGCTGGTCGAGCGCGAAAACATCGCCAGTCTGGTCACGCCGTCGCATGTCGAGACGCGGGAAAATTTCACCGCCTATGAGGAACCGACGGGCGAGCAATACCGCTTCGTGCTGCCGGGTTCGGCGCTGCACCGCGCCGAATGGGAGGCGGTGCTCGAGCGTCTGGCTTCCTTGCCGGCGCGGCCGAAATTCGTCGTCGCCAGCGGCAGCGTGCCGCCCGGCGTGCCGATCGATTTTTTCGCGCGCGTGGCGCGCCACGCCAAGGCGTTGGGCGCCAGGGCGGTCATCGATACCTCGGGCGAAGCGCTCAAGGCGGCACTCGAGGAAGGCGTCAGTGTGCTCAAGCCGAACCTGATCGAGCTGTCGGAAATCCTCGAAACGCCGCTCGATCGCGACGAGGATCGCATCGCCGCCTGCCGCAAGCTCACACGCGAGGGATGCGCCGAGATCGTGGCGCTTACGCTCGGCGAAAACGGCGCCCTGCTGGTGACGGCCGATCGTGCCTGGCGCGCGCTGCCGCTGCCGATCGAAGCGGTCAGCACGGTCGGCGCCGGCGACAGTTTTCTCGGCGGATTGGTCGCCGCGCTCGCCGGCGGCAAGCCGCTCGAGGAGGCGTTCCGCGTCGCGGTCGCGGCGGCCTCGGCGGCCGTGCTCACGCCGGGCACCGGATTGTGCCAGCCGGTGGAAGTCGAGCGACTATTGCCGAAAGTGAGGATCGAAGAACTGGCGCGCGCCTTCGTCTGACGCAGCGCCGACGTCTATTTGTGCGCGTTTAGTTCAGCGGGCGTGTGTCAGTGTGATTTTGCCGGAATCGAGCCGGTAACGTCGCCGAAGTCGGCGCAATAGCGGCTGGCATATTTCTCCGAAATCTGCTGCATCATTGTGCCGTAGGTGTTCTTGTCGGTGCCGGTCCATTCGCGCGCCAAATCGGCGAAGGTCACCGGCCGGTGCAGCTTGCGCATGATGTCCTGCACGTCGGCCTGCACCTGCCGCGTGCGCTGGGCGACTGGGTTGGGGATGCGCGCGGTCGCATACATCAGCACGTGTTGCAGATGTGCGAGCACGCCGGTGGCGACGTCCTTGAAATGTTCGCCCGGCTTGCCCGGCACGGTGGCGCCGACGCCGGCAAAATTATTGTCGCTTGCCGGAACCCCCGCGGGCGCGCCGTCCGGCCGGTGGAACGTGAGATAATTGGTTTCGATCAGCATCTGGAAAAACGCGTAATCCCAGCGCACGGCGACGCAATGTTCCGGCGGCCGCGCCACGCATTGACCGATTTGCCGATAGAGCGTGGCAATCTGGTTAAAGCGCGGGTCGATCGCGCGCGGCGGGGAACGCTGCGCATTGCGCGCGGCGACGAAGTCCATGAGCGCGGCGGGCCGGACGCATTGCGGAACCGCATTGTCGGCGCTGGCGATAATGCGCGGCAGCGCCGCGGCATGGCCGGCGTTCGGCAACAACAACTGCGCCAGCAGCGCCAGCAGCAACAATTTTCTGGCCGCCATGAATACCCGTCCCGGAAAGAATTCGGCGGACAGTCAAACGGAATTTGGTTAATTTTTTGCGGATTCTGTGGCGAGCGCGGCCTGCCGAGCCAGCGGGTGCGAGATCGGGCCGCTTTGGGCGTTGCCAAGAAGGATTTGCACTTTCATGATCTACGTGAGACAGCTGCCACGAATTTCTATATCGCGGCCTTTCAATCCGCGTGGTCGCGGAAATTCTCGCTTGGAGCGAGGAACAAGTTGAGCGGATCATCCGGCGTTACGTGGCGCGTGCAGCGGCGACCAGAGAAGCCGTCCCTCAACTGAACGAGGCGGCTAGGCTTCAGAACAAACGCTAATGATGCCTTCTAAAACGCGAAGTGCATCAACGGTGCCGTCAGCTTCACCTTTCTCAAAATCCTGTTCCGCTACTGCCATCGTGTTCGTGACATGGGCAAGGCATATAACTTTTCTGCTGCTGGCTCGGGCGAACGCATAAAGCGCAGCGGCCTCCATTTCGACTGCGAGTATGCCTTTGGAACGTGCGGCGGCGATTGCTTCCTCAGTTTCGCGGAACGGAGCATCCGTAGTCCAACTGGACCCGGCCACAACATTCACGCCTTTGGCTTTGATTGCATCGGTAACCACGGTTACCAAATCTGGTTCTGCTTCGCTGTACTCTGACGGTTTGGCGTAGTGGTAACTTGTTCCCTCATCGCGTAATGCGCGATTAATCACAACGAAATACGGGAGCTTACCTGCCGGCGTAATTTGACCCGCGGAAGTGATGCTAATCAGTAACCGACAGCCGCTGGCGAAAAGTTCTTCTGCCACCAAGACGGCAAAAGGCGCGCCTACAGCGCAACCTACGATACCGACAACCATTCCGCTCAGCGTGAATGTATAAAGTTCGGTGTGATAGCAAGGCCAGTTGTCTGCGATGTGCGCGTCGCCATTCGCTTTTAGGCGGCGCGCAATGTCGCCGTCCGGGTCCAAAACGCATATTGAAGGTATATTTGCAGCCGTAAGACCCTTCTGACGGCGCGCTTCCCGCAAGAGCGCGGCAGGCGCAAAAACTGATTTAGCTGCCGGGTTCTTGTTGTCGAGCAAAGGCGGCACAATAAGCCTCACACGCCCAAGCGCGTAAAGACAGCGCCGTAGTGGTAGGGCGGTATCTCGATCACCTTTGCGAACTTCAGGCCGCCCACCTCTACCGATTTGATTGTTTCTACTGGTGTCATCCGCAACTCTGTCTTCGGGCCTCTGGGTTCTCCGAGTATAGGTGTTTGCTCACGCTGACGTTTGTGCCAATTGACGATTGCAAACTGACCCTCCGGTTTCAATGCTGCTCCAATAGCTTTCGCAAGCCGAGCGCGATCAGGAACGCCATGAAAGGCGTTCGCCATGAAAACGAAATCTGCCGGTCCAGCCAGCTTGGCAATGTCATAAGCGTCACCCGCGATAAACTTGCAATTGGTTGCACCGCTTTCCATAAGGCGATGCTTCGCGACCTCTAATAAGCTAGGATCAATGTCGATTGCTGTAACGTGCTGGGCGATTCTTGCTAATTGAAGAGTGAACCAACCGTCGCCCGAACATAGGTCGATTACGTCCATGCCAGACCGGACACCGACGGCAGCAAGCACACCAGCAGGATCAGGCCAAAGTGCCTCCCACCATCCGGCGGTTGGCATTTCGGTGCCTTGAAAGAAACCCGGTGGACGGTCAGTCACCGCAACCTCAATTGGATTAGAGAGCGAACAAAACTGCAAAAACCGCTGTAAAAACTCAATCCTGAAATCATCTAAGTCTTGGAGCGGGCGAAGGGAATCGAACCCTCGTATGCAGCTTGGGAAGCTGCCGTTCTACCATTGAACTACGCCCGCGCCGCTTCAACATATCGAAGCTGTGCTTGCGACGGCAAGAGGATCGGCGTTCCCGTCGCGCCCGGGCCTAACCCGCGCATCCACATTGACGTTTCGCGCCCAAAGCACTTCGCGCGGGCGGCGGCGGGCGGCCTAGCTCTTGAAGTGCTTGGAGAGCTTCAGGCTCTGCGCCTGGTAATTCGACCCGATGCCCTGGCCGTAAAGCTTGTCGGGCCTCGCCAGCATCTTCTCGTAGACCAGCCGGCCGACGATCTGCCCGTGCTCCAGGATGAACGGCACTTCGCGCGAGCGCACTTCCAGCACCGCGCGCGCGCCTTTGCCGCCGGCGCCGGCATAACCGAAGCCGGGATCGAAGAAGCCGGCATAGTGCACGCGGAATTCGCCGACCAGCGGATCGAACGGCACCATCTCGGCGGCGTAGTCGGGCGGCACCTGCACGGCTTCCTTGGAAGCAAGAATGTAGAATTCGTTGGGATCGAGGATCAGGCTTTTGTCCGGCCGCGCCTGCATCGGCTCCCAGAAATCGAGCACCGCGTAGCCCGCGCGCCGCTCGACGTCGATCAGCCCGGTGTGGCGCTTGGCGCGATAGCCGACGAGGCCGCCGGGCCCGAGCCCGGACAGATCGACGCCGACCGCAACGCCCTCGCTCACATCGGCGTCGGCGGCGTCGACCAGCCGCTCGCGCGCATGCAGCGCGCGCAGCGCGTCTGCATCGAGCAGCGCGTGGCCGCGGCGGAAACGAATTTGCGACAGCCGCGAGCCTTCGCGCACCAGTACCGGAAAGGTGCGCGGCGAAATCTCGGCGTAGAGCGGCCCGTGATAGCCGGGCTCGACGCGGTCGAATCCGCGCAACTCGTCGGCGATGACGCGGGTGAACACGTCGAGCCGGCCGGTCGAGCTTTTCGGATTGGCCGCGGCCGAAATATCGTCGGGCAGCGCCAGGCTTTCGAGCAGCGGCACGATATAGACGCAGCCGGTTTCCAGCA
>Ga0335083_10004692_pt1 | contig 17361 bp, 13 predicted proteins | sample Lox_Sample_42_FD_206716 | JGI IMG/M metagenome (GOLD analysis project Ga0335083, IMG submission 206716) | Soil microbial communities from Loxahatchee National Wildlife Refuge, Florida, United States - Lox_Sample_4.2 | ecosystem: Environmental > Terrestrial > Soil > Wetlands | place: USA... | reverse complement strand
AAACTAGTGGGAGATGGGGCGTGACTTGGTCCAGAAATCAGTTGGATTTTCCCCGGTCCTGGTGATCTTTAACCGGCCCACGCGCGCGCCGTCCATTTCTTCCACTTGCAATTCGAAATTTCCCACCGCCAGGGTATCGCCGGGCTTGGGAAAGCCACCCAGTTTTTCGGTGATTAAACCGCTCGCAGTTGCCACGCCTTCGCCGTGCTCGATGATGCCCACGATCTTTTCCAGTTCGGGCAGTGGCAGCGCACCGGTGGTTTCCCAGATTTTCTCGCTGATTTGCACCAGTTCGGATTTTTCCTGGTCGAACTCGTCCTGGATTTGGCCAACCAGTGTTTCGAGCACATTTTCAAACGTCACAATGCCCAGCGTCCCGCCAAATTCATCCACGACCACGGCAAAGTGAGACCTGCGTTCCTGGAATAGTTGCAACAGTTTTTCCAGGCGCGAGGTTTCCGGGACGTAAATCACCTTGCGCGCCCAGGGAATCAAATCCGCCGCAGTTTTGGCTTTGTCGCGTTGCGCGTAAATATCTTTGATGTGGATGACTCCGTGCATTTTGTCCGGATCACCACTGTCGCAAATCGGATAACGCGAGTAGCGGGTTTTTTCGATGAGAGCGATGCAATCCGCGAGCGGCATTTCGGTATCCAGCGCGGCGATTTCCTGGCGGGGGCGCATGATTTCCCGGGCGGCGCGGTTCTGCAAATCGAGCGCATTCAGTGCGATGCCGCGTCCGCGCGCAAAATCTCCCCGTGACGCGGCCAGTGTCAGGCGCAATTCCTCCTCCGATTGCCCGCGTTCCGGAGCGGCATCCGGCTCGATGCCAATCTGCTTGAGCAGGAGCCGCGCGGCGAGGTTCAGCAGCCGGTTGAACGGGTAAAATGCGATGTAAAAAATCCGCAGCGGCACCGCCGACCATAATGCCACCGGCAGCGGTCTCTGGATGGTAAACCATTTAGGCGCCAGCTCGCCGACAGTGATATGAAAAAAGGTCAGCAGGAGGAAACCGATGAGAAAGGAAATAGAGTCCTGGAGCCCCGGCGACTGAATGCGAAGCATGTCCAGCAGGGGTGAAAACAGTTTGGCAAAAAAGGACTGGCCGATCCAGCCCAGGCCGAGACTGGCCATGGTGATACCCAGTTGGGTCGCGCTTAAATAAGAATTGAGATTGCGGACAATGAGCCGCGCCGTTTTGGTGCGGATCTGGTTTCTGGTGGCTAGTGTGTCCAATTGCGTCTCGCGAATGCGCACGAGGGCCAGCTCTGCCGCCACAAAAAAACCATTGAGCAGCACCAGGACGATCACCGCCAGAATTTTCAGCGTGACGATAATCATCCCGTTCACAGCTTCACCTCCCCGAAGAGGACCCGCAAAATGTCTTCCAGCGACAAGACGCCGACTTCTTTGCCATTACGCGCCAGGACGATGGCCAGACGGTGGCCGGCCCGCTGCATCAGGCGCAAGGCGATTTCCAGCCGCACATTCTCGTTCATAAACAAGGCAGGCGTCATGTGAACGGCCACCGGTTTGGTCAAATCCACGTCATCGCGATAGAGCAACGGTCCCACTAAAAAAAGGCCGGCGATACGGCGTTTGCCGTCGCGCTTTTCCCAGACCGGCAGGCGCGAAAACTTTCTTTCGCGCGCGATGATCAGTGCATCGCCCACGGAGATTTCTTTTTCCACGGTGGCGACCTGCGCAAGCGGCGCGGCGATCTGGCGCACGGTGAAGTTTTGCAGGTCGAGCACGCGATTAATCATGGCGCGTTCGTCGCCGGTGAGCGCCTGCGCGGATTCCTGCATCAGCGCACGCATCTCTTCGCGATTGCCAAAAAGCTGTCCTGTAAATGCGCGACCGCCTGTCCAACTCAGGATGAATTTCGAAATGCCTTCGACGACGAAAACAAGCGGGCTTAAGGCAAAATAGAGCAGGCGAAAAATATTCGCCGAGGCCAGGCAGAGCGAATTCGGCAGTGCCCGAAATAACATCTTGGGCAACAGGTCGAACAGCGTGTAAAAGAGAAAAACGGTGGCGGCAAACACCACGACCATAAGGGCACGGTCCCCGGCGAACCATTGGTGAATTTTGGCCAGGGCGAAACCGAGGATCAAAAAGTTGGCGAGGGTATTTCCGACAAGGATGGTCCACAGGAATTTTTCCGTATTTTCCAGGAACGCATTAAGGGATTTGGCCGATTGCCGGCCCGCCCGCGCCAGCCGGCGGACGCGCAGGCGGTTGAGTGCAAAAACACCCGCCTCCATGCCCGATAGCAGAAACGAAACAAACAGGCAGGGAACCAGGACGGCCAGGGCAACGGCATTTGATGTCAGGGAGAAGGTCATTTTATCCGTTGCACGCTTAGTTCTTTGACGCGGCGCTCGTCCACAGCGCGGGCGGTGAGTTTCAAATTGCGAAAGGTGGCTGATTCGCCGTTCCCGGGAACGACGCCGAGCAGATGCGTGAGCAGGCCGCCCATCGTTTCCACTTCATCCACTTCGCCCAGGGCCGGAAATTCGCGGCGAAAATCCTCCAGGCGCATCGCGCCATTGACGCGCCAGTCGTTCGGGCCGAGCTTTTCCATGACGAACCCTTCCACCGGCGCGGCGGCATAAATTTTTCCAACTAACTGAACCAGGATATCTTCCATCGTGACGAGGCCGGCGACACCGCCGAATTCGTCGAGAACGACCGCCATGCCGCGCCGCTGTTTTTGCAAACTTTGAAAAAGCCGGAGCAAATTCATGCTCTCCGGCACGAAGGAAGGAAATTCGATGACGTCGGCCAGGTCGGTTTGGGGATCGAGCAACAGGGCGCGGGTATTGAGAATGCCAACGATGGTATCGGGTGTTTCATCAAACATGGGCAGGCGGCGATGCCTGAATCTTTTCGCCGCAGCGATCATTTCCTCCACGGTCGCGTCATCGGGAATGCTGGCCATTCCCGCACGCGGGCGCATGACATCGCGCGCGGTGCGCTGGTCGAGGCTGATGATTTGGAGGATAATTTCTTTTTCCGATTCGCCGAGCGTGCCCTGTTGGAAAGCCATTTCGAGCAGTTCCTGGTATTCAGCTTCCGGCAAAGCCGTCGATCGGGGCCGGGAAATCTTTTTGATCGAAAGCGAGTCGAGCCATTGCGCCGCGCGATAGAGCGGTTTGGTGCAATTCTGAAAAATCAACAGCAGCCAGCCTGAACGCAATGCCCATCGCTCCGGCTGGCGCACGGCCAGCGTCTTCGGAAAAACTTCGCAGCCGATCAGCACCAGCGCCACCAGCCCGGCCAGGGTGAGGAAGAACGGCCGACGGGCGTCGAAAATCATCCAGAGCGTGGCGGCGATGACCGCGGCATTGGCGAAGGTGTTGCCCAGCGCGAGCGTGGCCAGCAAATCATCAGGCCGTTCCAACAGCTTGCCGACAATTTTGCCTGCGCGGGGATATTTTTCGGAGAGCTGGCGCACCTGCCAGTTGCTCAGGGAAAAGAATGCCGTTTCCGCCAGCGCAAAAAAGAAACTCGCGCCCGCGAAAAGCAAAATCGCCGCAACGGCTGTTTCCACAGCCGGAGTTTGGCGGAAAACAGGCCGGGGAAAAAGGAGAAAGGGGATTTAAACGCGAAAACGAACCCGGCTTATCCTTCTAAAACCGCGACCACGGCCGCATAAGCTTGCGTGTGACTGATACTGATGAATAAGCCTTTCGCGCGCCGCGACTCGAACAGGCTTTTCCCTTTGCCATGCAAAATCACGAACGGCTCACCGCTTTCCCGGTGCGAGACTTCCATATCCTTCCAGCCCAACTGTACGCCGATGCCTGTGCCAAACGCCTTGGAAATCGCTTCCTTGGCCGCAAAGCGCGCGGCGACAAATGGCGCCGGATGCGCGTGCGCGAGGCAATATTCGATCTCGGCCGGCGATAAAATCCGCTCGCCAAAGCGATGGCCGAATTTTTCCAGCGACGCGGCGATGCGCGCTACTTCAATAATATCGATGCCGATGCCGAGAATCATTTATGGGTGGCAGGGGTGAAACATGTCTGGCAGCAATCTTCACCCTTTATAGCCTTTCATCAAGTGTAACATTTCAGTGACCGCTGTTTTCATTCCCACAAAAACTGCGTGGCTGACAATGCTGTGGCCGATGTTTAATTCCTCCATGTGCGGCACAGAAAAGAGAGTGGGCAAATTTTCATAATTCAAACCGTGCCCGGCATTCACGCCCAGGCCCAGGGCGTGTGCCTGTTTCGCGGCAGATATCAAACGCTGCAGTTCCGGCAAACCAGCGCCGTCGCTGCCTGGCGGCAATTTCTTTTCAAGAAACGCCTCGGCGAACTGGCCTGTGTGCAATTCGATATATTGGCTCCCGACGCGCGCACTGGCTTCGATTTGCTTTTCGTCCGGCGCAATAAACAGGCTCACGTCAATGCCTGCGTCCTTCATTTTCTTGCACGTTTCCGCCAGCGATTTTTCATGGCCGGCGACGTCCAGCCCGCCCTCAGTGGTCACTTCCAGGCGATGTTCCGGCACGAGGCAGACAATGTCCGGTTTCAATTTCAGCGCAATCGAAATGATTTCCGGTGTGTTGGCCATTTCAAGATTTAGCCGCTTAACGACTTCGCGCAATTTCCAGACATCACGATCCAGAATATGCCGGCGATCCTCCCGCAAATGCGCGGTGATACCATAAGCGCCGGCGGCCTCGCAAATTTTCGCGGCTTCCGCGGCATCCGGTTCGCCAAATCCGCGGCCGCGATAACGCGCTTCGCGGAGGGTCGCCACGTGGTCAATATTCACTCCTAGCTTAAGCATGGGGATTTTTTACAATGGATGCGGAAAATATGAAATAGAAAATGAAGAAAAACGGAACGGCAGCCGCTCCTTCATATTCGACGCTTTTAATTTTAAGCGGGCTAGTGGTGCGCCGGCACAGGAGCAGGTGTGCTTAATGTTTTTACCGGCCGGTGCAGCAACTGCAGGGGGCGCGGGGTCAGGCGCAGGTCGCATCCCGGAAAATTGGGCGCTTCCAGCCAGTTGGCCAGGGCAATCAGCTCGATTGCCGTCAATCCGGCCGGCGCACTGCGCATGAACAACAGTCGTTGTGGCCCGGCTTCAGTGATCTGGGTGATCGAAGGCCCCAGTGTGGGCCCCATCAGGTTAAGCCACTGGCTGGCGGCGCTGTTTGCGGCGAGTTGACGATGCCTGCTTAGCATCAGGGCAAGTTGTGTCAGTTGAGGCAAGTCCCTGAGCCGTTCAGAGGTGACTTCCCAGTCATAATAAACCAAACCTTGCTGGCTCAAAGCCTGCATCAATTGCGACGGAGGCGCCTTGCCGCGCGGTACATTGGGAAAAACATCAGCAAACAAAAAGTCTCCCTCTGGCTGGTGCATGGCAAACACTTCGGGCGCGGCGAAAGGAGTTCCTTGCAACGCCACCCGATACGGGGTCCTCACCAATTTAAATGGCGACAGTAAAGGGCTCTGCCAGTCGAGATCAGCAGAGAGATTTTGGCCCACTTGCGCCAGGGCGTTGGTTGAATTAGGGACGGGAACGGCAAGAAACGTTTGCAGCGGCGACATCCCCAGTGACCAGATAAAGAACTGGTTTGGTTCCGGTGAAAGGTTGAGCGTCCTGGCCCAGCTTTGGTTTCTCAACCAGGGACCAAGCCCTTGCGCGGCGATGAAGCTGGTCAAGGGATCATGAATGAGCGAAACGGGCATTCGCCATTTTTCCAGGGGGGGCAGAGGCCGGGACAAATCGAATGTCCCGTTCAATTGCATATTGCCGTCTTTTCCGGTGACTTGCATTTTGATGGCAGGAAAATCGAACCGGGCAAAAGCGGGAAAAAGTTCCGCCAGACGCGGCCAGTTGACGTTTGCGTCCAACCAGTCTGTGCCGCCTTTGGGAATCGTTCCACCCTTGGACCATTTATCGGCCAGCGGCAATTCATTTTGTCCGCAACCGATGACTACCCAATCCCCCACGCGAACGAAACGAAACAGGTTCGGCGGCAGGTCTTTCTTCAACTCCCAGCCGCCGGGGATATCCCGCGCTGTAATTTTCGTCCATGATTGCAGGAGATTGCGCAAGTTGGATTGCCAAAGCTGCGCGCGGGAAGGGTCCAGATGGATGGCCAACGCGTATTCCGGCGAGCCGGGGGCTTCGCGCATTTCAAAAATCCATTCGGACTTTAAGAAATCATCCAGTAACGGGCGCAATTGAGCTGAGCCATCGCCCGCGCTGGTCGGAAGCTTGTCCTTGAACCAAACGCCGGGGGCATGGGACAATTTATCGAGCGTCTGGCTCTGGAGAGCGTGAGCCTGCGGCGAACAAAATTCATCCCGAAAGGTTGGGTAATTGGCATTATTGCCGGAGATATTGTCTCCCCCGATAAAGTGGATTTGGGCAATCACATCCGCTGGTGGCGCGGCTGCGGCTTTGAACGTGCCGGCAGCGCCGGCCATAGTCAGAAGTGCTGCCGTTATGATTGAGCGCGGAGCCGACAGGAAAGGCCAGTTTTTCATTATGAAAGGTTTATTATCTCCACATATTGCCCGGCATTTCAAGTTTGGAGTTCATCGGATGTGGAGGCCAATGGGGGAGGATTTTTACTGCTTGAAACTTAAAACCTTAACTTGGAGACTTTTTTATGCGTCAATTTTTGAAATATTGGCTGCCAGTCGTCGTCTGGATGGTGGTCATTTTTGGCGCATCGGCGGATCCGCATTCCCATGAACGTTCTCAACACCTTTTCCGGCCGTTCGTGTTATGGCTTTTCCCGCATCTGTCCGACCAGGACTTTGAGCGCATCCATCTGGTTTTACGCAAATGCTGCCATTTGACCGAGTACGCCATTTTGGGGCTGCTGGTTTTCCGCGCGCTTTCCCATTCCAGGACCAACCTGCCGGCGTGGTCATGGCCGCGAGTCGGCGGGGCGTTGCTCATCGTTTTTCTTTATGCCGCGAGCGATGAATTCCATCAAAGTTTCGTTCCGGGCCGGACGGCGCTTTTCTCGGACGTCTGCATTGATACCGGCGGCGCGGCGATCGGCCTGCTGGTGTGGTGGATTTTCCACTGCCTTCGCGCGTGTAAACCACAAAATAACCAATGAGACGCCCGTTTGTTACCGTCGTTTCATTTTATGCCATCGGCCTGTTGCTCGCAGAATTATTTAAGCCACCGGCGATAGCATTGTTCGCAGCTTCGTTCGTCATCCTCATCCTGTTTTTCGTCCTAAAAAAATTTCGCCCGTTTCTGCTTTGCGCACTGTTGGTATTTTCCGGCTGGACCAATCTCATTTTCCGTACCGCCGTTATTTCCCCGGATGATTTGCGCCATCTGATTGGCGATGAAACGAAGATTGTTACCGTGCGCGGCATAATGGACCAGACGCCGCAGTTAAAACTTTCCCGGCGTGGTGAACTTGAAACGGAACATACCCTGACGCAAGTGCGCGTGAAGGAAATTCAATCCGGCGGAGATTGGCAGCCGGCTACGGGCGAAGTCATCGTCTTTACGCCCGGCTACCTTCAGGAAAATTTCTTTGCCGGGCAGCCTGTAGAAATCAAAGGTGTCATTGAGCGTCCGGCGCCGCCTTTGGCTGAAGGCCTCTTTGATGATCGTGCCTATCTGGAAACGCGCGGGATTTTTTATGAGCTCAAGACCCAGTCCACCAATGATTGGAAACTGCGTGAACCGTTTCTATCCAGGCCGCCCCTGACCACCCGTTTTTTGAATTGGTCGCAACAGAAACTCGCCCTAGGCCTGCAGGAAGGCGAAACACTGCGCCTCCTTTGGGCTATGACCCTGGGATGGCGCACGGCGTTTACCGGGGATGTGAGCGATCCTTTCTTGCGCGCCGGCACGATGCATCTCTTTGCCATTGACGGCCTGCGGATTGCGCTTATTTCTGGAATGCTCGTGACCTTGTTGCGCGTGCTGCAAGTCTCGCGCGCGTGGAGCGGAGCCATTGCCATTCCCATCATCTGGTTTTACACCGCAGCGACCGGCTGGGAATCGTCCGCCATTCGCGCCTCGATGATGATGACCGTCGTACTGGGTGGCTGGGCCTTGAAACGCCCGTCTGATTTATTGAACTCACTGGCCGCGGCTGCCTTTTTGATTTTGCTGTGGGATCCGCGCCAGCTTTTCGAGGCAAGTTTCCAGCTTTCGTTCTTTGTCATGCTTACCATCGCTTTGCTCCTGCCCAAATTAAACGATTTGACCGACCAGTGGTTGAAATATGATCCCCTTTTACCGGCTGAACTCGTCCCCACATGGCGACGCGCATTGACACAAGTCATGCGAATTCTTGCGCGTTACTTTTCCCTGTCGCTGGCGGCGTGGATAGGTTCGATTCCTTTGAGCGCGTTCTATTTTAATCTATTCAGCCCGATCTCGCCGCTGGCAAATCTCATCGCCGTGCCGCTGGGTACATTTGCGTTGATGGCAAACCTGGGCGCCCTCATCTGCGGCGCCTGGCTTCCGTGGGCCACGGCGCTCTTCAATAATGCGGCCTGGTTTTTGATGGCCGCAATGTCCCATGTGAGCGTATGGTTCACAAAAATTCCCGGCTCGTATGTTTATGTTTCTGCGCCATCGTGGATTTGGATTGCTGTCTATTATGTCATCCTTATTGTCGCCTTGAGCGGCTGGCTGAAGACCAGGCCAAGGAAAGTTTTCGCCGCAGGTATGTTGGCCCTCATTGTCGCAATCTATTTTTGGCAATGGGAGCAGTCGCGAGGAAAAATTCATTTGACAGTCCTGCCACTGAACGGCGGGCATGCGGTTTTTGTAGAAGGTGGCGGCCGTCAAAATGATTGGCTGGTGGATTGCGGCAATGATAATGCCGTCAATTTCACACTGAAACCTTTTCTCCGCGCGCAGGGTGTGAACACGTTGCCACGGCTCGCTTTGACGGAAGGCGATACGAAGAATTGCGGCGGCGCGGAATCGCTGGAAGGACTTTTCCGCATTGGCGAGCTATGGGCCAGTGCTGTTCATTTTCGTTCCCCGGTTTATAATGAAAACCTTGCGGCTTTTGACCAGTCGCGGCACAAGGTTTTTGATTATCGCGGCACCAACGGCTGCTGGCGCGTTCTATGGCCTCCGGCCACCAACGATTTGACGCGGGCGGACGACAATGCGCTCGTGTTACTTGGAAATTTTTCAGGGACCAAAGTCCTCTTGTTATCCGATTTGAGTCACGTCGGCCAAAGTGCGTTGCTCTCGGGAACAAACGATTTGCACGCCGACATTGTCATCGCCGGGCTGCCAAACGAAGGTGAGCCGCTCAGCGATGCTTTGGTCGACGCCATTCAACCGCAGCTGATTGTAATTGCGGATTCCGAATTTCCCGCGACACGCCGTGCCGGCCGCAAGTTAAAGGAGCGCTTGGAACAAAAAGAAATTCCAGTTCTCTATACCCGTGAATCCGGCGCGGTGAAAATTACGATGAATGAAAATGGCTGGAAAGTTCAGGCGATGGACGGTCAATAGTTTTAGACCAAGTGAACCGACTCACCATTCATTCCTTTAAATTTTTTCCACTAACAAAAACTGAAACATACTGCGCTTGCGGGATAACAAACTTTTTTACTTCCACAGAAACATTTTGCGGCCTGAATTCGCACAAAATCATTTCATAAATATCGGTCGCCAGTTTTTCGATCAGCTTCCAGCTTTGGCCGTCCCCAAATTTCAAAAGCCGCTGCGAAACCGCGAAATAATCAATGGTGTCAGCAATGGAATCCGTTTTGGCAGCGGTAGAAAAATCAAATTCCATCTCAATCGTCAAAAGCAGCCGTTGCGGTTTGGCTCGTTCCTCATCCGGCACCCCCACCCGGTAAAACACTTCAAGATCGACGATCGAGATTTTCATCTTTTGAATCTACCTTTTGCGTTTTGGGCCGCTCCTGGCTTTGCCCTTTTGTTTTAAGACCGCGTCGATCAGGATCTTCGTCGGTTTGTTCAGTTTCATTTTTCTGGCGTCCGCCAGTTTCATCCAGCGAAATTCACGGCCTTCCTCATTCAATTTTACCCCGGGATTTTTACCGGCGCACCGGCAGGTGTAATTCAGGAGGACAAAATGCGCGTCGCGATAAAATTCCTTTGAATGAATGCAATCTTGGACGAGCACGAATTGGATCTTCGAAATCTTCAACCCGGTCTCCTCCAAAATTTCGCGGCGCAGGGCAGTTTCAGACGCCTCGCCATACTTGATTTTTCCGCCGGGGATTCCCCATAAGTTCGACCATTTATGCGTGCGGATCATTAGCACTTCATCTTTGGAATTGAAAATCAAGCCGCCCACGGTGGACAGGGGGAAGGACGGCAATGTTTCCTTGCGTGCCCGTGATGGTTTGCCGATCTGGAAGTCATTCTTTTCCAGCACGTCACGCAATTCCGAAAGATGCTCCACGATCAGGTCCGGCCTGGCGGCGCGCAATTGCTCCACGGTATTGTAGCCCGTCAGTACCGCGCAGGAATGTACGCCCCCATGCCGCGCGGTTTCGATGTCATGCTGCATATCGCCGATGAACAGCGTCTCGGCGGGGAGTAAACCGTTTTCGTCCAGGATCTCATGAATTTTTTCACGCTTATCCCAGACGCCGGTGTAAGGCCGTTCGAGGAACACGTCGAACCCGGTGACCCGGCATTGCACGAGGAAATGGTCATGATGGACTGTGCTGAGAAGAAACAGGCGTAAATTGTTTTGGCGGCAAAATTCCAGGAAAGCGCGGGCATGCGGCAGCTCGCAGACGGACGATTGGGAGCGCTTGAATTCCGCGTGAAACCATTCCTCGAGCTGCGGCATGGGCACGTCCGGCGTGTAGCGATTGTAAAAATTGGTGAAAGGCAGGGAAAATTCCGCGCGGAATTCCTCCAGCGTCATTTCTGATTTGCCGGCCTGTGCCAGGACGAAGTTGGATGCTTTCAGGACGGCAGGCAAATCATCCACCAGCGTGCCCGACCAGTCAAAAATGATATTGCGAATCACCCGCGAAGCTTAACTCCGCACCGGCAGAAAGACACGAAAATGATTTCGTCTCAAGGCACTGTTATTCCGCTGCAATCCCAGTTGATGTCCCAGTTACCGGGATCGTTGCCCGTGGAATTGACGACGTATGAATACCTGTACCAGCCCACATGGCCGTCGCTAAAGAGAATGTCACTCCCGCGATTGTGACGCGCGGAAAACCGCGTGGTATAACAATGCGGTGTCGCCAGATCCAGGTAATTGGCATTGCCGACCACGTTAAAGGGCAAATCATCGGAGCGGGCGCGGACTTCGGAAAAAACTACAAAGGCTGAGGGGTTCTTAACCCTCCCGCTTTTCAAAATGGTGCCATTGGGTTCGTTGGCCAAAGACTTGGAATTCATCGCGTAATTGAAAAGCGGGCGTTGCGTTTGATCCGTGAAACCGTGACTGGGAGACTTGTCTAGCGGGTTATAACCCGTGGCCAGCATCCGCGCGCAGTTATAAATGGATTTGGAATTATAAAAATCAGCCGTCCTGGTTGAATTGAACCAGTAGTATAACGGTTGACCGCCCACATACTGCGGCAGACAGTTGAACCAGACACAGCTTTGCTGGCCATCTTGATAGTTTCCTGTGCCGATTTGTGCGGTCTGTCCCGCCTGGTTTGCCACGTACATTTGCTGGACTACCGTCCAGGTAGGCTGGTCTTGTTCACCGGTGGCGCTTACCTGGTATCTAGGCCACGGGTAAGTCTGGTTGTTGTCATCCACGTAGAGAGAATTGGCCAGAGTCCATTGTTTCGCGTTATTTTCGCAGGCGGTTAACTGGGCGCGCTGTTGGGCTTTGGCTAAAACCGGCAGCAATACCGCCGCCAAAATAGCGATGATCGCGATAACGACTAACAATTCAATCAGTGTAAATCCGCCGTTTCGGGCAGACTTGCGGGGGTGTATGATGCCTGGCTTCTTTAAGTCAATCATTCCACGTGATGATTGAACGGATTTTTTACAACCACGTGTACGTTGTGTTACGATTGTGTGACATGAAAATGACAGAAATTTAATTTTCCGCCGGGCGGTCAAAAAACTCAATTTTCACGGCCTTTTCTTGCCTTTTACCATATTGCCCGCCGGGCGCGTCACGGGATTGTAACATGAAAGTCATTCTGCCGTAATACCTTTGGGATTTATTCTGGCCGTCCTTTTTCCCGGGACAGGACCTTTAATATTAAAATGAAAAAAATTATCTTCGCGTCATGTGCGGCTTTGCTACTGGCTCTGCCGTCTCTGTCTAAAGCCCAAACCTCATCGACCATTGCCCAATGGACTTTTGAGAACCTGGCCATTACCAATTACGCTCCAGACCCTGCTCCGAATATTGACAACAGCAAAGGCGCTGTATCGGTGCAAAGCTTTGGCATGGATATTTACAACACGCCCGGACTGGGGACGAACGACCCGGACGTTCTGGCAGGCAAAGCCAGCGATGCCGGCGCCAATACGATTTCCAATACATCCCACCAATGGCGCGTGCGCGGGCAGCTCGCGGGCAACGGCTGGTCGAGCCAGGCTCCCGTCGGCACCCAGGGCGCACAATTTAGCGCGGATACCACGGGTTATAAGAGTATCTCGGTGGCCTTTGATTGGTATGTAACCACCCAGGGCGAGGCCAACATGCAGGTCCAATACACCGACGACGGCATCAACTGGACCAATGTTCCGGTCAGCATCTCCCTGGCTCCGGGCGCCGATGGCGGACTCGTGGTGGTGAATAATTCAGCGGGTTCCGATGCGAATTCCGTCCAGGGATACTTTCTCTGCGATAACGCCAATACCAACCATTTGGCCGGACAAAATTGGTTCACCAATTTGACTGTAACGATTTCTGATCCTTTGGCCGCCAACAACCCAAACTTCGCCGTTCGATTCGTGAACGCTTCCACCGGTACTTCCTGCTATGCGGCAGCAGGAACGGCCTTGAACAATAACTCGGGCAACTGGCGCTTTGATAATATCTCAATTTCAGGAGCGCCCATCATCTCCATTGCCCAATGGACCTTTGAAAACATTGCCGTTTCCAGCTTCGTACCCAATCCGATTCCTAACATTGATAATTCTGTTGGCGCGGTTTCTGTAGCCGCTTTGGGAATGGACACTTATACGACTGGCACCAATGCCCCTGATGTCCTTGTAGGTGTCAGCGGCGATACCGGCGCGAATGGCATCACTAACTATACTCAAGTTTGGCGCGTTCGCGCCCAGAAATCGGGCAACGGCTGGTCCAGCACGGCGCCCATCGGCGCCCAGGGCGCGCAATTTAGTGTCGATACCACAGGCTTTACCAATATTCAGGTTGGTTTTGATTGGTACGCCACCACCCAGGGTGAAGCTAATTTGCAGTTGCAGTACACCATTGACGGCGTCAATTGGGTGAATGTTCCCATCACCCTTCCTTCCGCGCCCGGCGCTAATGGCGGCCTGGCGTTCGTGGACAATACATCAGGTTCGGATGCCTATTCCGTTCAGGGATATTATCTTTCCGATAACCTCCTGCTCAACGGGTCTTTGGCTGGACAGGATTGGTTTACTAATTTGACTGCGGTTATCCCCAACGGAAGCGCGGCCAACAACCCGCACTTCGCCATCAGGATCGTGAACGCCTCGACCGGCGCTTCTTGCTTCTCAACCCAGGGAACTGCTTTGAATAACACCTCGGGCAATTGGCGCTTTGATAATATCTTAATCACCGGCGTGCCTACCGGGGCGGCCTTAACCCCGCCGGTAGTTGCTCCGTCCGTCACTGCAACCGTGGATGGTCTTTTCACCAATACCTTTACGGATAGCCTGAATTGGCGCACGAACATCTCGAGCATTGCTATCAATGGCACGCTCCTGACCAATACCGCTTATGTCATTTCCGCAGGCCAAATCGTATTCAATCCGGCGCTTTCGGTGCTGTTGCAAAAAGCGACGACCGTGAATATCGCGATCAATTCGACCAATTACAGCGCAGCGTTGGTTGCCCAGACTATCGGGGCTGGCTTGCCTGCCAGCCTGGGCGTATCCGTTGAGCCAGTCGGCCCGACCGGCAACGGCGGCACGCTCGTTTCGCAGCCTAAGCTGACGGTTTATGACCAATATACTAACGTGTCGGCAGTCGGCGGCGCCACGTACACGGCCACGGCCACTGGCGGATGGAGCTTCGGACCCGGCAGCGCTGCAGTCCAGTTGTTGACCAACGGCGTGTGTAACTTTACCAACCTCTCGGCTATCAGCGGCGGGGCGGTTTCGGGCGCCACCATCACCTTTACGGCCAGCGCCATCACCGGCCTGGGCGGATTGCCTTTCACCACCACCAACTCCACCGGCTTTAATATTCCGGCGCCAGTTTCGGGCGGTTTCGCGCCGGGCAATATCGTCGTCGAACAGCTCGATGCGAACACGGCCAATACCACGTTCAGCATGCTTGAATTGAATCCCAATATCGTCAATCAACCGGTGCCGGTGAACATTTATCCGGTCCCGGCCACCCAAACGAATGGTTTGCGCCAGAGCAATTCCGGTTCAACCGCACGGTTGGCGAACAGCCAGGATGGTACCCTGGTGCTCTTCACTGCGGGCCAGTGGAGTGACTCAACGCTCAACGACGTCACCACGGTTAATCTGCGTGGTTGTGGCTCGTTCAATTCCTTGGGCAATTATGCCCTGCAAACCTCATACACCGGAATCGGAGGCAGCACGGCCAACCAGGCCCGCAGCGCTACGACCATTGACAATGTTACCTTCTGGATGGGTGACAAAGGGGGCGTTTACACGAATAATAACACCCCGGATAATGCTTACATTGGCTATACTCCGGGCAATCAAGCCAACGTCCGTTCGTTGAAGGCCTATAACGGAAACATTTATGCCTTGCAACAGGAAGGCGGTACTGATCCCCAGGCTACGGTCATGGCTATCGTTTCACCGCCGTCCTCAGGTGTGGCGGAATTGCAGGAACTGGAAGGCTTCCCCATTGATGGCAGTGTGCTGGACTTCTGTGCGGTTGCCTCCGGCGCTCACGGCACGAACATTGACGTTATTTATTACATCGATGGCACCAATTCGTCTTCCGGTTCTATCTTTAAGTTCACCAATTCCTTCACGATCGATCCGGTAACCGCCGATCAAATCTGGGGCAATGCCGGTGGCAAAATCAATGCCAACTGGCAGACCGCCAACGGTGGCGACGGCCTCGCTGCCCGGACCAATCCTAATGGTGGCTTTGACCTGTTCTATACCACGGGTAACGGCTCCACCACTGGCAACGAGCTCATCATGGTGCATGATGCCGCCGCCTGGAACCAGCCCATCAATCTGACGGCGACCAACCTCCTGTATAACAGTCACGGGGGAGTCACTCTGAAGGGTGTTGCCTTTGCACCGGTCACAGTGACCAATGGCATCGTTATTTATCCGGTCGGCAAGTTGGGTGGCACTTCATTCACGGTCGGCGGAGGCAGTGGAGGTCATTCCAGCTTTACCTTCAGCTTCACCAGCGGCGTGGGTGGCAGTGGCAGCTTCACCGTCTGGGGCTCGACCAATGTGACGTTGCCCTTCAACCAGTGGAGCAACCTCGGTCATCCGGTTGAATCACCGGCAGGCACTTATAGCTACACGGATCTGTCCGCGACGAATTCGCCTGAATTCTATCGCGTGACCAGTCCGTAATTGAGGTTCCAAAGAAACGTGAACAGGGCAGGCGCAAGCCTGCCCTGTTTTTTTATGTTGGACAGTCACCTTGATTCTTCTGAAGGGTTCGCCATTTATGAATCTGTCGCCAGGTGGTTGATGCCGGAAACGCAATTGAGTTTCGTTGCTGTTCCCTCTCCGCTCCCATTTGATGGGAGGGGAGAGGGTAAGGGTGAGGTGAGGGTTCGGGTACAGCCGGCTTTTCATAAGACAAGCTACCCAGCCGCTACCCGCTAGCGCGCAATCCATCCGCCGCCCACGACCACGTCGTCCTGGTAAAAGACGGCGGCCTGGCCGGGCGTAATCGCGCGCTGCAACGTATGCAGTTTTACTTTCACTGAGCCATTGCCTGATGGCGTGATGGTCGCTGGAGCGCCCGGATGGTTATAGCGGATCTTGGCCGTGACTTCGATGGGCTCCGTGAGTTGGTCGAACGGAATCCAATTGCAGTTCGTCGCGGTAAATTCATCGCGATCCAGGACGGAATCGCTGCCCACGACGACGCGGTTATTTTCCGGGTCCAGTTCGACGACGTAAACCGGCTCGGGCGTCGTGATGCCCAGGCCGCGTCGCTGGCCGATGGTGTAGAATTCGATGCCCTCGTGATGGCCGAGAATTTTGCCGGCTACATCCACGATTTCGCCGCGATGCTTCTGCACCAGGTTCGCCTGCTGGAGAAAGCCGCCGTAATTGTTGTCCGGCACGAAACAAATTTCCATGCTCTCTTCCTTGTCGGCGGTCTTGAGATTGCAATGCCGCGCCACGGCCCGGGTATCGCTCTTGGTCTTTTCGCCCAGGGGAAACAGCGCGCGCGCCAGTTGGTCCTGTCGCAACGAAAACAGAAAATAACTCTGGTCCTTGCGCGCATCGCGCCCGCGCTTGAGCAGATACCGCGAACCATCCGCGCTCTTTTCAATGCGCGCAAAATGGCCGGTGGCAATGAAATCCGCGCCGAGCTGGTCCGCCCGGTCAATCAACCGGCCGAACTTCAGGTTCTGGTTGCACATCACGCACGGGTTCGGCGTGCGCCCGGCCTTATATTCATCCGCAAAATATTGGATAACGTGCTTCTGGAATTCCGCCGCTTCATCAATCAGGTAGTAGGGGATGCCCAGGCGATCACACACCGAGCGCGCATCCGTCACCGCCTGCGGCCCGCAGCACTTGTCCTCCGCGCGGTTCACGCAATCCTGCGGCCAGAGCTTGAGCGTGATGCCGATGACATCGTAGCCCTGTTCCTGCAAAAGCGCCGCCGTGGCGGAGGAATCGACTCCCCCGCTCATGCCACAGACTACACGCTGGCGCTTTGGCGAATTCATAGAACAAACATTATACGACATCCCGGCCCGCTGTAAATACACACGTGTAATACAAGGATGCCTGTCCGGCGGGGGTCCCCCCCCGGGGGGGCGTTCTGTAGGGTTCTATAGGGTACATTAGGGGTCTGTAGGGTTCCGAAATAGGGTGGCGCGGCAGGAAAAAGGATTGTTAATTTTACCCTTGGGAAGGTTTGGGAAGGGTACTGAAGACTCCAGAACTTTTACGCGAATTTCGCGAATTAACGCAAATTGTTTTCGCTTTCCGACTTCCGCTTTTGCTTCGTATGTCAAAGAACACCTCTCAACTTTTACCACGTTACCACGCGGGCGTGGTTACACA
>Ga0335083_10004691_pt1 | contig 17361 bp, 14 predicted proteins | sample Lox_Sample_42_FD_206716 | JGI IMG/M metagenome (GOLD analysis project Ga0335083, IMG submission 206716) | Soil microbial communities from Loxahatchee National Wildlife Refuge, Florida, United States - Lox_Sample_4.2 | ecosystem: Environmental > Terrestrial > Soil > Wetlands | place: USA... | reverse complement strand
CCCGCTATCCCCGTCGGGGCCCCAGAAGTGGTAATCGGGGCTCGGGCACAACGTTGCCATCAGTCGCTGCAGATCCGGTGCGGCTTCAGCCTTCATGTGCTCGATCACGGCGTTGAGCACGACGCGCTGACGTTCGCTGGTGGTGTCGGCCAGCCGTTTCTCCAGCGGCGCCCAGGTCCGGGTGGGATCGATTACGGCCACGGGCCACCCCTTCTGTTGTGATTCATCGGTCGGCCGTCGCGACCACGAGCCGATCGAGTTCTTCGGCGACATGGGACACGAGTTCCCATGCATCATCGACTAATTCGGGGTCGACCTGAACACCGACGTCGACGTGAGGGCCGTAGCTGAACACCGTCACGTTCATCCCCATTCCGACCGCCAGCGGGCCGACCGGGACGATGTGCTCGATCGGCGCGCCGGCCAGGAACAGTTGTGACGGCGGACCGGGCACGTTAGAGACGATCAAGTTCGTGTTCAACGGCAATCGCTGCTCGAGGTTAGCCGCCTGATAGGCGCGCAGCAGGGCGCCGAACAGCATCGGCGGCGCAATGTCAGTCAGTCCGACGGATTGCTTCTTCGTCAAATCTTCGGCCAGGTTCTTTGCGCTGTTCATGCCTTGGTGAATCGCCGCCAACCGGGCAACCGGATCCTCGATATCGGTGGCCAGGGAGCCGACCATCGGATGCACAAGGTTGCCGAGCTCGACATCTTCGGGCGCGCGGGTCGACATCGGGACGGTGGCCAGCAGCGGGCGCTGCGGGAGTGCGTCACGTTTGACCAGATAGTCCCTGATCGCCCCGGCAACGACGGTGAGGATCACGTCGTTTACTTTGACGCCGAAGTGATTCTTGACATGCTTGATGTCGTCCAATGCCAAAGAACAATAGGCGAATTCGCGGCGCGGCCCGATCGCGCCGTTGAAGGAGGCACGAGGGGCGCTCATTGGCCGTGGGGGCGGTTCCGGCCGACGCAGATGGCGGATCGTCGTGACCGCGCCGCCCACCGTTTGCTGCAGGTACCGAGCCAGTTTGGGCGGCAACACCGCCGCGGACAGGGCTCCGCGGGCCAGCAGCTCGACGCTCGATCGACGCGGCGCCGCTTGGCCCGCAGCGTCATTCGCCGACGCCGGCACCGCTTCGGCTGTCACGTCGCACAACACGGAGGCCAGGCCGGCTCCCGAAACCCCGTCGACCATCGCGTGGTGCGTCTTGGCAATGAACGCGGCCCGGCCGCCTTCGAGGCCTTCCAGATACCAGCCTTCCCAGAGCGGCAGTCGCCGATCCAGCGGCCGGGCGAGTATCACCCCGATCACCTCGGCGAGTTCCGCGGGACCGCCCGGAGACGGAAGCGCCGCCCGATGCAGGTGGGCATCCAGCCTGAAGTCGGGATCGTCGACCCAGACCGGCCGGTCCAATCGAAACGGGACCTCCTGGATGCGGCGCCGAAACTGCGGAAGATACGGCAGCCGGCTCTGCACATGGTTGCGCACGGTGTCAAAGCCAAAGCCGGGCACCGAGCTGGGATCTAGGATCATCAGCCCCAGCGTGTGCTGGGGCCACGCGGTGGCGCCCTCCATCGACAGGAACATCGCATCCATACCGGATAGTCGCTTCACCACTGGGACTCCATTCATTCGCGTTGGTGCGAACGTACTTACAGCGGTGCGCGGATTGCCGGCCCCTTCCCGATGGGTGAGACAGTCCTTTGCCGGCGCCCGCGTACCGCTCTACCGTCGCCACGTATGACTCTCGATGACGCAGCGCTGGCGTTTGTGCGCGCCAGTCAACCAAAAGCGCTGCCGCACTTGGCCCAGCGCACGGGCGCCGAAGTCGCGTCCGCCGCGGCGGTACTCGACGACCACGGATGGTCGGCGGATCCCGCGACATACCACCGCCTGCCGCAGTGTCTGAGTGCCGATGACGTGACGACCATTGCCTGCCGGGCCTGGCCACGCCGGCACGAATTGGCGGTATTTCCTTCAGGGTTCTACCCGCGCAGCATCGAACCCGCCGCTGACCGTTGGCGCCGCGGTACACCCAACAACGCCGTCCAGGTGCGGCTGCTTCGGCATCGCACGCCCGCCCGGCCATGGGTGGTGTGCTTACACGGGTTCGGCATGGGCGCGTCGCGCTTCGACCTGATCTTGTTATGGGCAAACCATTTTCACCAGAAACTTGGCTTCAATGTGGCGGTGCCGGTGCTGCCTTTTCACGGTCCGCGCAGATCGCCGGGAGACGGGCGGTTGCTGTCGTTGGACCTGGCGATGACGTTGCACGCGATCACTCAGTCGATTTGGGATATCCGCCGGCTGATTCATTGGATTCGACTGGTCGGCGGAGAGGCGGTCGGCGTGTACGGGCTGTCCCTGGGTGGCTACCTTGCCGCGCTGCTGGCAGGAATCGAACCGGTCGACGCCGTCGTCGCGGGCATACCGTTCACCGACGTGCTCACGCTGATGACACATCATCGCGCGCCGGTGGAGTATCGGGACATACTGGGCGGCGACGCCGCCAGAGACACGTTCAGAGTCGTTTCCCCGCTTACTCTTTCGCCGAAGGTGCCACCGAATCGGTTGGCCTTGTTCGCCGGGCGGACGGACCGGCTGGTACCCGCCGAACATGCTGCCGCACTCGCGCAGGCGTGGCAGGGTTCACCGGTTCACCGCTATCCGGCGGGCCATACCGGTTACCTGCGGTCGCGGCAGACAAAGGCGTTCGTGACCCACTTCCTGCGAAGCGCCCTGGCGTAACCGACTTACCGACCCAAGAAGTCCAGCAGCAATTCGTTGACCGTAGGCGACTGCTCGATCTGCGGGCAATGTCCGGCGCTGTCGACCACCACCGAACGTGCATCCTCGATCTGCTTGGCGATCTGCGCGGCCCAGCCGGTGGGAAGTAGCTTGTCGTTGCCTCCTTCGACGACAAGCGTCGGCACGCCGATGCGCTCATAGGGCCGCGCGGTTGTCGGGGTGGGCGGCGCGGCCGCATCAGGACGGCGAAAACGGGCCGCGGCCACGGCTTCCCACGCTCCGGGTGCGGTGCTCGATTCATAGCGACGCCGCACGTACTCCTCGTCGGCCGGATAGCGGGCGTCATAGAACAGCGCCTCGACGATGCGCCGCATGGCGGGCAGGGTGGCGTCGTACTGTTGGAGCGCCTGAAAGTGCTCATTCTGCTGAATTTCTCCGCCGCCGCAGATGATCACCAGGCTGCGAACCGGCAGCAGCGGTGCATCCGAGGTGGCGTCGGCGAGTAGGTTGATGGCGCCCATCGAGTTGCCGACGAAGTGTGCCGAGTCGATGCCGAGCAGCTCACAGAAGCGGGCCACATGCCGAATCCGCATTCCGCGGCCGTCGACGAAGTCGATGACCTTGGCCGACTGTCCGAACCCCAACTGGTCGGGCGCCAGCACTCGGTAATGCTCGGCAAGTGCGGCGATATTGCGTTCCCAGCCGAGTTCGGCGCTGGCGCCGAATTCGCCGCCGTGCAGCAGCACCACCGGGTCGCCGTCGCCGGCCTCCAGATAGCCGGTGACCAGCCCGTCGACCAGCATGGTCTGGCGCCGGATCTCCATCACTTGATCGCGATCGGATTCACCGGGGAGCCCACGCCGCCGACAACTCGCAACGGCGGCGCGACGAGCTGGAACTCGTATACGCCGTCCGCGGCGCAGTCATCTGCCAGCGCGGCGAGGTCCCAGTACTCGCCGAACATCATTCCCATGTCGCGCAGGCAGAGCAGATGCAGCGGGAAGGTTAGCCCCTCGACTCCCGATACCAGGTCTTCGACCTGGAGGTTGTCGGCCGCGACGGCGGCGATCTCGCGGCCGTGTAGCCACCGGGCGCATCGCCAGTCCAGCCCGGAGTAGCCTTCGGTCTTGTTGCCGGTCATCAGAAACCTTGTCCACCAGCCGGTCCGGATCAGCACGATGTCGCCCCGCCCTACGGTCACCTTCTGGGCGCGAACGACGTCGTCGAGTTCTTCCGGTGTGATCGGGTTGCCGGCTTCGAGGAAGACGTCCGCGCCGCGATGGCGAACCAGGTCCAGCAACACGCCGCGTGACGTGATGCCCTTGCCGTCCACCTTGTCGATGCCGCAGCGGTAGGCCCCCAGACTCGTCACCGAATCCGACGGGAAGCCGTTGTAGAGCTGATCCTCGTAGTAGACGTGCGACAGCGCATCCCACTGGCTGGCCGCCTGCAACGGCATGATGATGATGTCGTCGTTGAAACGGAACGGATTGTCGGCGGGCATGTAGCGGCTCAGCTGGTGCGCCAACGGGTTACGCTCCCAGCCGGGCCCGTACTTGGCGAGTGTTTGCGCGTCGCCGCCGTCCACCGTCATGATGTGGACCGGGTTGTGCCGAAACTCGAAGGCGCCCTGCGGTCCTGACGCGCCGAAGTCCACGCCGAGCGAAAACACCTTGCCGTGCCGGACCAGGCTCGCCCCCTGCGCGACCTTCTCCGCGGTGATGAAGTTCAGCGTGCCAAGCTCGTCGTCAGCTCCCCAGCGTCCCCAGTTGGAGACATCGCGGGCGGCTTGGCGAAACTCAGACATGGTGGCCACGGCGCCTATCCTTCCTCGAGTTCACGGGCGATCGCAGCGGCGACGTTTCCGCCGTCGACCCACACCACCTGGCCCGAAATATAGCTGGCGGCACGGCTATTCAGAAATATCAGCACCGATGCCTGTTCAGCGGCGTCGGAGACGCGACCCAACGGCTTGGGGATCTCATCGAGGAACCCCTGCCCGTAGGCGGTCCTCAGCTGATCCAGTATCGGGGTCTCGGTCACCCCGGGCCCGGTGCAGTTGATCCGAATACCCCGCGCGCCCAATGGAGTCGCACTCCGCACGGTGTACAGGATGATCGCTTCCTTGGACAATTGATAGCCATTGCCCAGCTCATCGGGGTGACTGAAGCACCAGTCGATACCTGCCTGCATCGTGTCGGTATTCAACAGGGGCGCCACCGCCCGTTGATGTTCCCGGTAGCCGGCCGCCGCGAGCGAGGACACGCTCACGATGGATGAACCCGCGGGCATCCGTGGGATCAGTGCCTCGGTGAAACGCCGCAGACCCAGGAAATTGATCGTGACGACCAGCGGCGGATCCCCGATGCCGGAGGACACACCGGCGACATTGAACAGCGTGTCGACCTGCCCATCGATGCCGGTCACCGCACGGTCGATCGACGAGGGGTCGGCGAGGTCGACTTCACGAAAGTCGCTGATTTCGAACGCCGGCCGCCGTTTGTCCAGTCCGATGACGTCAGCGCCGAGTTCGGTGAGCTGACGCACCACATGTTCGCCGATGCCCGACGCGCAACCGGTCACCACCGCGCGGCGGCCGTCGTAGCGCCACAGCTCGTCGATTCGTTGCAAGGCTCAATCAGCTTCTGTGCATCACTTCTTCTGCTGCTGTTCCTTCAGCCGCTGCGCCGCCTGGACGCGACCCTCGTTGATCTCCGCCATGGCCTCGGGAATCTCGCTGGCGGTGAATTTACCGCCGCGGCCCGTGGGTAGGCCGCCGAATGAGTAGTTTTCGTCGAATTGCGGGGCGGTGGATTCCGCCCGCCGCGCCTCGACCTTCTCGATGACCGGCGCCAGTCGCGTGGCCTTGTCGGCCACCGCCTTAGCGTCGCGCTCGATGAACTCGGGCAGCACCTCTTTGCCCATCAGCTCGATGGACTCCATGGTGCCCTCGTGGCTGCGCGGGTTGAGCAGCAGGATGATTTCGTCGACGCCGCTCTCCTCGTAGCCGCGCAGGAACTCACGCACCGTGGCGGGAGAGCCGATCGCGCCGCGGCCGGGACCGTACGCCAGCGTCGGGTCCTTCGCTACCTCTTCGAGATAGCGCTTCCACACCCCGGTCCGCCCCGGCGTGTGCACGCCGGTCATGTAGTAGTGCATGATCCCGAACGAGAAGAATCCCCCGCCCTGCCCGAGGCGTTCGAGTGCCTGCTCGTCGGTCTTGGCGACCATCATCGACAGGTCGCCACCGATAGCGAGGATGTTCGGGTTGATCGCCGGTGTGACGGGGGCGCCGTTCTCCTCGAACTCCTTGTAGTAGCCGTTCACCCGTTCGGCGAGCGGTCCGGGGCCGGTGTAGGCGAAACTCAAAGCACCGATAGCCTTTTGGGCTGCCATCTGCACGCTGGCCGGGCGCGTGCAGGCGACCCAGACGGGCGGGTGCGGCTTTTGCATCGGCTTGGGAATCACATTGCGGGCCGGCATCTCGATGTGCTCGCCCTTGAATCCGGTGAAGGGTTCTTCGATCATGCAGCGGATCGCGACCTCGAGGGCCTCTTCCCACTGTGCGCGTTTGTCGGCGGGATCGATGTTGAATCCGCCCAATTCCCCGACCGAAGACGATTCCCCGGTACCGAACTCGACACGTCCGTTGGAGATCAGGTCCAGGGTGGCGATGCGTTCCGCCACCCGGGCGGGGTGATTGACCGCGGGCGGCAGGTGCATGATGCCGAATCCCAGCCGGATGTTCTTGGTCCGCTGGCTGGCTGCGGCCAGGAACATCTCGGGTGCAGTGGAGTGACAGTACTCCTCGAGGAAGTGGTGTTCGGTGAGCCAGACGGTGGAGAAGCCGGCCTTGTCGGCGGCCTCGACCTCGTCCAGGCAGTCCTGCAGCATGATGTGTTCGTCGTCCGGCGCCCAAGGACGCGGCAGGGCGAATTCGTAGAACAGCGAGATCTTCATTTACTTCCTCCCATGGGAATTAAGGGTCTGTCCGTGCGCTTTTCAGCACGGCCTGTTCCGAAATGTGTTTCGCCGCGACAAAGCCGAAGGTCATCGCCGGGCCGATGGTCGCCCCCGCGCCGGCGTAGCTGCGGCCCATCACGGGTGCCGAGGTGTTGCCCACCGCGTACAGGCCCGGCACCACGGTGTCGTCGGACCGCAGCACCCGGGCGTACTCGTCGGTGCGCAGACCACCTGACGTGCCGAGGTCGCCGAGAACGATTCGGAACGCGTAATACGGCGGGTCCCGCAGCGGATACAGGTTGGGGTTGGACAGGGTCGGATCGCCGTAGTAGTTGTCGTAGACGCTGTCGCCGCGGTTGAAATCGTCGTCGTGACCCTTGCGCGCCAGCGCGTTGAAACGGCGGGCCGTTTCGGAAAGCTGTTGTGCCGGTACTCCGATCTTGGCCGCCATCTCGTCCCAGCTCATCGCCGCCTTGACCACACCGGATTCCAGCCAGGCCGGCGGGACCTTGCGCCCAGTGGGTACCGGCGCGCCGGGAATCTTGGGTATCGGCAGATGGCCGCCGATGACGTAGCGATTCCACGATCTGTGATCGGTGATGAGCCAGCATGGGATGTGGGTGACCCCGGACTTCTGACCGTCGATCATCGCGTGACCGAAGTCCATGTACGGCGCCGCCTCGTTGATGAAGCGCTTGCCTTCGCCGTTGACGATGAACTGCGCCGGCATCATCCGCTCGTTGAGCATGAATTGCATTCGGCCGTCCGGCCATTGGATTGCCGGGAACCACCAGGCCTCGTCGAGTAAGTCGGCAGCGGCGCCCACCTTCTGGCCCGCGCGGATCCCGTCACCCATCGCGGCGGGATTGCCGAAGCTCCAGTCCTGGTCGACAACGGGCAGCTGCTCCTTGCGCCAGGCCAAGTCGTGGTCGAAGCCCCCGGACGCCAGGATGACACCCAGACGCGCGACGACCCGTTGTGGGCGGCCGTCCCGCTCGACCATCGCGCCGACCACCGCTCCGTCGACGTCGGTGAGCAGCTCGGTCATCGGCGAGTTCAGCCACAGCGGGATGCCGCGTTCCCTGATCGCCAGGCTGAGCCGAGCCGCCAGCGACTGCCCGATCGCCGCTATCCGTTCGCCCAACACCCTGGCTCTGACCATCCGCGAAATCAGCTTCACCAGGACGCCTTTACCGGCCCACGATTGCCTGATGCGATAGAAGGACCGAAGCTCCTTGGGCCCCAGCCAGATTCCTTTGGGGGCAAGCGCCAACGGCGTCAGCAGGTTCTGTTCGTCCGGTCCCAACTTGCGCAGATCGATGGGCGGCACGTTGATCGTGCTGCCGAGTTCGGAACCGCCCGGCAACTCCGGGTAGTAGTCGGCATAGCCAGGCTTCCAGACGAACTCGAGCGATCCGGAGACTCCCTCCAGGAACTCCAGCATCTTCGGGGATGACTCGACGTACTGGCGTATTCGGGCCTCGCTGACCAGGCCGTCGGTGATCCTCCGCAAATACTCCACGACGCTGTCGGGAGAAGGTGCGTAACCCTCCCGGCGTTGGGCCGGTGCCCCGGGAACCCAGATGCCGCCACCCGAAAGCGCGGTGGAGCCGCCGAATTGCGGAGACTTTTCCACCATCAGCGCATCCAGGCCGGACGCATTGGCCGTCAGAGCCGCCGTCATGCCGCCACCGCCAGAGCCGACGATGAGCACGTCGACAACGTGATCTTCCAGCTGCGATCGCGAGCGCGGCGAAGCCGGGCGAAGCGGGTCGCCGCGATCAGGACGCGCCTCAGCCGTCATTTCGGCACCGCCGTTCTGATCGCGAACCCGGCGATCAAGTCGGCGGCCGGCTTGTAGTAGCGCACCTGGGTCCGGTATGGCCCCGCGGTTGCCAGCGCCGCGAAAGCCGCTACCCATGTCCTGATTTCGTGTGCGGAGCTGCCGCCCTCGTGCAGCACGAACGAGTTCGACCATTGAGCGAGCTCGTCCAGCCGTCCCGCGTCGACGGTCTCGAGGAGGTGGTGATCCCACATCGGATTGAGGGGTTGAAGTTCGCTGTCCCCCCCGGCGAAGCTCTTTGCCGCTTCGATCACCGCGGTCTGTCTGGCTTGCCGCTGCTCGGTCGTCATCGGTTCGCCATGCACGATCCGCTGCCGGACCGCGGGACCGGCCGTGTCCAGCGTCGGCACCGGCGGACTGTGCGACAGCCCACCGGATCCGATGACCAGGACCCGCTTGTTCAGCGTCGCCAGATAGCTGCCCACTGCGGTACCCAATGCGCGGCAACGGTGTAACGGCCCCAGCGGCACCGCGATCGCGTTGATGAAGATCGGGATCACCGGACGAGACGTGGCGTCTCCGAAGAGCTTCTCCAGCGGCTGCACGGTGCCGTGGTCGACGTCCATGCTCGCCGATACCGCGACGTCCACGCCGGAGCCCAGAACGGCTCTCGCGCAGTCGGTTGCGATGTCTTCGGGTACATCCAGCGGGCCGAGGTGGGTGCCGTAGTCGCCAACTCCGTTGGCGCTGGTGCCGATACAGAAAGGCGGCATCACCTTGTAGAAGAAGCCGTTGTAGTGGTCCGGAGAAAAGATGACGACGAGTTCGGGGTCGTAAGCCGTGACGAACTCCCGGGCCTCGGTGATCGCGGCTTCGACGTCGTCAAGCAGGTCCCGCGGCGGCCCCGGTAGATTCAGCAGCGGGCTGTGGGACATACAGCACAGAGCCAGTGGCACTTGGCAAGTCACCTCCTCCCGGCGTGAGGGTGAGGGCGTCGAGCAGCGATGCGCTCAACTCTGGCGCAAGCTGGGCAATGCAGGCACCCGCGATGCAGCGATCCGGGCGCAGGAACAGCACCGATTCCTTGTGTCCGTCGAACCAGGCTTTGAGGCCACCGGTACGGTCCCCCACGATCACCACATCGGGATCATCATGCCCGGTCCAGTTCAGTTGAGTCAGCGGACGCAGCGCAATAAACCGTGCGCCCAAGGCTTTCCACTTGGCGAACGCGTCCTCACCGAGGATCTTGCGCGGGTTGTTGTTCCAACACAGCACGGCGAACCACTCACCCAGCACGTCGTCCAAAAGGACATCGCGCTGCGTCCGGGTATCGACACGAGGCTGCACGAACAACGTGCCTACCGGCGAGCCGGGGTGGCGCGGCTCGTCATGGACGACGGCCCCGTGCTCGTAGCGCGGCATCGGCTTGAATCGCATTTCCAGCACATACCGCTTGAGCGACGGCACAATTGACGCCGATCGCACGATGAGGTCGCGCGCCGACGCGACCCGGCGATTGGTCGGAGAGATGACGCGGCCCACCATGGTGGACAGGTCGATCATCGCCCGGGCGTGCTTGCGCCGCTCCTCGTCGTAGCTGTCCAGCAACTCGGCGTCCGCCCGGCCGGTCACCACCGCCGCAAGCTTCCAGCCCAGATTGGCGGCATCCCGAATGCCGCTGTTGTAGCCCTGTCCCTGCCATACCGGCATCAGGTGCGCGGCGTCTCCGGCGAGCAGCAGTCGACCGTTGCGGAAGGCGCCGGCGATGCGCGAGTGGTGGGTGTAGACGCGGCGTCGGATCACGTCGACCCGGTCGGGGTGGGGCACCATGCGTGCCAGCATCTGGGTCAGAAACGCGGGATCCTCGGCCTGCTCGTCGGTCTCGTCGGCGTGAATCATGAACTCGAACCGGCGAATACCGTGCGCGATCGAGATCGAGGCATACGGGCGCTCGGGGTCGGCGCCGACCTCGCTGTTCGGGTGGCCCAGCGGATCGTTGGCGATGTCGACGACCAGCCACCGCGTCGACGACGTCGTCCCGTCGAAGGACACGCCCATCATCCGGCGGGTCATGCTGCGTCCGCCGTCGCAGCCGACGACGTAGCGCGCGCGCACGCAGCTGTCACCGTCCCTGCGCAGTTCGACGGTCACCGCGTCGGCGGTCTGCTCGCATGACGTCATCGGACGGTCCCACCAGACCTCGACGTGGTCGAATCTGTCCAAACCGCGCAACAATTCGGCGTCGACCAGGGGCTGCACGAACCCGTTGCGCTTGGGCCAGCCGAAACGCGCATCGGGCGGTGCCATTTCGGCAAGGATGCGGCGCTGTGCGTCGTAGAAACGCAGGATCTGATTGGGCACGGTGTGCGGCAGGATGCGGTCGACCAAGCCGATCGACTGGAAGGTGCGCAACGCCTCGTCATCGAGCCCGACACCGCGCGGGTAGTCGATCAGCGACGCCCGCTCGTCCACCACCAACGTCCGTACACCCTGCAGGCCAAGGATATTGGCCAGGGTGAGCCCGACCGGGCCGGCGCCGACGACGACGACGTCGACATTGAGGTCTTGCCCGGCTGCACCCATCAACGCCCCAGTAGGAATTCGAGATGGAGGCGGTTGAAGGTCTTCGCGTCCTCGTATTGCGGCCAGTGACCGCAGCCCGGCATCAACTCGAACCGCGCACCGGGAATCATCGAGGCGATGCGGCGGCCCTCGGTCACATCGGCGGTCGGGTCGTCACTGGTCCACAGCACCAGGGTGGGCGCGGTGATCGACCCGTACTCGGCCGGTCCCAGGATGTTTCGCGCCCGGATCTCTGGATCCTGCAGCGCCATGATGTCGCTCATCGCCGCGACGAATCCCGGTTGGCGATATATCCTTTGCCGGCTCGCGACCAGATCGTCGTAATCCTTGGACTTGTCTGCCATCAGCCACTTGATCCGTGCCTGAACCGTGTCCCACGTCGGGTTCTCGGCGGCCGCCATGGACAGCGTGATGATCCGCTGCATCACCGCAGGGTCGGCCTGGGAACCTCCGGCGGTGTTGAGGACGAGCTTGTCGACCACCTCCGGATGGTCGACCGCGGCGCGGGCGGCCACCCAGCCCCCGAGCGACTCACCGCTGAGGCTGGCCCGGGCTGCGCCGATGGTGCGCAGCACCGTCATCAGGTGTTCGACGTAGTGGCCGACTTCCAGCGGATGCCCCGGCTTGTCGGTGTAGCCGTGCCCGAGCATGTCGATCGACCAGGTCCAGAAATGCTCGGCGTGCGCAGCCAGATTGCGGACATACGCCTCGGCGTGGCCGCCGGACCCGTGCAACAACATCAGCACCGGCTTGGCCGGGTCGCCGGCGCGCAGGTAGCGGGTCCGGACTCCCCCGGCGGACAGGTAGCCCTGCGAAAACTCCACACCCTGCAGGTCGCTCCAGATGCTCTCGAACTCTGCCACGGCGCCTCTTTGGGTCCTAACTTTGGTGAGAATCTGGCTCTCGTTATTGGTAGGTAGTCTGTGCTAATATCGCACACTGATGTGCGTTATATATAGAGCTTCGCTCTCAGCGGGAGGTCTGTCAAGCCTGTGACGGGCGCCGGGACGGGTTCGCAGACTCTGGCCAGGGGGCTGACCGCGCTGCAGATGGTGGCGGCTTCGGCGACCGGGCTGACCGTGCAAGAACTGGCCGACCAGGTCGGTGTGCACCGCACCATCGCCTATCGATTGCTCTCGACATTGGCCCAGTTCCGTTTGGTCGCCAAGGGAGAGGACGGGCGCTACCGCCCCGCGTCCGGCCTGGCGGTGCTGGGCGCGTCATTCGACCACAATGTGCGCCAGCTGAGTCTGCCGACGCTGCGTGGGCTGGCCGACGAACTCGGCACCACCGTTTCGCTTCTGGTCGCCGAGGGTGACCAGCAAGTGGCAATCGCGGTGATCGTGCCGACCCATGTGGCTTATCAACTTTCCTTCCACGAGGGCAGCCGATACCCGCTGGACCGTGGCGCCGCCGGGATCGCCCTGCTGGCCAGCATGCCGCCGCGGCCGGGCGAACGAGAACTGGTGCTGCGCGCGCGTGACCGCGGCTGGGTGATGACCTACGGGGAGATCGAACCGAATACCTATGGACTGGCCGTGCCGGTACACCGCAAGGCACCCTCGCCACCAACCTGCATCAACCTCATCTCCCACCGCGAAGACGTCGTACTGCGCGGAAAGGACGCGGTCATCAAGGCCGCAAAACACCTGTCCGCGCTGCTCAGCTGAAGGGATCGCAAGCCATGACGTGGGACCACGAAGTCGATGTCGTCGTGCTCGGCAGCGGCGCCGCCGCTCTCACCGCCGCGCTGACGGCGGCAGTCGCCGGCGCTTCGGTCGAGGTGTTCGAGAAGGCTGCGACCGTCGGCGGAACCACGGCGGTGTCCGGCGGGATCGCGTGGATTCCGGCCCATAACCGTTGTGCCGAGCGGGAATTGACGGTGGACGACGCATTGCAATACCTGCGCGCCCAGTCCTACGGCTCGATGGACGACGCGCTGGTCGAAACGTTCGTCCACACCGGCCCGGCGATGCTCGACTTCGTCGAGAAGCACAGCGGTCTGCGCTTCGAAATCGCACCCGGCTTCCCGGACTACCAACCCGAACTGCCCGGGGGACAACCCAGCGGGGGCCGATCGCTGAGCGCGGTTCCCTTCGACCTCAGTCGACTTGGCGAATGGGGTGAGCGGATCACCTCGTTTCCGCCGGATTGGTCCAACGTCGGGTTCGACGCCGAAACCCGGGCGCGTTTGCATGCGGACGTCGACGAACAATCCGGTGACCTGTGCGTGGCCGGCACCGCGCTGATCGCCGGACTGCTCAAGGGCCTGTTGGATCTCGGGGTGACGCTGGTGACGAACGCACGGGCCGAAGAGCTCATCGTCGAAGGCGGTGAAGTCACCGGAGTACGGATCTCGAACATGGAGGTGCGTGCGCGCCGAGGCGTCATCCTGGGCACCGGCGGCTTCGAATGGGATCCTGTTCTGGTGCAAGCGTTTTTGCGTGGCCCGATGCACGGGGCGGTATCGCCGCCGAACAACACCGGCGACGGGCTGCGCATGGCGATGGCACACGGAGCCGACCTGGCCAACATGGGCGAGGCGTGGTGGGTGCCGATCGTGCGGATCCCGGGCGACACCATCGACGGCAAGCAGCGCAGCCGCAGCGTGCGACTGGAACGAACGCGTCCCAGAAGCATCATGGTCAACCGGGCCGGGCGCCGATTCGTCAACGAGGCCTGCGATTACAACTCCATGGCCGGCGCCTTCCACTACCTCGACCCCCGAGGCGGATATGTCAACGACAGCGGATGGATCGTCTTCGATTCGGTTCACCTGCAGCGCTACGGATTTCTGGGTATCGCCCCGGGCGAACCCGTCCCGGACTGGTTCTGCGAGTCGGCCGACCTCGCCGAGTTGGGTGCCAAGACCGGTATCGACGCCGACGGTCTGATCCGCACCATCGAGACGTGGAATCGTCACGTTGCGGCGGGCTCCGATGCCGACTTCGGTCGTGGCTCAAGCGCATACGACGGTTACTGGGGCGACGATCAGGCCACCACGCTGGCCGGGAAGACGCTCGGCCCGATCGACACCGCCCCGTACTACGCGGTTCCGGTGTGCGTCGGCGCGATGGGCACCAAGGGCGGACCACGCACCGACCACGACGGCCGCGTGCTCCATGTCAGTGGCGAGCCGATAGCGGGTCTGTTCGCCGCGGGCAACGCGATGGCCGGCGTGACGGGTCGGGCCTACGGGGGCGCCGGCGGAACCATCGGCCCGGCAATGGTTTTCGGCTTCCGCGCGGGTCATGCCGCCGCCACCGGAAAGACCGTCGACAACAGTTAGGGCGAGCCACCCTTAACCAGCCGTTCGGCCGCGGTGTAGGGGTCGTCGTCGCCGTCCACCACGGACTCGGCGAGCCGGTCGAGATCCGGACTTGCCCGCAGCCGCGTCTGCGCCAGCGACAGGATCTGCGCCCGCGCACGCGCCAGTCGTCGGGCTCGGCTGTCGGCGCGATGATGGTCGTCGATCGCGGCCACCAGATCCGCGACACCCTCGCCGCGGGCGGCGATGAGACTGACGATCGGGGCTTTGGTCTCAGCCCGCAGATCCCGCACCGTCTGTTCGGCACCGTCCCGGTCGGCCTTGTTGACCGCCACGATGTCCGCCACTTCCAGCACACCCGCCTTGGCGGCCTGGACCGCGTCACCGGCGCCGGGATTGAGGATGACGACGGTCGGGTCGGCGACGGCGGCGATCTCGATCTCGGATTGCCCCACTCCCACGGTCTCCAACAGGATCACGTCGTAACCAATGGCACCCAGCAGGCGGATGGCCGCCGGAACCGCCGCGGCCAGACCGCCGATATGGCCGCGACTCGCCACCGAGCGGATCAGTACGTCGGAGTCGTTGATATGTGCGGCCATTCGGATCCGGTCACCCAGTAGCGCACCGCCGCTGAACGGCGACGACGGGTCCACGGCCAGCACCGCCACCCGGCAGCCACGCTCCCGGTAAGCACCGACCAGGGCCGCGATCGTCGTCGACTTGCCCGCGCCCGGTGGCCCGGTGATGCCGACAACGCGGACGTCGCGGACGGCGTTAACAGCCTCAGAGGCACCGAGACTCGCCAGCACCTCGTCGCGGCGGTCACCCTCGACGAGACTCAGCAGCCGACCCGCGGCGCGCGGAGATCCGTTGCGCGCACCGGCAATCAGATCGGCTACGTCCATTTGCGGCCTTTCCCTACCTTTACGGCGCAGGTACCTCGATAACCGTCGCAGAACCCATGCCGCCGCCGGCGCACATGGCCGCGACCCCTATGCCGCCGCCGCGGCGACGCAATTCGTACACGAGGGTGACCAGCATCCTGGCGCCGGTGGCGGCCACCGGATGCCCCAGCGAGCAGCCGCTGCCGCTGACGTTCACCTTGTCCGGGTCCAGATCCAGCAGCTTGATGGTGGCCACGCACATCGCGGCGAATGCCTCGTTGATCTCGAACAGGTCCACGTCGGATATCGAAAGATTGCCCCGGGCAAGAGCTTTCGGGATCGCGTCTACCGGCGCCAAGCCGGTGGAGGCTGGGTCGACACCGACGGACGCCCACGACACCACCCGCGCCATGGCGGGCAGTCCCAACTCGTCGCTGGCGATGGTCAGCACGGCGGCGCCGTCATTGGCGCCACACGCATTGCCGGCGGTGATGGAGAAGCCCTCGATTTCCGGATGCAGCGGCTTCAGAGCGGCCAACTTCTCCATGGTGGTGTCCCGGCGCGGGTGCTCGTCGACCGCGAACATGCCGTACGGCGTCGGGATGGGGACGATCTCGTCGACGAAACGGCCCTCGTCGATCGCGGCGATCGCATTGCGGTGCGACCGCAGCGCCCACGCGTCCATCTCCTCACGGCTCACGCCAGCGGCAACGGCCGCGTTCCAGCCCACGGTGATCGACATGTCCATGTTGGGCGCGTCGGGGCGGTCCGGGTGGGTCGGCGGGAACCAGTCGACCCACTCGCCGTCGATCTGCAACCGCGACCGCGGCGACGTCGACGCCGAATTCACACCACCGGCGATGATGAGCTGGTCCATCCCGGCGCGCACACTTGCCGCCGCGCTCTGCACCGCCGCCTGACCAGCCGCGCAGTGCCGGTTGTTGGCCAGACCGGGCACCGTGGGCAGGCCCGCGGTGATCGCCGCGTGCCGGGCGACAACGCCGCCGCCGTACAGACCTTCGCCCAGGATCACGTCGTCGACCAGTGCCGGGTCCAGATCCATCGCGGCTTCCGTGACCACGTGGCTGGCGAGGTCGAAAGCGCTGGTATCGCGCAGCGTTCCCTTTCGGGCGGTTCCGATGGGCGTACGCAGGGCGGACACGATGACAGCTTCAGGCACAGGTCTTTCTCCACTTCAGCGGGCACTTCGACGTGCAGGGGCGGGGCCCGAGAGCCGACCGCACAGACATGAGAACCTTATTCTCTCAGTTCGAGAGTATGAGTTGCAAGGAGGGTCGGCCTTGTTGGGCAGGCAGGCGCCATCCAGGACACTGTTGCTATGTCTCTGCAGGGAATGATCGCAGTCCCCGGTGGAAACGTGTGGTTCAACCGGGTTGGCGGTGGGGCGGGTCTCCCGCTGCTCGCGGTCCATGGCGGGCCGGGTTTACCGCACGGCTACCTGACGTCGCTGAAACGCTTGGCCGACGAGCGGGAAGTCATCTTCTGGGATCAGCTGGGCTGCGGGAAATCCGAATGCCCATCGGACGTGCAACTTTGGACGATGCGACGCTCGGTGGCCGAAATGGATGCGGTGGTACGCGGGCTTGGCCTGAATCGCTTTCACATCTTCGGTAACTCCTGGGGAGGAATGCTGGCCCAGCAGTACGTTCTTGACACGACATCTGCAACCGCGAGCCTGATTATCTCGAACAGCACCGCGTCCATACCCGAGTTCTCGGACAACGTCGCCCGTTTGAAGTCCGAGTTGGACGCGGCGACACAGTCCGCCATCGACAGTCACGAAGCAGCCGGTACCACCCACGCCGCTGAATACCAGGCCGCCATCAGAACCTGGAACGAGACCTACCTTTGCCGGAATCGTCCGTGGCCCGAAGAACTCGAGGACGCGTTTCGCCACATGGGAGCCGAGATCTTCGAAACCATGTTCGGCCCAAGCGACTTTCGCATCGTCGGGACCATCCGTAACTGGGACGTCGTCGACCGGTTGGCCGAAATCACAGTGCCGACCCTGCTCCTGGCCGGCAAGTACGACGAATGTTCGCCGGAGCACATGCGGGAAATGCACCGGCGCATTGCCGGTTCGACGTTCGAGTTCTTCGAGTCC
>Ga0335083_10004690_pt1 | contig 17362 bp, 25 predicted proteins | sample Lox_Sample_42_FD_206716 | JGI IMG/M metagenome (GOLD analysis project Ga0335083, IMG submission 206716) | Soil microbial communities from Loxahatchee National Wildlife Refuge, Florida, United States - Lox_Sample_4.2 | ecosystem: Environmental > Terrestrial > Soil > Wetlands | place: USA... | reverse complement strand
CGGGTATATTTTAAATGTACTTCACTTCACATTCATGCATACTGTGATCGGGAGCCTCGACTGCAGGAGACACCGATGACAGCCCGAAATTTGCACTCTCGCCGGAGTTAGCGCAGTTAGCGCTAGTGCGCTGGGGTCGAGTTTAATTTTTTCCCGATTTTTTAACGGGAGCCCCTCATGTCCCTCTCCGCCCTTTGGGCGGAGAGGCTAGGAGAGGTGGGTCATGGGGCACCCACGACAATCGTGCTCTCAGCCAAGAGAGAACTAGAATTCAGAAGGCCGCGCGCAGCGCAATCGGCACCCATGCTTTGGCCGCCACCCACCTCTCCTAGCCTCTCCCCCCGCTACGCGGGCGGAGAGGAACATGAGTTTGAGCGGCTCGTAGTTCTATCGCGCCGACGAAAGAGGCGGCGCCACCTCCTCCAGCGACTTGCCCTCGGCCTGGACGCCAAGCGCCAGTTCCACACAAGCGGCGATCACCATCAGCACAGCGCCCAGCCCATAGCCCAGCACGATGCCGCCCCTGCCCTCGCCCTCGATCAGCACGCCGAACAGCCACGGCCCTGCGACGCCACCGAGCAAGGTGCCGAAGGCATAGAACAGCGCAATTGTGAGCGCGCGCACCTCGAGCGGAAAGCTTTCGCCGACCGTGAGGTAGGCTGCACTCGCCGCGGCCGAGGCGAAGAAAAAGACGACGCTCCACGAGGCGGTCTGCGTCGTGGCGCTGAGCAGGCCGGCATGGAAGAGCCACGCCGTGACGCCGAGCAGCAGGCCGGCCAAGGCATAGGTCGCGGCGATCATCGGCTTGCGGCCCACCGTGTCGAACAAGGGGCCGAGCAGCAGCGGTCCCAAGAAATTGCCCAGCGCGAAGGGCAGGACGTAGAGGCCGACGCGATCAGCTGGCACGTCGTAGAAATGCGTCAGCACCAACGCGTAGGTGAAGAAGATGGCGTTGTAGATGAAGGCCTGCGAGGCCATCAGCACGATGCCCAGGATCGTGCGCTTGGGATACTGCGTGAGCAGCGTGCGCGCGACCGAGCCGAGCGTCAGATGATGCGGCGCGCCCAGCACGAGTCCGGGCGCCGGCGGCGGCAGCTCGACCTTCTCGCTCTCTTTCACGCGCGCCTCGATCTCGGCCACGACGTTGCTCGCCTCGTCGGGCGCGCCGTGGATCATCAGCCAGCGCGGGCTCTCGGGCAGGAACTGGCGCAGATAGAGGATGAAGAGGCCCAGCAACGCGCCGCTGCCGAAGGCGATGCGCCAGCCGATGTCCGCGCCGAAGAGATGCGGGTCGAGCAACGGCACCGAGACCAGCGCGCCCGCTGCCGCGCCGACCCAGAAGCTGCCGTTGATCGCAAGATCGGTGCGGCCGCGCAGGCGGGCGGGGATCAACTCCTGGATCGCCGAGTTGATCGCCGAATATTCGCCGCCGATGCCGGCACCGGTGAGGAAGCGGAAGAAGAGGAAGCTCTCGTAGTTCCAGGAGAATGCCGTCGCCGCCGTCGCCAGCAGATAGAGGCCGAGTGTCACGTTGAACAGCTTCTTCCTGCCGAGCCGATCGGTGAGATGGCCGAAGACGAGCGCGCCCAGCACCGCACCGATCAGATAGGCGCTCCCCGTGAGCCCAACCTGCTCGGCCGTGAGATGCAATCGCGGGCTTGTTTGCAGTGCAGCAGCGACGGAGCCCGCCAGGGTCACTTCCAGCCCGTCGAGGATCCAGGTGATGCCCAGCGCCGCCACGACGAGGCGATGGAAGCGGCTCCACGGCAGCCGGTCGAGGCGTGCCGGAACGTCAGTGGAGGTGCGGTTGGGAGCCATCGCTTGAGCCTCGACAACGCCGTATTCGGGGGCGGTGTTCCGCCGATATGAGAAGGATTGCAGGTCAGCCCTGCAGCAGCGATGTGGTCGCGCCGGGCCGCTTCTCTTATAAAAAGGCCATGACCGACAATACGATGGCGGCCGGCGCCGCCCCAATAAAGACATCCGGCCCCTCCTCCGCCGTCTCCGCTTCCGCCAACAGCACGACCTTCGCGATCATCCTGTCCCTCAGCTTCTGCCACTTGCTGAACGACATGATGCAGTCGCTGGTCCCGGCGCTCTATCCGATCCTGAAGGACAACTACTCGCTCTCCTTCGTGCAGGTCGGCTTCATCACGCTCGCCTTCCAGTTCACCGCGTCGATGCTCCAGCCGCTCGTCGGCATGTACACCGACAAGAAGCCGCAGCCCTATTCCCTCGTGATCGGCATGGGCTTCACGCTGATCGGGCTGGTGAGCCTATCGCAGGCGCATTCCTACGCGGTGATCCTGGGCTCGGCGGCACTGATCGGCACGGGCTCGTCGGTCTTCCATCCCGAGGCCTCGAGGGTGGCGCGCATGGCGGCGGGCGGTCGCTTCGGCCTCGCCCAGTCGCTGTTCCAGATCGGCGGCAATTTCGGCCAGGCCTGCGGTCCGCTGCTCGCGGCCTTCATCGTCGTGCCGCGCGGCCAGTCGAGCCTGATGTATTTCTCGGTCGCGGCCCTGCTCGCCATGACGATCCTGTTCCAGATCGGGCACTGGTATCGCGCGCGCCGCACGGCCACCCAGCCGATGGCGCGCCGGGGCGCGAGCATCGTCCCCGCGCACGGCCTCAGCCGCGGGCGCGTGGCCTTCGCCGTGTTCATCCTGGTGGTGCTGCTCTTCTCCAAGAACGTCTATCAGGCGAGCCTCGGCTCCTATTACATCTTCTACCTGATGGCCAAGTTCCATCTCTCGGTGCAGACGGCGCAGCTCTATCTCTTCGCCTTCATGGTCGGCATCGTGATCGGCACGCTCCTGGGCGGCCTGGTCGGCGATCGCGTCGGCCGCATCCCGGTGATCTGGTTCTCGATCCTGGGCGCGCTGCCCTTCGCGCTGATGCTGCCTTTCGCGAACCTGTTCTGGACGGCCATCCTCGCGGTCATGGTCGCGATCATCATCGCCTCGGCTTTCGCCGCCATCCTGGTCTATGCCCAGGAGCTGCTGCCCGGCCGGGTCGGACTGGTGGCCGGCATCTTCTACGGCTTCTCCTTCGGCCTCGGCGGCCTCGGCGCCGCGGGGCTGGGCAAGCTCGCCGACATCCACGGCATCACCGCGGTCTACCAGGCGACGCCGTACCTGCTATGCTTGGGCCTCCTCACGGCACTGCTGCCGCGTCTGCCGGGAGAGCCGAAGAACGCCCATTGATGGAGGGCCCCCATGGACTCGCTCGCTGACAAGACCCGCCGGCCGCTCGACGATCGGCCCGTATCGCCGAGCCTGTTCGCGCACTTCGTGCTGCGCACGGCCAACCGTGCGCCGCTGCGCGATTGGTACCTCAAGGTGCTGAACGCCAAGCAGGTGTTCGAGAACGAGTACATCTCGTTCATCACCTACGACGACGAGCATCACCGCGTCGCCTTCGTGCAGATCCCCGGTCTCGAGAAGCCGTCGGACAAGGCGTGGGGCCTAGCCCATGTCGCCTACACCCTGGCTGATCTCGGGCAGCTGCTGTCGACCTATCGCCGGCTCAAGGCCGACGGCATCGTGCCTGTGCGCACCATCAACCACGGGCCGACCGTGTCAATGTACTACAAGGATCCCGACGGCAATCAGGTCGAGCTTCAGGTCGACGCCTTCGACAAGGCGGGCGCGGCCGGCTACTTCCAGACCGAGCCCTTCGCCCAGAACCCGATCGGCGTGCTGTTCGACGCCGACAAGATGGTCGCCGACTACGAGGCGGGCGTGCCTGAGGCGGAGCTGCTGCGCCGCCCGTGAGACGTTCCCCGTGAGTCTCGTTCTCCACATGGCGCCGGGCTCGAGCTCGATGGCGGTGCACATCGCGCTGCTGGAGATCGGCGTGCCCTTCGAGCTGAAGCCCATGTCCTTCCACAAGAAGGACATGAAGAGCGCCAGTTACCTCGCGCTCAATCCCGAGGGCGCCGTGCCGATGATGCAGATCGACGGCCGGCCGCTGACGCAGGTCGCGGCCTGCCTGTTCTACCTCGCCAAGCGCCATCCCGAGGCCAAGCTGCTCCCCGCCGACGATCCCGAGACCGAGGCGCAGGCGATTTCCTGGATGTCGTACATCGCCTCGGGCATCCATCCCGTGGCGCGCTTTGGCGGCGAGGCCGTCGCCAAGGCCTGGACGATAGCCGAGCAGAAGTTCGGCGACGGTGAATGGGCGCTCGGCCGCTACTCGATCGTCGACATCCACCTGTTCCGGCTCTACTGGCGCATGAAGAACCGGCCCAACCCCATCGGCTTCCCGCGGCTCGACGGACTCCATGCGCGCATGATGGCGCGGCCCGCGGTGCAGCGTACGATCGAGGCCGAAAGCAAGATCGGTTATGAGCTCCCCGCGTAGCATGCAGTTCGGTTGGCTGACCCTTTCGCTCTCTCCCTCGCCCGACGAAGACGGCGCGCGCATCGAGCAGCAGATCGAGCAGGTCTGCACCGCCGAGCGGCTGGGCTTCAGCGACGTCTGGCTGACCGAGCACTACTTCACGGGCGAGAGCGTCTACAACGATTCGCTGATGTTCGCCTCGGCGCTGGCGATGAAGACCGACCGCATCCGTCTCGGCTTCGCCGTCGTGCAGACGCCGTTCCACCATCCGGTGCGGCTCGCGACGCAGCTCGCGCTGCTCGACAATCTCAGCAAGGGCCGCATCGACGTCGGCCTCGGCAAGGGCACGGTCTACAACGAATACGAGTTCGTGGGCCATGGCTTGCGCTCCGACGACAGCCGCGAGCGCATGGAAGAAGCCGTCGAGATCATCGAGCGCGCCTGGACGGGCAAGGGCTTCACCTATGACGGCCGCTTCCACAAGGTGAAGGTGCCGGCACTGCGCCCGAAGCCCGTGCAGGCCAAGCCGCCGCTGTGGCGCAGCGTGATCTCGCCGGGCTCGTTCACCGAATGCGGCAAGCTCGGCATTCCGATCCTGACGGCGCGCCTGCCGGTCGCGCGCATCAAGGAGCGTTGGGCGCTCTATGAGTCAGGCCTCAAGGCCGGCGGCCATGACGAGGCGACACGCGCCGACCTGCTGGCCAGGAGCGCGCTCTGGCGCAACGTCTATGTCGCTGAATCCGATGCGCAGGCGGAAGACGAGCTCGCCGAGCTCCTGCTGCAGACACGCGAGCACATGATGCATGTGCGCGAGGCCTACAATCCGCCCGACTTCCAGCCCGGGCCGGAGACGCTCAATCCCTGGACCGACCCCAAGGTCAAGGACGACGTCGCCATCCCCTATGTGCTGGAGACCGGCTCGCTCTATGGCTCACCGAAGAAGGTGCGCGAGCAGGTGGCCGAGATACGGGATGCGGGCGTGCAGCACCTGCTCTGCCAGACCGGCTTCGGCTCGATGGATCACGAGCGGAACCTCGCCTCCATGCGCCGCTTCGGCGAGCAGGTGATGCCGGCCTTCGGCTAGGCGCTAGCGCCGGCAGAGGCTCGGCAGGTTGGCCGTCCATTCCATCGAGCAGACGACGTCGGGGAAGACCAGCCACAGCACGGCGAAGAGGATCATCGCGATCAGGAGCGGGCGCAGCAGCCGCAGCAGCGCCGGCAGCGCACCGCGCGCCAGGCCCCAGACGAGGACGGCCGCGACCACCACGACGATGGCGCGCGTGGCCGTGTTCCACGATTGCCAGCCGCCGCCGAGATCGATGCGATCGGCGAGCCTGTGAAGGAAGTCCATCGCCCCAGTGTCGGCACGGGCGGATCGCCCGGTCAACAAGGGCAGCGTCACGCAGGTGACATAGCGCGCGGTTGAAAAGCCCCGCCCTCGTTCGTTACCTTCGCGGCCGTCGATGCGTCCGCCGCCTGTTTCTCCCTTTCCCCTTCGTCCCCATCGCGGCTTCATCGGCCGGTTCTGGCATGGCGAGCTGCCGCTCGCGGTGTCGTTCTGGCTGGTCGGGCTCGGGGTCCTGCTGAGCGTGGCGGCGCTCCTGGCTGGCCTGGTCCTCTTCATGCGCCGGCAGGATTTCAACCCCTATCAGGTGATGACGGCCCTTGCGACGATCTGGGGCGGCGGCGCGCTGACACTGCTGCTCCTGTCCGTCGGCATCTGGCGCTCAGCCAGCCGGCATCGCTTCGAGCGCCGCACGGCGAAGCGCTGGACGGGCTGGGCGACGACCGCGCAGGCGACCATGGCCTTGCTCGCCCTGGCGCTGGCCGGCGGCTTCGCGCGGTACGGCGCGGCCGACGTCTACGAAGGCTGGCGCATGGCCTTCCAGGGCGATCCCGACATCCCGCCTTATTCGATCCGGCTGATGCGCGACGGCCGCGAGGCCGAGATCATCGGCGGCTTCAAGTTCGGTCTGGCGAAGAGCGCCGAGCGGCTGTTCGCCTCGGCGCCGGACCTCAAGGTCGTGCATCTCAACAGCGGCGGCGGACGGCTGGGCGAGGCGATCGCGTTGGCACGGCTGATCCGCGCGCGCGGGCTCTCGACCTACACTTCCGCCTCCTGCGCGTCCGCCTGCACCATCGCCTTCATGGCCGGCCGCGAGCGGCTGCTGCTCTCGGGCGCCAAGCTCGGCTTCCATCGCGCCTTCTTCGGGGCCAGCGAGTATGGCGACGCCATGGGGCAGCTGCTCAGCGAGGGGGGCGCGACGCCGGCCTTCGTGGCGCTCGCCATGACGCATCCCGCGACCACGATCTGGTATCCGACCGAACCGGAGCTGCAGGCCGGCAAGGTGATCACCGCCACCGTGGACTTCTACCGTTTCGCCGCGTCCGGGCTGGGCGTGCAGCCGACGCTGGAGGACTTCAAGGCCGAGCTGCGCCGCGTGCGCGAGTTCGCCGCCATCGAGGCCGCCGATCCGCGCATCTTCGCCGATACGGCCGAGCTCTATGAACGGCTCTTCGCCGAAGGCGCATCGGCCGGCCGCATCTCCGACGAGATCCGTGTCGCGAAGTTCCAGCCGTTGCTGCGCCAGCGGCTGCCGCTGGCCAACGATACGCTGATGGTGGGCTATGCCAGCCTCATGGCCGACCAGTACGATCTCCTGGCCACCGATCCCGACCTTTGCTACGAGGTCGCGACCCGGGTGAGCGGCACGCAAAGCACCCGGCTGATGCCGGCGCCGCTGCAGGAGCGCGGCATCAACCTGTCGGATCAGGTGCTGCGTTCGACGACGCGCCGCCTGCCGCCCACGCCCGACCAGCTCACCGAAGCCGGCATGGCGCTGTCGCAGGCGCTGATCGCCAAGTTCGGCGCCAACAACGTGCGCCTGCTCGCCAATCCGCTCGCGCTGACCGAGCGCCAGCACGGCGCCTTCTGCCAGCTCTACATCGGCATGTTTCGCGCCATCGCCCAGCTGCCGCCGCCACAGGCCGGCACGCTGATGGCCGATATGTTCGGCAAGATGGCCGCGGCATCCCAGGCGCCGGCGCCCGCGAAACCTTGAGGCAACGGCGCGGACCGTCCGGCTTGACGGCGCTCGCGCCTGCGCCGAAGGTCGGTGGCAATGAAGAAGCTGATCTGCCGGCTCGCCGGCGTCGCGCTGCCGGCGCTCATGGCGCAGGGCGCCTCGGCCGCCTCGCCCGCCGACGTCCAGTATTGCGAGCGGCTGACGGAGCTATACCTGCGCTATGTCGGCAGTCCCGACGATCGGCCGCCCCGCACCATACCGGCCAACATCGGGCATGCCATGGCCACATGCCGCTCCGACACCGACGATGCGACGGCGGTGCTCGAGCGCGCTCTGCGCAACAACCGCTTCACCTTGCCGAGACGATAGCTGCTCCTACCAGCGCGCGATCGGCGGATCGCGGTCGGTGGGCAGGCCGGCGAGATGGCGGCGCACGGCCTCGAGGCGGTTGAGATAGGCGCCCTGGTATCCCGTCACCATCGAGCTTGCATCCTCGGTGGCGCGCGCGATCTCGTAGAGCCCCCAGGTGTTGGGGCCTTGCCGATCGAGGAACGACACGATCTGCAGGGAACCTGGCGGGAAAATCGTGAAGAGGGCCACGCGAACCGACGTGATGTTCTCCGTCGTGATCACCAGGCGATTGTCGGTGCGCTCGGTCACGCGCAGCCGGTAGATCGTCCGCCCGCCGATATCGGGATCCTCGGCATAGAGCACGTCGTGGCCCGGCACGAGTTGCTCGGACACGGGATCGGGATGCCGGGCCTTGGCCGCCTCCTGCGGGTTCTGGATCACCCAGGCGTCCATGGTGAGAGGCCGCCACTGCTGGCGCGTGATCGCCCAGAACTTGATCGACGGATAGAGCGACACGGCCGCCAGCCGCGCCGCCAGGGCGCCGACGCCGAGCGACGAGTGGAAACGCGAGGACAGCGCCACGACCATCCGGCTGTTTCCGTACCAACCGAGACAGGCCGAGGGCTGCCAGTGCTCGCGCAGCAGGTCGCTCTCCTGCCACGTGCCCGGATCGGCCGCTCCGTCGACGGGCCCGTAGGCCGGGACCGCAGCGGCCGGACCGCTGTCGCAGGGCGGGCGCGGCAGGTTGTTGTGGGGCGTCGCGGAGGCAGTGTTGGGAGGAGGCTCGGCGCGCACCGCCATCGGCGCAACGAGCGCGGCCACGGCGAGGCAAAGGACAACGGTGCGGCGCATGGGATTGTCAGGATACGTGAACGGCGCGGCGGCGTCAGCGGTTGCCCGGACACGGCCTTGCGAACGATTGCAGCGAAGCTGCAATCGAAATCAGTTGAGCGCCGAGACCTGAAGACGATCGGGATCGAGCGCGCTGCCGGGCACGTAGCTCTTCAGCCCAACCATGAGGTTGCTGCCCTTGACGCCGATCACGAAACGGCTGCCGCCGGAGAAGGACGGACCGCCGCCTTCGGCCACCACGTCGGTCACGCGATACTTCTTGCCCTGATAGGTGACCGCGAGCCCAGGCGCGGGCGCGATGCCCTTCTCGAAGCCGAGCTCCGTGGAAGCGATGTGATAGTCCGCCACCAGCGGCTGGCCGGGCGCCATAAACTCCGAGCGCGGCTGGGAGGCGAGTGGCTTCACGGTGCCGGGCGGGAGGGAAGGCTCAGCACACGGCGGCTTCGGAAGACCATTGCCGAACTTGGAGAAGACACCGTCGGCCAGCGTGTCGGGCTTGGCCGGGCAGTTGGATTCCTGCGCCGCCGCCGGCAGCGCGAGCGCCGCCACGGCCATCGCCGCCAACAGTCCAAAAATGCCAATCCGCTTCGCCATTTCGAGGCAGGTTCCCCAAATCATCTTGTTGTAGAAACGTACTGCACGCCTAAGGTTGCAGTCTATTCATCTAGCCCTGCAATAATCGCAGATTCTCGAACCAAAATGGGCCTGGCAGCGGGAGGAAACGTGGACATCCAAGTCCTGAAAGACGTTGCGGGCGTTGAGGTTAGCGGCCTCGACCTCAGCCGGCTGCAATCATCCGACACCCAAGAAATCCTCAACCGCGCGTTCGTGACGCATGGGGTCCTTGTCGTCCGGGATCAGCACCTGACTGCTCCACAACTTCTTGCAGCGGTTCAGTTATTCGGAAAAGTATTTGCACAACACAATACCCGCTTCGCTTTGCCGGAGTGTCCGCAGATTCACTACCTTTCGAATCAGGATAGTTTTCCTGATGGCAGGCGCTACATCCCCGGCGAGGGCTGGCACACCGACCATTCGAACGACGCGCGGCCGCCCAAGGCCACCGTCCTGCATGCGGTAACACTGCCAAGCGAAGGCGGCGACACGCAGTTTGCCAGCATGGCGGCGGCCTATGCGGCACTTCCCGCCGCCACGCGCCAGAGGATCGACGGACTGACCGCGATCCACGTCTATCAAAGCAGCCATTCGGCACGGAAGCTGATGACCCTGTCGGACGCCAACAAGGAGCGCGTGCCCAACGCCGTGCTCCATCCGCTGGTGCGCACGCATCCCGAAACCGGTGTGAAGGCGATCTACATCAACCCGATCCGCATCGAGGGCATCCTCGGCATGGACCACAAGGAAGCGCTGCCGCTGCTCGCCGAGCTGCTCGAGCATGCCACGCAGCAGCGCTTCCAGTATCGCCACCAGTGGCGGTCGGGCGATCTCGTGATGTGGGACAATCGCAGCCTGCTGCACAAGGCCAACGGCGACTACGACATGAACGAGACGCGATACCTCTATCGAGTGATGCTGCAGGGCGACGTGCCGCACTGACTAGGGCGGCTTCCGGTCACATGGAACCGCATTGGTCGACGCACCTCGACGGTCGGCTGCTCTAGGGCGGACGGAAGTCCTGCTGGCCGAGCCCGAGTTTGGCGAATGCTTCGTCGAGCGTGACCACGACCAGCGGCGGCCGGAAGCCCTTCGACTCCTGCCAAGCCGCATACCAGCGCACGAGCAGCTTGAGATCGTCGTTCGGCACGACGTAGATGCGTTCGCGGCCGGCAAAAAGCTGCGGCTGGTCCCCGCGCGCGGAGACGAAATCGAGCTCGACATCGGAGGTCTCGACATCCGTGAGATCGAAGATGACGTCGTAGGGGCCGGTTGCCCGGCGCTCGCCGCCCAAAGCGTCGAGCCGCATGAAATCTTCCTTCGACAGCCGCCCTCGGAAGCGGATCAGGATCGCCCGCCGGGCCTCGCTTATCTCGATGTCGAACATGATGTCACCGGTCGATGGGCATTCTCCCCGCGGGCCGCAAGACGTGCAACGTCTGGCAGTCGATCGAATCAGGTATTGGCCTTCGTCCGTCATCGGGCGCAGGATCGCCCACATGGACGCTACGCTCGCCCCTCTCGTTCGCGATCTGCTGCATTGGCTCGCCAAGGAGCCGCGCCACCATGCCGAGGTGATGGAAGGCTGGCGCACCTCCTGCCCGCGACTGCCCGTCTGGGAGGAAGCGACGGACGCCGGCTTCGTGGCACGCCGCGGACCGATGGTCGAGGTCACCGAACGCGGCCGCGCGTTCCTCGACGGCGCGCTCTAGCCTCTCTCCTTCTGTCTTCTCGTCCGCGCCGGCGCCGGCGATTCCCCGGGGTTCGCAGCCATCCCATCGCGACGCAGATGAAGACGGGGGTGCATTCCTGCCCTGTCCGCAGAGGGTGGCGGCGACCAGTCGGGCAGGCTAGAAGAGCCACCATGTCGATCCAATACTTCGCCAAGGTCCGCTCGCCCGAGCACCACGCCGAGTTCCAGAAGATCGTGCGGCACTATCCCGGCTGCACGTACGAGGAATGGCTGTTCCGCGAGCAGAAGAAGATGGCCGACTGGAAGAGCCGCCGTCATGCCATCAAGCTGGTCGAGATCACGCCGGCCGAGTTCACTGCCTACTGCCAGCGCACCGGCCGCCCCTCCGATATCAGCACCTTCCTCGCCGCCGTCTCTGACAAGGGCGGAATCTAGCAAGGGCTCTTCCGCTTACTGGAAGCCGCACTCTTTCGGCGTCACCGCAACGGTGTCCCAGCGCGTGCCCTGGCGAAAGCAGCCATTGGTCCAGGTGCCCGTGAAGAAGCGGCCGTCGGACGTGCGATGCGTGCCCTGGCCGTTGGGCCGTCCGTCGCGATAGTCGCCGTCGTAGCGATCGCCGTTCACAAAGCTCATGACACCACGACCGTTGCGCAGGTTGGCGTGGAACTGTCCGACATAGCGATCGCCGTCGGCCCACAGATAGGTGCCGCGGCCGTCCATCATGCCGTCGCGGATCTCGCCCTGATACCTGTCGGTCGGCCGCCCTTCCTGAAGCCACTGGAGCGTGCCCGTCCCGTTGATGTGGCCCGCCACACAACCGCCGTTCCAATTCGCCGAGTCGCCCGGGCGCGGCGAGGCGTTCCACACCGCACAACTGCCCTTGCCCACGTCCATCCAGCCCGGCGGCTTCTGTGCCAGGACATCTGTCGTCGTGAAGAGGAGGAGGGCCGACGCCAGAAGCAGCAGCGTCTTCCCGATCGAGCGGGCCGTCATGCCGTCTTTCTCCGCGCGCGAACATAGCCGCGTGCCTTGCGGGCCGTCGAGCGATACACCGGACTCGCCGAGGCTGAACTGCCCAAACTGGGTTCACGTCGCCTTGCGCTCACCGCCAAGTGAGGAGGCGCGCCCTTGTTGCGGGAACCGCATCCAGCGCAAAATAACACCATGGACCTGAAGTGGCTCGCCGAGCAGCTTGGACGGCCCGGCTTCTCGCAGGCAGGCCTTGCACGCGCGCTCGGCAAGGACGCCGCCGCCGTGAACCGCATGCTGAAAGGCGAGCGCGAAATCAAGGTCAAGGAACTCCCGGCGATCTTCGGCTATCTCGGCGCCGTCCCGCCGGGAGGCGATCCTTCGGCCGTCCCGAAGCTGGCGCCGCTCGCCGGCGGTCAGCCGCTGCGCCGGCTGGCCGAGCTCGACGGCCGGCCCGACGTGCCGGTATGGGGGTCGGCGGAGGCCGGCCGCGACGGCGCGATCAAGCTGCACAACGATCCGATCGACTATGTCAGACGCTCCGAGCGCATGCAGGGCGTCCGCAACCCGTTCGCCTTCTATGTGGTCGGCGGCTCGATGAGCCCCGCGCTCGAGGATGGGGATCAGGTAGTGGCGAATCCCGCCGTGCCGCTGCGTGCCGGCGCCGACTGCGTATTCCTCCAGGAGGATAGAAGCGGCACGATGTTGGCGCAGGTGAAGCGCCTGGTCCGCCACAATGCCGATCACTGGCGCGTCCGCCAGTTCAGCCCGGCCCGGGATTTCGACCTCGCCAAGAAGAAGTGGCCCAAGGCAGTCGTCATCACGGAAAAGCGCTACGGCTGACCGCCGGCAACCTTCGCTGTCCGAAGCGGTTGATTCTGGACCCCACAGAACACCCGAGGAGGAAAAGCGATGTTCATCAAGACCACCCTCACTCTTGCCACCGCCCTTTCGCTCGTCGCCGCGACCGCCTTCGCGCAGGCCGCCGGCGTGACCACGGGCGGCAGTGTCGGAGGCAGCACCGCCATCGGCAGCTCGCCGAGCAGCGGGACGAATACCCCGTCGATGGGCGCCACGACCCGCAGCACGACCAACGGCTCGGCCGGCGCGAATGTCGGCGGCGTCGGCGCCGGCGTGAATACCGGTACCTCGACCGGCACGAACATCGCCACACAACCGGGTGGCGCGAAGGTCAACGGCGCCGCGGGCGCGAACACCGGCGTCGGTCTCACGACGCACTGAAGCGCGATGACTTTGCCTTGAAATCGGGGCGCCGCCGCGCCGCCAAGCGCGGCGGCGAGCGCACCGACGACATCAACGACGAGGTGAGATCATGCGTATCGAGCTTCGTGCCCCCATCATCGAGCGTCACGTGACCGCCGAGAGCCACTCCGGGATGCGCTGGATGCTGGCCGTGCTGGCGGGTCTCGTGGTGCTTCTTTTCGCGTTCACGCTGTAAACACGAAACCCACAACGAGCGTTCGGCGTTGATGCCTTTGTCCAACGGCAACGTGAGGTCGCCATGGCAAATGTTCCCCAACGCCTCCCCCCGGAAGAACTGAGGGTCCATCGCCGTTCCTTCGTCGGGTTCGAGCGGCTGGTGTTGTTCGCCATCCTGCACGTGGCGCTGGCCCTATCGTGCCTGGCGCTGGCGTTCCTGGGCCATGTGCCCACGGTCGCCGTGCTGCTGGGCGTCGGCGGCAGCCTCGCCATGATCGCAGTCTTCGTGGTGAACGGCCTTCAGGACTGACCTCGCGGGGCTCGATCGCCTGTGCCAGAGTGCCGGGAATGTTCACGCTGTCGTTCGAGAGCGCACACAAGGTCCTGCGCGCTCATTTCACCGGCATCTTCACCGCCCAGGACTTCGCCGACCTCGACGACGCCCTGCTGCGCTTCCTGGCCGCCCAGGCCAATGACGTCTACGGGCGCATCCGCGCGATCTTCGACCTGAGCGACATCGAGGCGATCGGCGTGTCGCAAAGCAAGATCGCCGACCGCGCCCGCCGGCCGCCCATCCTGCGCGACGTGCGGATCATGGTGGCGCCCCCCTTTGCCGGCGAAGATTTCGGCCGCACCTACCGCCAGGAACAACGCCAAACAGCCGACAGCGAGCCGGTCATCGTGCGTTCCCTGGCCGAAGCCTACGCCCTGCTCGAGTTGAACAATCCGTGTTTCGAGCCCCTGACGGGCTGACAGGCCTGCGTCCTGCCGGCTTCCGATGCTATATTCGCCGGCCGGAGGTCCCGAATGGCCAGCACGCTCAGAATCGAGCCCATCGCCGGCGCCACCCTGGGCGCCATTGTCACCGGTATCCGCGTTCCCGATCTCGACGAGCCTAGTTTCACCGTGCTGCACCAAGCGTGGCTGAAACATGCCCTGCTCGTCTTCCCGGCACAGAACCTCACGCGTGAGGAGCAGATCGCTTTCGCCAAGCGCTTTGGGCCGCTCGAGTTCGACATGACGGCGCTCAGCAACGTCAAGGAAGACGGCACCTTGCGGCTGGAAGCCGACAACGACGACAGGATGAAGATCCTCAAGGGCAACATGGGCTGGCACATGGACTCGACCTACATGCCTGTACAGGCCAAGGGTGCGGTGTTCTGCGCCGAGGAAGTACCGACCATCGGCGGCCATACCGGCTTTGCCGACATGCGCGCCGCCTACGAGGCACTCGACGAGACCACGCGCGCGAAGGTCGAGACGCTCACGGCCTATCACTCGCTGCACTACAGCCAATCGAAGCTCGGCCACGATACGCGCCAGGAAAAGGCCGACGGCGAATACAACGGTTACGGACTCAACAACAGTGGGCCGGTGCCCCTCAGGCCGCTAGTCAAGACCCATCCCGAGACCGGCCGCAAGAACCTCGTGATCGGCCGCCACGCCCACAACATCCCGGGCATGGATCGGGCCGAATCGGAGCGCTTCCTCGAAGGGCTGGTCGCCTTCGCCTGCCAGAAGCCGCGCATCTACCACCACGACTGGCGCCCCGGTGACGCACTCCTGTGGGACAATCGCTGCTTGATGCATCAAGCGACGCCGTGGGACATGACCCAGCGGCGCATCATGTGGCACAGCCGTATCGCCGGCGATCCGGCGAGCGAAGCGGCCCTGCCGCAATAAAAGAAGACAAGACGACAAAAAAGACAATCGGAGGAGACATCCATGACGACATCCCGGCGCGGTTTCCTGAAAGCAAGCTCGGCAGCCGCCACCGGCATCGTGTTCTGCAGCTGCGGGCTGCTCGATGCAGCGCATGCCCAGCAGCCGGCCAAGCCGCATGCGCTCCCGATCATGATCGGCGGCAAGAAGGTCAAGACGATCGACGTGCATTCGCATTGCCATTTCCGCGAGGCCGGCGCGCTGCTGGGCGCCAATGCCGAAAAGGTGCAGGTACCGACGGTCAACGGCGCCAAGGAAGCCTTCATCGAGATCGAGCAGCGACTGAAGGCGATGGACTCCCAGGCCGTCGACATGGAGATCCTGTCGATCAATCCCTTCTGGTACGGGCTCGACCGCGATCTCGCGGCCAAGATCGTCAAGCTCCAGAACGAGAAGCTGGCCGAGCTGTGCGGCTCCAGGCCCGACCGGTTCGCAGCCTTCGCCTCGCTCACGCTGCAGGATCCGGGCCTCGCCGTGCAGGAGCTCGACACGGCGATCAAGAAGCAGGGGCTGAAGGGCGCCGCCATCGGCGGCGTGGTGAACGGCGTCGAATTCGCCGATCCCAAGTTCGATCCTGTCTGGAAGAAGGCCGAGGAGCTGGCGGTGCCGCTCTTCATCCATCCGCAGGGCGTGCCGGAGCTCAGCAAGCGGCTCTCCGGCAACGGCTGGCTGGTCAACACGATCGGCAATCCACTGGAGACGACCATTGCGCTGTCGCACCTGATCTTCCAGGGGACTCTCGACAAGTTTCCGGGCCTGAAGGTGATCGCAGCCCATGGCGGTGGCTACCTGCCCTCCTACGCCGACCGCTCCGACCATGCCTGCATGGTGGGCCCGGCCGGTTGCGATCCCAAGATCACGCTCAAGAAGAAGCCGACCGAGTATCTGAAGCAGCTCTACTTCGACTCGCTGGTCTTCACGCCGGAGGCGATCCGCCATCTCGTCACGCAGGTCGGCGCCAGCCAGCTCGTGATGGGCAGTGACTACCCCTATATCTGGGAACTGCATCCGGCGGACCACATCCTCTCGTGCGATTTCCTCAGCGACAAGGACAAGGCGGCGATCCTGGGCACCAACCTCGCCAACATGATGAACATCAAGGCCTGAGATCAGGGCAATGAACGAGCCCGCCCCGCCGCCCGATCCGACAGGCCGCAGTCGCGCGCCCGTCGGCACGTGGCTGACTCTGGGGGTGCTCGGCGTGCTGCTCGCCTTCGCCCTGATCATCCTCTACGTCGGCTGGGGCATGGGCGACGACGACCCGGCGCACGCCATGACCACGACCGGCTATGTCGCCATGGCTTTCGGCATCATGGCGACCCTGGTGCTCGGCGTCGGATTGATGGCCCTCGTGTTCTGGAGCAACCGAACGGGGCGAGACTGAATTAACTGGCAAGGGGAGAAAGATGAACGACGGACTGCAACTGATCGGCCGCTGGCTGATGGCCGTGATCTTCATCGTGGCAGGCTTCGGCAAGCTCATGGCTCCCGCCGCGACTCAGGCGATGATGGCCAAGTACGGCCTGCCCATGCCGATGATCGCCTACGGAGTCACTGTCGCAGTCGAGCTGGGCGGCGGCCTGCTGCTCTTCGTCGGCCTGTGGACGCGGCCCGTTGCGATCGTGCTCGCGATCTGGTGCGTGGCCACGGCGATGGTGGCGCACACCAACTTCGGCGACCCCGGCCAACGCGCCCATTTCATGAAGAACATCGCCATGGCCGGAGGCTTTCTCTACGTCTACGTGCTGGGCGCGGGCATGCACAGCCTCGATCGGCTGCGGGCCAAGCGCGCCGGCGGTTGAGGCAAGGCGCGGCCGACAGGGCGGCAAAATCGTGACGGGTGCCTGGGCATATGGGGAACCGGCCAAAAGCGGGGGGCGTTCTTCCCCGCAGGCTCCTGGCTTCCCGCCGCTCACCGGGGCTCGCTTTCATCGTGCGTCGAGCGGTTCAATCACGAAAGGACCATCCGTGCGCAAGACCCTCATGGCTTCCGCGATCGCCCTTGGCCTCGCCTTCACGGCGGGCAGCGCCTTCGCCCAGGGCGTCGTCGTGTTCAATCCGGGCGACGTGGCCTACGGCTACACCGACGGCTACTGGACCCGCGACCATGTCTGGCACACCTGGGAAAAGCCCGAGTACGTCGAGGTCTACAGGAAGTACCCGGGTGCCCGGTATCACGAGTGGGTTCACACCCGTGATCCGGACATGGGCTGGGTCGAGATCCATCGCTAGGCCCGTCTAGCCGGTAACCGACGTGCGTCGCCGGCCATCGCGCCTCCATTGAAGGGTGCGACGGCCGGCGACTGCATCTCCAGCCCCTCCCTCCACTTGCGCATCGTCATCTCCTCGAAAC
>Ga0335083_10004689_pt1 | contig 17362 bp, 15 predicted proteins | sample Lox_Sample_42_FD_206716 | JGI IMG/M metagenome (GOLD analysis project Ga0335083, IMG submission 206716) | Soil microbial communities from Loxahatchee National Wildlife Refuge, Florida, United States - Lox_Sample_4.2 | ecosystem: Environmental > Terrestrial > Soil > Wetlands | place: USA... | reverse complement strand
CTCGCATCTCGACGATCCGCTGCGCCCATGGGCACGCGAATATCGCAACCTGCTCGATCATTACGCCGATACGGACCCGACCCGCGCGCTGCGCAAGTCGGCGGAATGGGAAAGCCATCTCGACGTGCTCGCGCGCTCCGCGTTTGCAGCGCTCGAACGCATCTCGGTGGTCGAATACCGGCGCGTGAGCGCCGCGCAATTGAAGGCGCGCCCGCTTTCGATGTCGAGCCTCTCGCGCGAGCGCCTGGGCGAGCGTCTCGACGCCCTGCTCGCCGACATCGACGCGCTCGTGGCCGCGCACGCCGAGGACGATGGCTGCCTCGTCGAGCGCATCGAATCGACGGCGACCATCGCCACGCGTGTGCACGCCTGAACGAAGCCGCGCGATGCGGTATCGTATGCAGATGCCAACGCATGGAATCCCACCATGAGCTACGCCACGAATGCGCCCGCCCGCAAAGAAATCGACGCGCTCAGCGGGCCCGCCGTCATCGAGTTCGGCACCGACTGGTGCGGGTATTGCCAGGGCGCGCAGCCGCTGATCGGCGCGGCCTTCGAGCGCAACCCGCAGGTGCGCCACCTGAAAGTCGAGGATGGACCTGGCCGCGCGCTGGGCCGCTCGTTTCGCGTGAAGCTCTGGCCCACGCTGATCTTCCTGCGCAACGGCGTGGAAGTCGCGCGCGTGGTGCGCCCGCAGAACGCCGCCGAGCTAGATGAAGCTTTCGCCACGCTCGGTTAGCCCACCCAAGCGGCCCGGCCTCACCGTGCCGGCCGCTCCCGTAAAGTCTCACCTCACGCACCGCGCTCACTCCAGCCCGGCGAGCAGATCGTCGATCGCGCGGTAGACGCGCTCGACCACCTCCGGTCCCACCTCCTCTTCGAGCGCCTTGTAGCGCGCCTCCAGATCCTTCGAAATCGCCTTCACTAGCTGATGGCTTTTCCTCGTGAGCGAGACGAGCACGCGGCGCTGGTCGTCGGCGAAACGCTCCTTCGTCACGAGCCCGAGCGCCTCCATGCGTGCGAGCACGCCCGCCATGCTCGGGCTGGAAATCGTGCACAGCTCGGAAATCTGCCGCGGCTCGAGCGGCCCCGTTTCGTTGAGCGCGCGAATCACGCGCCACTGCTGCTCGGTGAGCCCGTGCGAGGTGATCAGCGGGCGAAAGCGCTCCATCATTTTTTCGCGCGCGCGCAAGAGCAGCATGGGCAGGTTGCGGTGCGCAACGCGGGTGGACGTACGCGAGTTTTCAGACATGGTGGTTTCGGCCAGGCGAAGAATCGGGTCAGCGGGGACACCCCCAGGGGAAACCCGCAAAAATCGGATCGAAGATTGACGACGGATCATAGCAAGCGCACTATCGCTAACATATTAGTGTTTTCAGGAAGCCAATCCAAGCCATGTTTTCCGTTGCCGATCATCTGCTGCACGTCGAAGGCGAGGCCTTGCCGCGCGACGTGAACGCGGCTGCCGTGCACGCGCTGCTAGCCACGTGCGCGGCCTGCCGCGCGCCCGTGAGCGGCGCCGTTTACGGCACGCTGCTCAACGACCGTCACGCGCTCGAAGCGCTGGGCGAAGCCGTGAACGCGCCGCCTTACAAGGCGCCGCCGCGTGCGCCCATCCTTTACCTGAAACCGCGCAACACGCTTGCGGGCCACCGCGCGCGCGTGATCGTGCCCGGCAACGAGGGCGTGCAGGTGGGCGCGTCGCTCGGCATCGTGATCGGCCGCACCGCCGCGCGCGTCGCGGCGCATGAAGCATTCGATTACGTCGCGGGCTATACGCTCGTGGCCGACCTGAGCGTGCCGCACGCGAGCGTCTATCGCCCCTCGGTGCGCTTTCGCGCACGCGACAACTTCTGCGTGATCGGCCCTGCCGTGGTGGCGCGTTCTCACGTGGCCAATCCCGACCAGCTCGCCCTCGCCGTGAACGTGGAAGGCCGGCCCGCCTTTCACGCCACAACGGCCACGAGCGTGCGCAGCGTGGCGCAATTGCTCGCCGACGTCACCGATTTCATGACGCTCGCCCCCGGCGACGTCATTACGCTCGGCGTGCCGCACGGCGCGCCCGTGGTCCAGGCCGGCGAGCGCGCAACGCTCGCCATCGGCGACTGGGCGCCGCTCGAAATCGAATTCGTCGCGGCACACGCGGCGCAGGGAGCACAAGCATGATGCGCGGACGCGTTGCCTACGCAGGCGCAATACACGAAGCGACACCCGAAGGCGGCCGCGTGCGGCTCGCCGACGGCCGCGTGCGCGAGGAGCATGAAGTCGTCTGGCTCGCGCCGCTCGAGCCCGGCACGATCTTCGCGCTCGGCCTGAACTACGCCGAACACGCGAAGGAGCTGCAATTCTCGAAGCAGGAAGAGCCGCTCGTGTTCCTCAAGGGACCTGGCACGGTGATCGGCCATCGCGGCACGACGCGCCGCCCCGCCGACGTCACGTTCATGCATTACGAGTGCGAGCTTGCCGTCGTGATCGGACGGACCGCGCAGAACGTGAAGCGCGAAGACGCCATGCAGTACGTGGCCGGCTACACGATCGCGAACGACTACGCGATCCGCGACTATCTGGAGAACTACTACCGCCCGAACCTGCGCGTGAAGAATCGCGACGGCGGCACCGTGCTAGGGCCCTGGTTCGTCGACGCCGCCGACATTGGCGACGTCAACGCGCTCGGCCTGCGCACTTACGTCAACGGCGAACTCAAGCAGGATGGCAACACGCGCGATTTCGTCACGGGCATCGCCGAACTCATCGAGTACCTGAGCAGCTTCATGACGCTCGCCCCCGGCGACGTCATTCTGACCGGTACGCCCGAAGGCGTCGTCAACGTGAACGCGGGCGACGAAGTGGTGTGCGAAATCGACGGTCTCGGCCGCCTCGTCAATACGATTGCAAGCGACGCCGACTACGCGCGTTGATCCGCCAGCGAATCGAACCCAGGATAATTTAGTCATGCGAATCGAACATCTCATCAACGGCCGCTCGCACGCCAGCCACGACTACTTCGAAACCGTGAATCCCGCGAACCAGGACGTGCTCGCGGAAGTCGCGCGCGGCGGCGCCGAGGAAGTCGATCTTGCGGTGCGCGCCGCGAAGGAAGCGTTCCCCGCGTGGGCGGCGAGGCCCCCCGCCGAGCGCGCAAAGGCCATCCGCAAGCTCGGCGAACTGATCGCGAAGAACGTGCCCGAAATCGCCCAAACGGAGACGAATGACACGGGCCAGACCATCTCGCAAACGGGCAAGCAGCTCGTGCCGCGCGCGGCCGATAACTTCAGCTACTTCGCCGAGGTTTGCACGGCCGTGGACGGCCACACCTATCCCACGTCCACGCACCTGAACTACACGCTGTTTCATCCGGTGGGCGTGTGCGCGCTCATCTCGCCGTGGAATGTGCCGTTCATGACGGCGACGTGGAAGGTCGCGCCCTGCCTCGCGTTTGGCAACACCGCCGTGCTGAAGATGAGCGAACTCTCGCCGCTCACCGCTTCGATGCTCGGCCAGCTTGCGCTCGAAGCCGGCATTCCGGCGGGCGTGCTCAACATCGTGCACGGCTACGGCAAGGAAGCGGGCGAGCCGCTCGTCGCGCATCCCGACGTGCGCGCGGTCTCGTTCACGGGATCGACCGCCACGGGCAACCGCATCGTGCAGGCCGCAGGCCTCAAGAAGTTCTCGATGGAACTGGGCGGCAAGTCGCCCTTCGTGATCTTCGACGACGCCGACTTCGAGCGCGCGCTCGACGCCGCCGTGTTCATGATCTTCTCGAACAACGGCGAACGCTGCACGGCCGGATCGCGCATTCTCGTGCAGCGCTCGATCTACGCGAAGTTCGCCGAGCGCTTCATCGAGCGCGCGAAGCGCATCACGGTGGGTGACCCGCTCGATGAAAAGACCCTCGTCGGCCCGATGATCAGCCAGGGCCATCTCGCGAAGGTGCGCAGCTACATCGAGCTAGGGCCGAAGGAAGGCGCGACGCTCGCATGCGGCGGCCTCGACACGCCCTCGTTGTCCGAAGCGCTCAGGAAGGGCAACTTCGTCCAGCCGACCGTGTTCGTCGATGTCGACAACCGCATGCGCATTGCGCAAGAGGAAATCTTCGGGCCGGTCGCCTGCCTGATTCCGTTTGAGGACGAAGCCGAAGCAATCCGTCTTTCCAACGACATTGCCTATGGACTATCCAGTTACGTGTGGACCGAGAACACCGGCCGCGCGCTGCGCGTGGCGGCCGCCGTCGAGGCCGGCATGTGCTTCGTGAACAGCCAGAACGTGCGCGACCTGCGCCAGCCGTTCGGCGGCACGAAAGCTTCGGGCGTGGGCCGCGAAGGCGGCACGTGGAGCTACGAAGTGTTCCTCGAGCCGAAGAACGTGTGCGTCTCGCTCGGCTCGCATCACATTCCGCACTGGGGCGCGTGAGCGTACCTCGTACATCAGGATGACGAACCAATTTGCATGGGGAGACGATGGGCAAACTCGCACTCGCAGCCAAGGTCACACACGTGCCTTCGCTGTATCTATCCGAACTCGACGGCCCCCACAAGGGCTGTCGCCAGGCCGCCATCGACGGCCACTATGAAATCGGCCGCCGTTGCCGCGAACTTGGTGTCGACACGATCGTCGTGTTCGATGTGCACTGGCTCGTGAACAGCGAGTACCACATCAATTGCGCCCCGCGCTTCGAAGGCGTCTATACGAGCAATGAGTTGCCGCACTTCATCAAGAACATGCCGTACGCCTATCCCGGCAACCCGCAACTCGGCCACCTGATCGCCGAGGTCGCGAACGAAATGGGCATAAAGAGCCGCGCGCACAGCGAAACGACGCTCGACCTCGAATACGGCACGCTCGTGCCGATGCGTTACATGAACGGCGACCAGCATTTCCGCACCGTTTCGGTGGCGGGCTGGTGCGTGTGGCACGACCTCGCCACGAGCGCGCGCTTCGGCCTCGCGGTGCGCCGCGCGATCGAGGAGCGCTACGACGGCACGGTGGCGATACTTGCGAGCGGCTCGCTCAGTCACCACTTCGCGAACAACGGCACGGCCGAGGAGTATATGCACAAGGTCTGGGACCCGTTCCTCGAGACGACGGATCGCAACGTCGTCGCCATGTGGGAACGCGGCGACTGGAAGACCTTCTGCGGCATGCTGCCGATGTACAGCGAAAAGTGCTGGGGCGAAGGCGGCATGCACGATACGGCCATGCTGCTCGGTGCGCTCGGCTGGGACCGCTACGAGGGCCGCGCTGAAATCGTCACGCCGTATTTCGGCAGCTCCGGCACCGGGCAGATCAACGCGATTCTGCCGGTCACGCCGTTGCCGGCCTGAACGCGGGAGAACGCCATGCCCCATCTCACCCTCGAATACAGCGCGAATCTCGCTGGCGCCGAAAGCATCGGTCAGCTCTGCGAAGCGCTCGCACACGTACTCGATGCACAACGCGATGAAACCGGTGCGCGCGTCTATCCGCGCGGCGGCATCCGCACGCGCGCGCTGCGCTGCGAGCATTACTTCATCGCAGATGGCAATCCCGGCAACGCCTTCATGCACGGTTGCCTGAAGATCGGCGCGGGCCGCTCGCCGTCCGTGCGCAAGGCGACCGGCGAAGCGCTCTTCGAAGCGATGAAGCAGCACTTCGCGCAAGCCTTCGCCGCGCACGGTCTCGCGCTCTCGCTGGAGATCGTCGAGTTCAGCGAGGAAGGCGCGTGGAAACACAACAACCTGCACGCCCGGCACAAGACGTGAGTGCGCGCACGCACAGGAATTCATGATGCTAGATCAGCAAACCATCCGCGAGCTTGCCGCGCAGCTCGACGAAGCCGAGCGCACGCGCACCCAGCTGCGTCACTTTTCCAGAGCGCATCCGGAGATGACGATCGACGACGGCTACGCAATCCAGCGCGAGTGGGTCAAGCTCAAGCTCGCCGCGGGCCACACGATCAAGGGCCGCAAGATCGGCCTCACCTCGCGCGCCATGCAGCGCTCGTCGCAGATCGACGAGCCCGACTACGCACCGCTGCTCGATAGCATGTTCATTCCCGCCGGCAGCGACATACGCGCTGACCGCTTCATCGCGCCGCGCGTGGAGGTGGAACTGGCGTTCGTTTTGAACGGGCCGCTGCAAGGGCCGAACGTGACGCTATTCGACGTGCTCGACGCCACCGCGTATGTCACGCCGGCCATCGAGATCATCGACGCGCGCATCGAGCAATTCGACCGCGAGACCAAGGCACCGCGCAAGGTATTCGACACGATCTCCGACTTCGCGGCCAACGCGGGCGTGGTGCTGGGCGGACGCCCCGTGAAGCCGCTCGACGTGGACCTGCGCTGGGTGGGCGCGCTGCTCTACAAGAATGGCGCGGTGGAGGAAAGCGGGCTGGCCGCGGCCGTGCTCAACCATCCGGCGACGGGTGTGGCGTGGCTCGCCAACAAGATCGCGCGCTACGACGAGCGGCTCGAAGCCGGCGACATCATTCTGAGCGGCTCGTTCACCGCCCCGATTCCCGCGCGCGCAGGCGACACGTTCCATGCCGACTATGGTCCGCTCGGCGGCATCGGCTTCAATTTCATCTGATCAGGATTGCCAACCGTATGACCGCACCCGCCAACCCGTTCAAGCGCGCGCTTGCGCAAGGCCGCCCGCAAATCGGCCTGTGGGCCGCGCTGGCCGACTCGTACGTGACCGAACTGCTCGCGAACACCGGCTTCGACTGGCTGCTGATCGACGGCGAGCACGCGCCCAATGATCTGCGCAGCACGCTCGCGCAATTGCAGGCCGTCGCGCCTTATCCCACGCACCCCATCGTGCGGCCCGTGCGCAACGACACCGCGATCATCAAGCAGTTGCTCGACATCGGCACGCAAACGCTGCTCCTGCCAATGATCGAGAACGCCGATGAGGCGCGCGCCGCCGTGGCCGCAACACGCTATCCGCCGCACGGCGTGCGCGGCGTGGGCAGCGCGCTTGCGCGCGCCTCGCGCTGGAACGGCTCGAGCGATTATCTGCATCATGCCGCCGGCGAGTTATGCGTGCTGGTCCAGGTGGAAACGACGAGCGCACTCGCGCAGCTCGACGAGATCGCGGGTGTAGATGGCGTGGACGGTGTGTTCTTCGGCCCGGCGGACTTGAGCGCTTCCATGGGCCTGCTCGGCCAGCCGGGCTCGCCGCGGGTGCGCGAAGCGATCGGCAAGGGCATACGCGCTGTGCGCGCACAAGGCAAGGGCGCGGGCGTGCTCGCGGCCGACCCCATCATTGCGAACGAATATCTCGAAGCCGGCGCGACCTTCGTAGCCGTGGGCAGCGACGTGGCACTGCTCGCACGCAGTGCGAGCGATCTCGCCGCGAAGTTCCGCCAGCCCGCGACGCGCGGCTGACACGCCTCTTACCGCCACCGCGCGTGTTCAGTGCCAAAGCGCGCGCGGCACCTTGCAAGCCTGCTTCAATCGCTTTCTTCGCCGCTCGCCACGAGTTTCGCCAGTACGGCCGCCAGCACCGCGCGCTCGTGCTCGCTCAACGTGCCGAGGATCGCGTCGTTCGTAGACTTCGAGATCGCCGCCGCACGGCGGTGGGTGCTGCGGCCCTGCTGCGTGAGCGCTACGAGCACGCCGCGCGCGTCCGCCTCGTTCGAAGTCTTGATGAGCAGGCCTTTGCGCTCCAGCACGTCGGTGGCGCGGCTTGCCTGGCTGCGATCGAGATTCGACACACGCCCGAGATCCGACACCGACAACGGCCCGAACGCACCCACGCTTAGCAGAATACGCGCCTCCGTGAGCGAGAGCGAAAGCGCCGCCGCGAACGCGTCGTTCATCGTCCGGTCGGTCTGCTTCTTGATCACATGCAGCCGGTACGTGAACAGCTCTTCAATGTTGTGCTTCCCCGTCATTCGTCTTCCTGACTGATTTCGCCGGCCGCAACGATACGACCACGCCGTTAGCATAGCATCGCCGCAAGCGCTGTCATGCAGGAATTCCATCGAAATTTTGATGCTTGCGCACGCATCTATTTGAGCATATGATCGCCGTCATCAGTGCCTGAAAAGGAGGAGACTGTCATGAATGAAAACATCCAGCGCTCGCGCCCCGAATGGTGCGACCCCACGGAATGGGAAGCGCGTGTGCAGCTTGCCGCCGTGTACCGCGTGTTTCATCTGATGGGCTGGACCGAGCTGATCTTCAACCACATCACGCTGCGCGTGCCCGGGCCGCACAAACATTTCCTCATCAATCCGTTCGGGCTCACGTATGACGAAATCAAGGCCTCGAATCTCGTGAAAATCGATCTCGAAGCCAATATCCTGAGCCCGAGCGAGTATCCGATCAACCCGGCCGGTTTCGTGATTCATAGCGCGATCCACGCGAACGTGGAAGATGCCCATTGCGTGATGCACACGCACACCACGGCAGGGCTCGCGGTGGCCTGCATGGAAGGCGGTCTCGCGTCTACGAACTTCTATTCGGCGCAGTTGCACGACATGGTTGCCTATCACGACTTCGAAGGCATCACCGTGCACGCAGACGAGAAAACGCGCATCCTGAAGTCGATGGGCGACAAGCGTCTGCTCATCCTGCGCAATCACGGGCTGCTCTCCCATGGCGTGAGCCTCGCCCATGCGTTCGCGCTATTGTGGACGCTCAATCGCGCCTGCGAAGTACAGGTCGTGACCGATTCCATGCGCGGCCAGACGCTGCCGATCGCGCCGGACATCACCGAGCGCGCCACGCGCGACGCGCTGCAGTTCTCGCCTGAGCACGGCGCGGGCCAGAACGTGCTCGACGCGCTGATCCGGCGTGTGACGCGCATCGATCCCACCTACCAGGAATAGGCACGATTGGCCACGATTAGTCAGGAGTGAAGCGTTGAATACACCTAATCAAAAGATCACCGTCGTTGGCGGCGGCGCGATCGGCGGCCTGATCGCAGCGCGCCTTGCGCATGCCGGCGTCGCGGTGAACCTGCTCGCGCGCGGCGCACATCTGGAAGCCATCCGCCGCGACGGCCTCACGATCGTCGAAGGCGACACGCGCTACACGCAGGCCGTGCACGCCACCGACACCGCCGCATCGCTCGGCGTGCAAGACCTCGTCTTCGTCTGCCTGAAGGGCCAGGCGCTCGTGCAAGCGGCCGCCTCGCTCGCGCCGCTCGTCGGGCCGCACACGCACATCGTCTCGGCGATGAATGGCGTGCCCTGGTGGTTCCTCCATGCGTTCGGCGGCGCGCGCGCGAACGGGCGGCTCGAAGCGGTCGATCCTGGTGGCGTCGTCTCGGCGGCGTTGCCACCCGCGCAGGCCTCGGGCTGCGTCGTGCATCTTTCGTCGTCGATCGCGGGGCCCGGCGTGATCCACAAGGGCAACGGCAACCAGTTGATCGTCGGCGAGGGCTCGCCGCAAATGGCCGCGCACGCGCAAGCCGCGCGCGAACTGCTCACGCGCGCGGGCTTCGAGGTCACGCCGGGCGCACCCATCCAGGCCGATATCTGGGCGAAGCTCTGGGGCAACATGACGATGAACCCCATCAGCGCGCTCACGCGCTCGACCGCCGACGTGATCCTCGACGATCCGCTCACGGCGGGACTCGTGAGCGCCGTGATGGCCGAGGCGAGATCGATAGGCGAAGCGCTCGGCATCCGCCTCGCGATGACGATCGAAGAGCGCAACGCGATCACGCGCAAGCTCGGCGCCTTCAAGACCTCGATGCTGCAGGACGTGGAAGCGGGCCGCACGCTCGAAGTGGAAGCGCTGCTAGGCGCGCCGTACGAACTCGCGCAACGCATGGGCCTCGCAGCGCCTTCGCTCGGCATGCTCTACGGACTCGCGCGCCAGCTCGACGCGAATCTCGAAGCCACACGCCGCGCCGTTGCGCGCTAAAAAGGCCTCAGCGGCGGCATAATCCATCGGGAGCGCGCCATCGGCCTGCGCTCCTCGCCGATCATTTCCAGGCGTGCACGATCAATCCTCGAGCGGCTTGCCCGTGAGGTCGCGAATGAACGGCAGCGCGAGGCACGAGAGCGCCACGCATGCCATCACGTACCACGCAGGCGAGAGCAGATTGCCGGTGGTCTTCACGAGCCAGGTCGCGATGGTCTGCGCGAAGCCGCCGAAAATCGCCACCCCGATGCTGTAGACGATCGCCATGCCCGTCGCGCGCACGGCACGCGGGAACATCTCCGGCAGCATCGTGATGGAAGGTGCGGCCTGCAGCCCGAGCAGCACGCTCAGGCCACCCACGGTGATGAGAAGCCGCGCCGCATCCGGGCCGCTCGCGAGCCAGAGGAACGCCGGATAGATCAGCAACACGACTGCCACGCGCGGCCACAGGATCAGCGTGCGGCGGCTCAGGCGGTCGCAGAGCAGCCCCGAGAGCGGCGCGACCACGAAGGTCACGACGCCGGAAACGAGCCCCGCCAGCAAGGCCGTCGGCGCGGGCACCTTCAGCTCGTGGATCGCATAGGTCGGCATATAGAACGTGACGACGTAGGCCGTGACCGTGGAGCCGATCGTCAGCAGGATGCCGAGCCCCGCGCGGCGCCAGTGGTCGCGCAGCACGGTCAGCACCGGCATGCGCTCCTGGCTCGCCTGCTCGGGCGTCTGTTCTTCCAGGCGCCGGCGAATCCACATGCCGATGGGCGCGATCACCACGCCCATGAGAAACGGCACGCGCCAGCCCCAGGCGAGCAGCGCGTCGGTCGTGAGGAAGGTGGTAAGGAGTCCTGCCATCAACGCGCCCAGCGAAACCCCGATGCCCTGGCTCGCGAACTGGAAGCTGCCGAGCAGGCCGCGATTGGTGGGCGTGCCCGCTTCGATCAGCAGCGTGGTGGAAGCACCCACTTCGCCGCCGGCGGAAAAGCCCTGCAGCAGCCGCGCGAACACGATCAGAACGGGGGCGGCCACGCCGATCTGCGCGTAGGTGGGAGCCAGGCCGATCAGCATGCAGCCCACCGCCATCATGAAGATCGTGAGCGTCATGGCGGCCTTGCGTCCGGCGCGGTCGGCGTAAGCGCCAATCACGATGCCACCCAGTGGCCGCATCACGAAGCCCACGCCGAAGGTCGCCACCGAGGCCAGCAACTGGCCATAGCTCGACATGGTGGGGAAGAACAGCTTGCCGATGGTCAGCGCAAAGAAGCTGTAGACGGTGAAATCGAAGAATTCGAGCGCGTTGCCGATCGTCGCGGCGACGATCAGCTGCGTGCGGCTCAGTTTGCCCTTCTGCACTCCGGACATGCTGACGCTGTTCATGGGCTCTCCTCGTTGGCCTCTGGCGGGCCTCAATGGTGGATCGTGCAACGTTAGCATTCGCGGGTGCGCGTGCGCCACTGATCAAAACCCGCGTAGAGAACGTGGCGAGAAGCGGCGCCGGTCCCCGAAAAAGCGCTTGCGCATCCCTCGAAGCGTCCCTCTTTATCCGCACCTGCCGTGTGCGGTTCAACCGCGCCGGTGCGCCAAAAGAGGCATACTCCGAGGCGTAGCCAGCTCTCCCGTTTCGCGCGCCGCGCCGTTTGCGGCTCCGCAAACGCCATGTGGCCCCGCTCGGGCACAACATTTGCGGCAGCGCCACAAACGATCGGACGAATCGGGCGACGGCAGCGTTCACCGCGCCAACGCGCCCCAAGCGCACGCCCCAAACTCGTCCCGCTGTCTTTTCTTTCCGCCGCCACTCAAGGTCGTCGACACCCGACCCGTAAGCCCATGACAAGGAAGTTGCTTTCTTTCGCCTTTCGATTACCACGCACGCCACGCTTGCATTTTCTGCTCGCCGCATTCGCCTGTATGACACTTGCGCTCGGCGCTTCGAGCGCGACGGCGGCGACACCGGCCTCCGTCGCCGCAATGCTCAAGCCCGCTGCGAGCCCCTCGCATCCGTCCCAACCCGCTGCGCACGCGCCCAATGCCGACGTGCATGTAAGCAACCCAGCCGCCCCCGTCGCGTTGACGCCCAACCAGGCGCAAGCGGCGCTCCAGGTCCTCGACGATCCCGTGCAGCGCGGCCGCGTGGAAGACACGCTACGCGCCATCGCAGCTGCCGGTGCGCTCGCCGCGCCCGCATCGGGCAGTGCGCCTTCCAGTACGGCGGCGACTGCGTCCGGGGCATCCGCAGCCACGCCGGCTTCCACGCCGCTCGCAGGCGCGCTGCGCTCGAACGGTCTCGTCGCTCAGCTCGCCAATCACGCTGCGCACGGCGCGAGCATGGTCGGCCAGCATCTGAACCATACGTTCTCGACGTTGCTCGGTCTCTGGTCCACGCGTAACTGGTGGCAGGACCACCTCTCCACACCGGAGGGTCACGCGTTGCTGCTGAGCCTTTTGCGCGTGCTGGCGCTCACGCTCCTGCCCGCGCTCGTGCTCGCAACGCTGCTGCGCCGCGCCATCGCCACGCCGGAGCGCGCCATTGCCGCGCACCAGGCCGCCAGACAACGCGACGGCGACGACACCCCGGAAGGCGGCGCCATGCCCTCACCGCAGCCGCAATCGCAATCGCCCGAAGCCACAGGTGCGAGCATCGCGCTCGCGGCGCAAGCCGGGGCACACGCAAAGGAGGAAGCCCTGCGTGAAGCCGCCGGCATGAAACCCGCCGACAACCTGGCCGACAACAAAGCGGACAACGAGGCGCACAACAAAGCGCACGACGAAGGCAAGACTGACGGCGACCCGAACGCCGGCCCCAACGCCAATGCGCGCGCCAACGAGGCGGCACGCGCAACCGTCATCGCCGTCCAGGCCGGGGACAACGCCGCCGCCTCGCTCAAGAGCGCCGCCGAGCGTGCGAAAGAGGCCTATCACGTGTTGCGCGGCGCGCACCACTGGCGCCTGCTCCAGCGCCTGCCGGGCGCGCTGCTCGTGATGCTGCTCGAAGTGGTGCCCGTGGTCGCGTTCGGCCTGTGCGCCGCGGCCGTGCTCTCGCTGTTCGGCCCCGACGACGCGGCGAGCGCCGAAGCGGTGGGCCACATCGTCGATACCTATGTGATCTGTCGCATCGCCGTCATGTTCGGCAAGCTGCTGTTCGCACCCGAAGCGGCCGCGCTGCGCCTCGTGCCGCTTCCCGACGACTGGGCCGCCTACGCGCAGCGCTGGGTTGTGCGCATCGTCACGATTGGCGGCGTGGGCGGCGCGATTGGCGGCGCGGTGCCGCTCGGCATGACCGAAGATGCCCATCTCGCGCTCGTGAAGGTCGTCACGCTGATCGGCCACCTCGCGCTCGCCGTGATGATCCTGCAGTTGCGCCGCCCCGTGGCCGACGCGATGCGCAAGGCGGCCGCGCGACACGGCTCGTACGCGTGGTTCATGCAATGGTTCGCCGACATCTGGGTTGGCGTGGCGCTCTTCGTCGTCATTGCATTGTGGTTCGTCTGGGCGCTCGATCTGCGTGGCGGCTACGCCGAACTGGTGCGCGCGGGCGGTCTCTCCCTCGTCGTCCTGCTCGCCGCGCGCGTGAGCGCGATCGTGCTGCTCGGCGCGCTCAGCCGCCTGTTCGGCTTGCGCGAAGGCCCCGAGAACATGAGCTTCGGCCAGCGCCGCGCCTATCGCTACTACCCCGCGCTGCGGCGAATCGTGATCGTGGCGATCTGGATCGTGACGCTCGACCTGCTGCTGCACACCTGGGGCCTGCGTCCCGCGCGCATTCTCGCGCTCGCGCCCATCGGGCATCTGCTCGGCTCCGCGCTGCTGACGATCGTCATCGCCGTCGTTGCCGCCGTCGTGATCTGGGAGTTCGCAAACGGCGCGGCCGAGCGGCGCCTGAACGCCTGGACCGACACGGGCGACTTCGTGCGCGCCGCGCGCCTGCGCACGCTCTTGCCGATGTTCCGCACCACGCTGTTCGTCGCGATCCTCGTCGTGGTCGGGCTCACCGCGCTCTCGCAGCTCGGCGTGAACACCGCGCCGCTCATTGCGGGCGCAAGCATCTTCGGCGTGGCGCTCGGCTTCGGCTCGCAAAAGCTCGTGCAGGACTTCATCACCGGCATTTTTCTGCTGACCGAAAACGCCATGCAGGTGGGCGACTGGGTGACGGTGGCGGGCGTGTCGGGTACGGTCGAGTTCCTTTCCATTCGCACCGTGCGCCTGCGCGGCGGCGACGGCTCGCTCTATACCGTGCCGTTCAGCTCGGTGACGACCGTGAACAACACGAACCGCGGCATCGGCAATGCGGCGGTGAAGGTGGCGATCGCGCATGGCGCGGATCTGCAACGCGCCATCGACACGTTGAAGGAAATCGGCGCCGAGATCCGCAACGAAGACGCCTACAAGGACGGCATCCTCGGCGACTTCGCCTACTGGGGCGTCGATCAGGTGGACGGCGCGAGCGTGACGCTCGTCGGCCAGATCCAGTGCAAGGATTCGGCGCGCTGGGGCGTGCAGCGCGAGTTCAACCGCCGCGTGCTGCTGCGCTTCACCGAGCGTGGCATCGAGCTCGCGAACCCGCAGCGCAGCTTCCTCGTCGGCATGGCGCGCGAAGGCGATGTCGAAGGCCTTGCCTACGGCGACGATCGCGAGGACGACACGGGCGACGATCGCACGCGCGCGCAATCGCGAGACGCTTCGAAGGCTACGCAAGGCGCCGGCAAGCCTCGCAACGGCAGGAGCGGCGCGTCGGGCGACGGCCACGGGCCGTCGAGCGGCGGCAAGCCCAACTGACGCGTTGAAGCCGCAGCCGGTGCGCGGTTCGCGCGCACCGGCCTCACCCTTCGCTTCGCCTGGTCACCATCCCGAAAAGGCTCACCGATGCACCGCGCGAGTCGCCGCGGCGCAGTGCCGGTGGAACAAACTTTCCCATCTAATCAAGGGCCTGCGCGCAGTGCCCACGGTGCGGCGCACACACGGCGCGACGGCTCCCGAAGAAGCTCACCTTAGGCGCGCTTCGTGGGCTGATCTATCGTGGGCTCTGCCAAGCCGTGGCGAATATGAGAGAAGCGAGGGGGAAGACGTGACCGCCGCCGGGGCGGCGGCATGAAGAACGCCGGGCGGCAAGCCGCCCGGCTGCGCGCGTAGATGCGCTTTACGCCTCGACGTCCTCGAGGCTGAAGATTTCGGTCTGGTCGTTGTACGAGAAGACCTCGCCATAGCGTGCCCAGTCGATCACGGTGTCGAGCGTTTCTTCGGCGGCGACGTCGGAAAGCACGTCTTCCAGCTCCTGCTCGAAGCGCACGCGCGGCGCACGATGGCCCGGACGCTCGTCGAGCACCTTCTTGATCCGCGCCGCGAGCGGCACGTTGCGTAGGAGGTGATCGGCGAACATGAGCTTGCGCGCCTGCGTGCCCATCTCGGCAAATACACGCGCGGGCGGCGTGAGCAGCACGTCGCCCTCGCGCACGTCAGCAAAGCCGAGCTGCTGCAGCATTTCCACGATCGGGAACAGATCGTCCACTTCCAGGTGCAGCGAGCGGGCGATTTCCGGCATGTCGGCGCGGCCATGGTAGGGCGCGGCCGCCAGCGTCTCGATCAGACCGGCCATCGTGTTCGTCGAGACGTCCGGCAGGCGGCTGCCCACTTCGAGACGGCGATGCGTGGCCTCGGCGGCTTCGCGCGCGGTCATCTTCGCGTAGATGTCGTCCACGAGCTTGCGGAACGCCGGGTCCAGACGATTGCGCGGATGCTTGAACGGCACCTTGATCTCGGCCACCACGCGGCCCGGATTCGACGACAGCACGAGAATGCGGTCGCACATGAACACCGCTTCCTCGATGTTGTGCGTGACGATCAGCATCGACTTGATCGGCATGCGGCCTTGCGTCCACAGGTCGAGCAGGTCGGTACGCAGCGTCTCCGCCGTGAGCACGTCGAGTGCGGAGAACGGCTCGTCCATCAGCATGAGCATGGGATCGACCACGAGCGCGCGGGCGAAGCCCACGCGCTGGCGCATGCCGCCCGAAAGCTCACGCGGATAGGCATTTTCGAAGCCGTCCAGACCGATCAGGTCGATCGCGGCCAGCGCGCGCTCGCGCCGCTCGCGCGCGCCCACGCCCTGCGCTTCGAGGCCCGACTCCACGTTCTGCAGCACCGTGAGCCACGGGAACAGCGCGAAGGTCTGGAATACCATCGAAACGCCTTTGGCGGGCCCTTCGAGCGGCTTGCCGAGCCAGTTCACTTCGCCCGCGCTCGGCTCGATCAGGCCGGAGATGATGCGCAAGAGCGTGGACTTGCCCGAGCCGGAACGGCCGAGCAAGCCTACGATTTCGCCCTCGCGCAGCGAGAGGTTGACGTCGTCGAGCACGAGGCGCTCGTCGTCCTTCTGCGCGAAGCCGCGCGAAACGTGCTTGACCGCGAGCACTTCTGCGCCTGGCGCGGGGCGCACCGAAAGCAGGTCGGGTGAGACGGTTTGAGGATTCAGCATGTTGGTCTACTCCATCTCAATCGAGGCGCAGGCGGGCCTCGGCGAACGCGTACATCGGACGCCAAAGCATGCGGTTGAACAGCGTGACGAACAGGGACATCATCGCGATGCCCAGGATGATCTTCGGGAAGTCGCCAGCGGCGGTCATCTGCGCGATATACGCGCCGAGGCCATGCGCCTCGATCTTGGTATCGCCCCACTGCACGAACTCGGAGACGATGCTCGCGTTCCACGCGCCGCCCGAAGCGGTGATCGCACCCGTGACGTAGTACGGGAAGATGCCCGGCAGCATCACGCGGCGCCACCATTGCCAGCCGCGGATATGGAAGTTCTTTGCCGCTTCCTTGTAGTCGTTCGGATAAGCGGTGGCGCCCGCGATCACGTTGAACAGGATGTACCACTGCGTGCCGAGCACGATGAGCGGCGAGAGCCAGATGTCCGGATTCAGGTGGAACTTCACGATCACGATGACGAACACCGGGAAAAGCAGGTTCGCCGGGAACGCCGCGAGGAACTGTGCGAGCGGCTGGATCTTCTCGGCGAGCGCCGGGCGCAGGCCGATCAGCACGCCGAGCGGCACCCAGATCACCGATGCGATCACGATCAGCAGCAACACGCGCATGAGCGTGATGAGGCCGAGCACGAACACATGGCCGACTTCGTCGAGCGTGACGCCCGTGCGCACATAGACGGCCACGCGCCAGACGACGTACACCGTGAGCGCGATCACGAAGAGCGCCCAGACGATATCGCCGGCGCGCGAGCGCACGCTGCGCGTGACGCTCACCACAGGCATGGCCTTCGGCAACTGCACGCGAATCGGCACACGCGCGAGCGTGGCGAGCAAAAAGCCCATCGGCACGAGCAAACGGTGAATGAGCCGCGTGCGGCGGATCAGATCGAGCAGCCACGATTCGGGCGCGTCGCCCGAGCTCGTGGTCTCCATGCGGAACTTGTCGGCCCATGCCACGAGCGGGCGGAACAGGAACTGGTCGTAGGCGAGGATCACGACCGTCATCGCGAGAATCACCCAGCCCACCGCGTG
>Ga0335083_10004688_pt1 | contig 17363 bp, 12 predicted proteins | sample Lox_Sample_42_FD_206716 | JGI IMG/M metagenome (GOLD analysis project Ga0335083, IMG submission 206716) | Soil microbial communities from Loxahatchee National Wildlife Refuge, Florida, United States - Lox_Sample_4.2 | ecosystem: Environmental > Terrestrial > Soil > Wetlands | place: USA... | reverse complement strand
AGATCGCCACCATCGCGATGGCCGCGAAGTTTCCTTCCGTGCTGATGGTGGTTGCCGGCACCACGCTCGGCATGCTGATTGCCGACGTGCCGGCGGTATTCCTCGGGCAGCGTTTCGCGCGCCGCATCCCGATGAAGCTGATGCACGGCATCGCCGCGGCATTGTTCGCGCTGCTGGGCGCCGCCACGCTCGCCGGATTCGGCGCAAAGCTCGGCCTGTAGGCCCCGTTCTCAGGGCGCCCAGTACACTTCGGTCAGCGGCTCGCGCTGGGCGAGCAATGCACCGACCGGCCAGCGCGCCGGTGCCTCGCGCCGACCGGCCGCCAGCAGCAGCTCCCGTTTCGCCGCACCGCTCACCAGCAGGAACACCCGCCGCGCCTGCAGCAGTGCCGCAAGGTTCAGCGACATGCGCTCGCGCGGCTCCGCCGGCGCGCGCATCGCCACGCAGGCCGGAGCGGCGGCGGGATCCAGTGCCGCCTGCAGCGCCTCATTGCCGGGGAACAGCGAAGCAAAGTGGCCATCCTCGCCCATGCCCAGGGCCACCGCGTCGAAGGGTCGCGCCAGCACCTGCAGCCTGCTCCACGCGGCCGCAGTTGCGGCTGCCGCGCTGGCCGAGCCATCGTACAGCCGCGCGGCCGGCCAGCAGCTCGCGACGTACCAGCGCGGCATTGCTGCCGGCCTGATCCTCGGGCACCCAGCGTTCATCCGTCAGCGTGACGCCGATACGGCTCCAGTCCAGTTCCAGCTCGCGCAGCGCGTGGAACAGCGGCACGGGCGTGCGGCCGCCGGCCAGCACCAGGCTGGCGCTGCCGCGGCCGGCAATGCCGGCCCGCAGCGTCGCCGCGATCTGCTGCGCGAGCGCGATGGCCGCGGCCTGCATGCCGTCGAAGCGCTGCAGCATCATGTCTCGTCGTTCCAGGTGAAGCCGTCGCGTGTGATCAGCGAGCTCGCGGCCGCCGGTCCCCAGGTGCCGGCGGTGTACAGCCGCGGCGCATCGTCATGGCGCAGCCAGCCGTCGCGGATCGGATCGATCCAGCGCCACGCGGCGTCCAGTTCATCCGCGCGCATGAACAACGTGAGGTTGCCCTTGATGATGTCGGTCAGCAGCCGCTCGTAGGCATCCAGCTGCCGCGTCTTGAAGCTCTCGGCCAGGTCCAGCGACAGGTCCACGGGCTTCAGGCGCATGGTCTCGCCGGGGTTCTTCGCGAGGATCGTCAGCGTGATGCTGTCCTTGGGCTGCAGCGCGATGGTCAGCTTGTTGCGCGCCGGCGAGCGCGCGGCGGCGTCGAAGATGGAATGCGGCACATCGTCGAAGGTGATGACGATCTCGCTGAGCTTCTCCTGCAGGCGCTTGCCGGTACGCAGGTAGAAGGGCACGCCCGCCCAGCGCCAGGTGTCGATCTCCGCCTTCAGCGCCACGAAGGTCTCGGTGGTGCTGCCCGGCGGCACGCCCGTCTCGTCCAGGTAGCCAGCCACCGGCCGGCCGCCGACCGCGCCGGCCTTGTACTGGCCGCGCACGGTCCTGGCCTGCACGTCCTCGCCGGCGATGGGCCGCAGCGCGCGCAGCACCTTCAGCTTCTCGTCGCGCATGGCGTCGGCATCGCCGGTGGCCGGCGGCTCCATCGCGATGATGCACAGCAGCTGCAAAAGGTGGTTCTGCACCATGTCGCGCAACGCACCGGTCTGGTCGTAGAAGCCGCCGCGTGTTTCCACGCCCAGTGTCTCGGCCACGGTGATCTGCACGTGACGGATGCGGCCGCGCCGCCACAACGGCTCGAACAGCGCATTGCCGAAACGCAGCGCCAGCAGGTTCTGCACCGCCTCCTTGCCGAGGTAATGGTCGATGCGGAAGATCTGCGGCTCGCTGAAGATCGCCCCGACGTGGCGGTTGATGCCGCTGGCGGAAGCCAGGTCCTGGCCCAGCGGCTTTTCCAGCACCACGCGCGCGCCGGGCGTCGCGAGGCCCGAGCGGCCGATCTGGTCGCAGATGGCCGCGAACAGCGTCGGCGCCACCGACAGGAAGAAGATGCGCTGCACGGACTCGCGGCCGCGCAGCAGCTCCTGCAGCGGGCCGAAGCTTTCCGGGCGCGCGCCATCGGCGCTCACGTAGTGCAGGTGGTACGCGAACGCCGTCCATTTCGCCGGATCCAGGTTCTCGCCCGCGTGGACGCCACAGCTTGCCTCCACCTGCGCGATGTAGGCCTCGCGCGTGAGCTGCCCGCGGGCCACGCCAATGATGCGCGCATCCGCCGGAAACAGGCCCGCCACGAAACGCCGGTACAGTGCCGGCAGCAATTTGCGCATCGCCAGGTCGCCCGTGCCGCCGAACAGCACCAGATCGAAACTCTGCCATGTCTGCATGCGCTCATTCTCCGGCATGGTCCCGGCCATGGACAATCGCCGGCCGCTTGCCTAGTGTGGATGCCATGATTGCCACGGCCCGGATTCATCCAACAGTTGTTGCCGTCACCCAACGCATCATCGAGCGCAGCCGGACCCTGCGCGCGGATTATCTCGAACGCATGCGGGCCGCGCACCATGCCGGCACCGAACGCTCGCGCCACGGCTGCGCGAACCTTGCACACGGCTTTGCCGCCGCGGGTCCCGACAAGGAAGCGCTGCGCACCCGGCCGTGGCCGAACATCGCCATCGTCTCCGCGTACAACGACATGCTGTCCGCGCACCAGCCTTACGAGCGTTTTCCGGGGCTGATCCGCGCCGCGGCCCGCGAGGCCGGCGCCATCGCGCAGTTCGCCGGCGGCGTGCCGGCCATGTGCGACGGCGTCACGCAGGGCACGGCCTCGATGGAGCTGTCGCTGTTCAGCCGCGACGTGATCGCCATGGCCACGGCGGTGGCGCTGTCGCACAACATGTTCGACGCCGCGCTGCTGCTGGGCATCTGCGACAAGATCGTGCCCGGCCTCGTCATCGGCGCCGCCGCGTTCGGCCACCTGCCCATCATCCTCGTGCCCAGCGGGCCCATGTCATCCGGATTGCCGAACCCCGAAAAATCACGCATCCGCAATCTGTATGCCCAGGGCCAGGCCACGCGCGAGGAACTGCTGGCAGCGGAAGCGGCGAGCTACCATGACGTCGGCACCTGCACCTTCTACGGCACCGCCAACAGCAACCAGATGCTGATGGAGGTGATGGGCCTGCACCTGCCCGGCGCTGCCTTCGTCACGCCCAACACGCCGCTGCGCGACCAGCTGACCATCGCGGCCACGCAGCGGGCGGCCGCGATGAGCGAGCCGGCCGGCGGTTATGCGCCGTTTGCGGCCACCATCGACGAGCGCAGCTTCGTGAACGCCATCGTTGGCCTGCTGGCCACCGGCGGCTCCACCAACCACACCATCCACCTGGTGGCGATGGCGCACGCGGCCGGCATCGTCCTGAACTGGGATGACTTCCACGATCTTTCCGCGGTCGTGCCGCTGCTGGCGCGCATCTACCCGAACGGCAAGGCCGACGTGAATCACTTCCATGCCGCCGGCGGCATGGCCTTCCTGGTGCGCGAGCTGCTGGCCGCGGGGCTGATGCACGCGGATGCGCGCGCCGTGCATGGCGAAGGGATCGCCGCTTACGCGCGCGAGCCATGCCTGGCCGACGGCAGGCTCGCCTGGCGCGATGCGCCGGCGGAAAGCCGCGACCGTGACGTGCTGCGCGGCGCGAACGATCCATTCAGCGCCGACGGCGGCCTGAAGCTGCTGCGCGGCAATCTCGGCCGCGCGGTCATCAAGGTTTCCGCGGTGCAGCCGCAGCATCACGTGGTGGAGGCCCCGGCACAGGTATTCACCGACCAGGCGCAGGTCATCGAAGCCTACAAGGCCGGCCGGCTCACGCGCGACGTGGTGGTGGTGCTGCGCGAGCAGGGACCGCGCGCCAACGGCATGCCGGAGCTGCACAAGCTCACCCCGGCGCTGTCGGTGCTGCAGGGCAAGGGACATCGCGTGGCGCTGGTCACCGACGGCCGCATGTCGGGCGCGTCCGGCACCGTCCCCGCGGCCATCCACGTATCGCCCGAGAGCATCTGCGGCGGGCCGCTCGCCCGGGTCCGGGATGGCGATGTCATCCGCCTGGATGCGCGCGGCGGCTCGCTCGAGGCGCTGGTGGATCCGGCCGAATTCGCGGCACGCGCCGCGCCGGTCCGCGCGCCGCCCGCGGCCCAGGGCAGCGGCCGCGAGCTGTTCGCCAACTTCCGCCTCCACGCCACCGACGCCGAATGCGGCGCGAGGACCTGCAATCCATGAGCATGACGCTGGCCGACATCCTGCGGCGCGCGCCGGTGATCCCGGTGATCGTGATCCACGACCTGAACCACGCGGTGCCGCTGGCCGACGCGCTGGTGGCCGGCGGCCTGCCGGTGCTGGAAGTCACGCTGCGCACCTCGGTGGGCCTGGCCGCGGTGGAAGCCATGCGCCGCGCCGTGCCCGAGGCCATCGTCGGCGTCGGCACCATTTCCGAACCCGCACAGTTTGCCGCGTGCGCGCGCGCCGGCGCGCAGTTCGGCGTTGCGCCGGGCCTCACACCCGCGCTGCTGGAGGCGTGCCAGGGCGCGGAGTTTCCGTTCCTGCCTGGCGTGGCGACGGCCAGCGAACTGATGCGCGCGCGCGAGGCCGGCTTTCGCTACTGCAAGCTGTTCCCGGCGCAGCAGGCCGGCGGCACCGGCATGCTGCGCGCGTTGCATTCGGTGTTCCCCGATGTGGGCTTCTGTCCCACCGGCGGCATCCACCAGGACAATGTGCAGGAATACCTTGCGCTGCCCAATGTGCTGTGCGTCGGCGGATCGTGGGTGGCGCCGGCGGCACTGATGAAGTCGGGCGACTGGCTGGCCATCCGCAAGCTGGCGCAGCAGGCCGCCGCGCTCACAAGGGCCGCCGCCTAGAGCCCGAGATCGGAAAGGGATGGATGACCGTCGGGCCGCCGGCCGAGCGGCCAGTGGAACCTGCGATCCGCCTCGCGGATGGGCAGGTCGTTGATGCTGGCGAAGCGGCGCTGCATGTAGCCGTCGGCATTGAACTCCCAGTTCTCGTTGCCATAGCTGCGGAACCATTGGCCGGAGTCATCGTGCCACTCGTAGGCAAAGCGCACGGCGATGCGGTTGGCGTTGAACGCCCACAGCTCCTTGATCAGCCGGTAGTCCAGCTCGCGCGCCCACTTGCGTTGCAGGAAGGCGCGCACCTCGGCACGGCCGCGCGGGAACTCGGCGCGGTTGCGCCACACCGTATCCTCGGTATACACGCCGGCCACGCGGTCCGGGTCGCGCGAGTTCCACGCATCCTCGGCGGCGCGCACTTTCCTCGCGGCCGATTCGGCCGTGAACGGCGGCAATGGCGGTCGCTGCTCCATGATCCCCCCGGCTGTCTCCAGTCTCTCTAATGGTGTATTGCATAGCGAGCGTCGCTCGCCTTGAGCAGCGCATCGCGCAGCATGAAGCTGTCGTCCGTGCTGAGCTGGAAGAGGAGAACAGTCGCAATCCGGCGGGTCGGATCGATGCGAATATCGGTCATTGCCGTGCCGGGGTGGAAATAATCACCGTTGAGGCTTGCGCCCCAACCCAGGCCGTAGCCGACATTGGCGGGCGGCGCCGACTGCGGAATGCCCCGTCGCGCCGCCTCCGGCACGACATTGTGCGTCATCGTGTCCACCGAAGCGGCGGATACATAGCGCCTGCCCTCGAGCGCGCCGCCATTCAGGAACATGCGCGCGAAGCGGGCGAGATCGCTGGCGGTGGAAAAGAGGCCACCAGCGGGAATGGGGTAGCGATGCGCACAATCGTCGAGCGGATAACGCAGATGCAGGAGCGGCGTCTCGATCAGCGTTCTGCCATCCTGGCCGGCGATATAGGATGTCGCGAGCCGTTTGAGCTGCGTCGCGCTCGGGCAGAAAGTCGTGTCTTTCATTCCCAGCGGATCGAGAACGCGTTGTCGCAAAAACACCTCGTAGGGCATTCCGGAGACTTTCTCGACGATGTAAGCGGCCGTATTCACATCGGCATTGCCGTAGGAAAAACCAGCGCCAGGCTCGAAGAACAGCGTGAGTTTGCCGTAACCCGTGACACGCTCCGCCAGCGGCGTACCATCCAGAGTCGGCGTTTCCTCCGGTGAGCCACCGGGAAGACCACTCGTGTGCGACAGGAGCTGACGCAGCGTGATGGACGGATGGGTTGGCGTGCCAGGCTGCCCCTGCGGCGGCACGAGGACGGGCGTGAATCCGGGAAGCCAGGTCGTGACGGGCGCATCGAGGTCGAGTCTGCCTTCCTCGACCAGCATCATCACCGCCGTGGCCACGAAGGGTTTGCTGGTCGAGGCGATCCAGAACAGCGCGTCCTTGCGCATCGGGGACCGGCTTGCGAGATTGGAGAAACCGATGGCCTCGAAATCGAGGATCTTTTCCCGGTCCTCGATGAGCACCACCGCGCCGGCCAGTCTCTTCTCGTCGATGGCAGCCTGGAGCGTCGCGCGCGCGACGGGCGTTTCGGGCGCACCTGCTGGCGCATCGATCGAAAGACCCAGTAGCAGGCAAGCCGAAACGGCCGGCGCCGCGCTCCATGCGATCTTCACGATTCCCGTGGACAGGAATGCCAAACAGCCCCCGTGCCCCAGCCTGTTGGTGGACGTTAGCATACGGCATGCGCAGCGCACTGGAAGCGGCATTTGAACGCACGCTCTACCGCGTGAGCGCGTCCGCTGGTGAACTGCTGCTGCGCGTGGACCGCCCCGAGCCCGCGCTGCGGCGCGTATTGCGCGCGCGGGGCGCATCTGGTACCGCACTGCTGACGGCGTTCAATCCCGGCGGCCGCCGGCAGCCGTCGTTCCGCAATCGCCTCGCCCAGCGGCGGCTGCAGGCCGAACTGATCCGTTGCGGGCATGCGCCACTCGCCGGCCGCAACGAAGACCCGCGCCGGCTCTGGGCGGCGGAACCTTCCCTGCTGGTGCCGGGCCTTTCCCTTGCGCGGGCGACGGAAATCGCCGCGCGTTACGGCCAGGCCGCGTTCCTGTGGATCGAGGCGGACCTGACGCCGCGACTGGTATTCACTGCACCGCGAACGCCGCCACCAGGTTCCCCGGCGTACCACCGACCACGGCAAAGCCGGAGCCGACCACGACCATGCCATCCGCCACCACCGGCCCCTGCGCGTTGATCGATCCGCCGCGCGCCTTGATGCCGTTCACGGCGTCGAACTCGCGCCGTGTGTCGAAGGACCACAGCAGTTTGCCATCGGTGGTGGAGAGGGCCTGCAGCTGTCCGTCCGAGGAGCCCAGCAGCGCCACGCCTGGAAACGCGGAGGTGGCGGAGTTGTAGCCGGCACCCTGCGCCGATTCAAGCGGATTCAGCCACAACTGCCTGCCGGTGGCGATATCGATGGCACCGGCACCGCCGTGGGTCAGTCCGAAGTACATGGCGTCCTCACCCACGGCGACGCCCCACAGGAAGCCCGGCGGCGCGCGCTCGCCGGCCTTCGGCAGCCGGTTGCCCACCACCGGACCGGTGGCATTCACGCGCCACACCAGGGCGCCGCGCTTGTCGGGATCGAGCGCCAGCACATCGCCGGGCTTGGTCACCACGATGAGCCGGCGCGAACCATCGCGCAGCGTCTTCAGCACTGGCGAGGCGGGAATGTCCCAGTCCGGCCCCACTGTCCTGGGGCAGTTTTCGTTGCCGGCGCCCGGGCCGCAGCCGATCAGGAAGGAATCATTGCTGAACACCTGGTACGACCACAGCACGCGGCCGGTGTCCATGTCCACGGCCATCACCGCGTCGGAAGTATCGATGGCCGGATACGTGGTGGCATCACCCGTGCCGAAATACACGGCGTGGCGCAATGGATCGATGGTGGGTGAATTCCACACCGCCCCGCCTGCCGGGCCCCATTGCTGCACGCCCTGCGAGTTCCTGTGCGTGGGCTGCGGCGGCCTGGGTGGCACATGCCGCAGCCACAGCCGGCGGCCGTTGCCGGCATCCAGCGCGGCCACGCCGCCCTGGGATTTGCAGCATTCCCACGTGGCCGTGGAGGCGCTGAATTCCTCATACGAGGACAGCGGCACGTACAGGCGCCCGTCGTAGTAAGTCGGCGCGGCAGTGATGCGCGCGGTGAATTCCGGCTCCGGATGGGCCATCCACAGCTTCCGGCCGGTCTGCGCATCCACTGCGTACACATTGGCCTGGCGATCGCCGAAGAACACGGCATAGCCGCTCGAGCCGCGCACCTTTACCCGGCCAATGCTCATCGCCGTGCGCACCGCATGCCCGGCATCGAAGGACCAGTACACGCAGCCGGTGGCCGCGTCGAGCGAGTAGACGTAGCCGGTGTCGGCGCCGACGTACACGCGACCGAACACCAGCGAGGGCTGCGCATAGGCCGAAGTGCTGTTGGGCAGGGCGAAGGCCCATTTGAGCTTCAGTCGCGGCACGTCCTCCACCGTCAGTCCGGCGCTCGCGGCGCTCTGGAAGCGCGTGTTCTGCACGTCCGCGCCCCAGCCGTTCCAGGCCGGGCGCTGCGCGGCCTGCTGCAGTGGCGGGTTCGCGGCGCAACGGTTGGGCATGTGCCCTGCGTCGGCGCTGTCGGCGGTGCCCAGCCGCCTGCCGCTGATGATTTCGGCCACCACGCGCTTTTCCGATTCGCTCAGCTGGTTGCCGACGACGCCGGCCATCACGCCCTTGGTCAGCGAGTCGTAGATGCGTTCCGGCGTGTATTGGTACAGCGCGGCCGGTGATGGCGCGCGCGGGTATTCAGGCTTGCCGTGGCAGGTCAGGCACTTGGTCTGGAGTATTCCGTACCCGACCTCCGTGGAAGCGCCAAGATCACGGGCTGGCCGGGTAAGCGCGGTGATGGCCGATGCGGCAGGGACGGACGGCGTGGCGGGTGCCGGCGACTGCGCCGGCAGGCTGCCGGGCAACGCGGCCGCCACGGCCGCCAGCAGTACCGGAACCCGGAAACAGGCCACCGGATTGGCTCGTGCCAGCATGCAACCCCCCCGGGCGCGCGTGCGCCTACATTCCGCGACCCTGCGCCCACGCGGCAAAGCTGCCGCCGGATTCCGCGAGCTGCTTCAGCAACGCCGACGGACGCCAGTCCCGCGGGTTGCCGATCTTCGAATACTTTTCCAGCCCCGCGAGCACAGTGTCGAGGCCGATCTCGTCGGCATAGAACATCGGCCCGCCGCAGCGGCGCGGGAAGGCATAGCCGGAAGTGTAGACCACGTCGATGTCGCCGGGACGCAGCGCCACGCCCTCCTCCAGCAGCTTCGCGCCTTCGTTGATCATCGCGAAGATGCAGCGCTCGACGATTTCCTGGCGCGTGATCGGCACACCGCGCGCAATGCCGAGCCTGCGACCTTCGTCGGCGAGCAGCCGCAGCGCATCCTCGTGCGGCAGGCGCTCGCGGGAACCGGCCTCATAGCGGTAATAGCCCTTGCCGGTCTTCTGGCCCAGCCAGCCCTGGTCGAACAGCACCTGCGAGGCGCGGTAGAAGGTCGGATCATCCTTGGGCACGTGGTCGGGATTGGCGCGGCGCGCCTTCACGCCCACGTCCACGCCGGCCATGTCGAACACGGCGAGGATGCCCATTCCCATGCCGAAATCCTCGAGCGCCGCATCCACGTCCGCCGGCAAGGCCCCTTCCAGCGTCAGGCGCTCGGCCTCGCGCGCATAGGGATCCATCATGCGGTTGCCGATGAAGCCATAGCTCACCTTCGACACCACGCCGATCTTCTTCACCTTCTTGGCTACCGCAAAGGCCGTGGCCAGCACATCGCGTGCGATCAGGTCGGTGCGCACGATTTCCAGCAGGCGCGTGACATTGGCCGGGCTGAAGAAATGCAGCCCGACCACGTCGGCCGGCCGCTGCGTGGCGGCGGCGACCTGGTTGATGTCCAGCGTGGAGGTGTTGGTGGCGAGGATGGCGCCGGGCTTCATCACGCGGTCCAGCTCCGCGAAGATCTTCTTCTTCAGCGCCATGTCCTCGAACACGGCCTCGATCGCCAGATCCGTTCCGGCGAAATCCCCGTAGCTGGTGCTGGCACGGATCAGCCCCATGCGCCTGTCGACATCGGCCGGCGTCATGCGGCCGCGCTTCACGCTGGCTTCGTAGTTCTTGCGGATCACGCCCATGCCGCGGTCCAGGGCCGCCTGGTCCACGTCCAGCAGCACCACCGGGATATCGACGTTGGCAAATGCCATGGCGATGCCGCCGCCCATGGTGCCCGAGCCGATGATGCCGACGCTGCCGATGTTGCGCGGCCGGTCGGCGTCGGTGATGCCGGGCACGTCGGCCACCGCCCGCTCGGCGAAGAACAGGTGCCGCATCGCGCGCGACTCGGGCGTCTGCAGCGAACCGTCGCTGACGGCACGCTCGAATGCCAGGCCCTGCTCGAAGGGCAGCTCCCAGGAGGCGCGCACGGCGGCGATATCCAGCTCCGGCGTGATGACGCCCCTGTGCACCTTCGCGGCCTGCGCGCGGATCGCGGCCAGCTGCGCTTCGGTGAGCGGCGTCACGGGCAGGTCGCGCACGCGGCGCGGACCCTTGCCCTCGCCGACCAGCCGGCGCGCGCAGGCGATGGCCGCCGCGCGCAGTTCGCCGGCGGCGATTTCGTCGATGAGGCCCAGCGCCAGCGCATCCTGCGCGCCCACCGGCTTGCCATCGAGGAACATGCCGAGGGCCTTTTCCGCGCCGATCAGCCGCGGCAGGCGCTGCGTGCCCACCGCGCCGGGCACCACGCCCAGCGTGATCTCCGGGAAGCCCAGCTTCGCGCCGGCATCGGCGATGCGGTAGTGGCCGGCCAGCGCCAGCTCCACGCCGCCGCCGAGCGCGGTGCCGTGCAGCGCGACCACCACCGGGAACGGCAGCGACTCGAACTCGGTGAGCACATTGCGCAATTCGGGCGGCGCCATCACGCCGCCGAATTCCTTGATATCGGCGCCCGCGATGAAGGTGCGGCCGGCGCACGCCAGCACTGCTGCCTGTACGTCCCGGCGGGTTGCGAGCTCCCGCGTGATGGCCAGCAGGCCGCGGCGCATCGCGGCGGAAATTGCATTGACTGGAGGGTTGTCGATGGTGATGACGGCGATGCCGCCATCGACGGTCAGGCTGACGGGCTGGCTCAAGATGCTCTCTCTCCTCGCTGCTGCGGCTTCCGAAAGGCGGATTGCCCGGGAAGTCGCGCATTCTAGAGCAATCGGGCCGGTGCACCACCCTCGCGACACATCTGCGTCAGCTGCCGGCGCCACCCGCCGTGGCACCGACGTCCGGCAGGCAGCGCACTTCCAGCGAGCCGTTGCCGCGATGCTTGGACTGGTAGCAGGCGCGGTCGGCCGCCCGCGACCATTCGTCCGGATCGGCGAATTCGCTGCTGCCATGGGCCATCCCCATGCTGGCACCGGTGGCGTGGGTGACGCCCTCCCAGCTGGTCAGCAGCGGATTGAGCGCATCGCGCAGCCGCGCCGCCACTTCGCCGGCGCGTGCCGGATCGCAATCGTTCAGCAGCACGGCGAATTCGTCGCCCCCGAGGCGGCCCACCGCATCCGACGGACGCACCGAGCGGCGCATCACCGCCGCGACATGCCGCAGCACCGCGTCGCCCGCGGCGTGACCGGCGGAATCATTCACGGCCTTGAACTTGTCCAGATCCACGACGAGCAGCGACGCCGGAGTGTCGGCGCGGTGCGCCAGCATGAAAGCCTGGTGCACGCTGCGCTCGAAGGCGGCGCGATTGAGCAGGCCGGTCAGCGCATCGTGATCGGCGCGGTGGTGCAGTTCGCGCGTGTGCTGCAGGCTGACGGTGACGTCCTGCAGCACCACGACGAAACCGCTGATCTCGCGGCCGATGTCGAGCACCGGCGTGACCATGTCGCTCACATAGCAGGTACTGCCGTCCGGCCGCTGCAGGCCGCAGGGCTCGTCGCGTTTCACGAAAGCCTTCTCGCGGCGGCAGCGTTCGAGGATGTCCGGCGCCGGGGCCGCGGTATCGGCCTGCGTCAGGTGCAGCACCTCGTGCAGGTGCCGGTGCTCGGCGGACGCGAACGGCCGGCCGATCAGCGCCACCGCGGAGTCGTTCATGTAGGTGATCCGGCCGGCGGCGTCGGCGGTGATCACCGCGTCGCCGATCGAATCCAGCGTCGTGCGCAGGAACTCGCGCTCGTTGGCCAGGCGCGCCTCCGCGAGGCGCCGCTCCTCCAGGCTCTCTACCTGCGCCACGAAGTGGGTGGGCACGCCATTGTCGTCGCGCGCCAGGGAGACGGCGCAATGCACCCACAGCCAGGTACCGTCGCTGCGCCGGAACCGGCGGGTGATCTTGTACGAGTCGGCACGCCCCTCCAGCAGCTGGCGCCAGCGCTGCCACACGTCGCCTACCTCGTCCGGATGCGCCAGCGATTCGATGCTCAGGCTGCCCAGCTCGGCGCGGCTGTAGCCCAGCATCTCCTGCAGCACCGTATTGGTGAAGGTCCATTTGCCCGACCGGTCCAGCAGGATCACGCCCAGCGGGGAGTGTTCCAGCGACTCGCGGAAGCGGCGTTCGCTGGAGCGCAGCGTCCTGGCGACGCGGCGGCGCGCGTCCGTGCCCAGGCCCACGGCGATCGGCGGCATGGTGGTTGCGATCAGCGCCATGAACGGCAGGCCGTCGAGCGCCCCACCCTCCGTCGGGGATCCCGCCGGCCGCACATGCAGCATCCACAGTGCGATGACCGTCATGCAGTTCAGGGCGCTGAGGATCGAGGTGCCGAAGGCGCCCACCTGGAACGCGGCCATCATCGGTGCCAGCGCGATGATGACAAAGGGAAACGGGACATAACGGATCGCGACGTAAGTGACCAGCACGCACAACGGCACGCTGAGCAGGTTGTTGCGCAGGTGCGCGGGCCGCACCAGGCGCAGCAGATTGCCGCGGCTGTACAGGATGATCGGCGGCGCCAGCACGCACGCCCCGAGCGCATCGGCCGCCCACCAGTTGCGGATGTTGGCCCACAGCGGCTTGTCGCCCAGCAGATGCAGCATGGTGCTGCCCAGCAGCGCGGCGAAGCCGGTGATGGCGATGCCCATGACCAGCGTCATGTAGCTGGCCTGGAAGATCGTGATGTCCGGGTACGGAAAGGGCGCCAGCACCCGGAACACGTACACCATTGCCGCGATCTCGGCCAGGTTCACCAGCGACAGTCCCAGCGCGACCAGCCAGGGATCGCCGCCGCCCAGACGATTGGCGAGAATGCCGGCAACCAGCAGCGCCATGACGGCGCGCCACCAGCGGACCTCGCGCAGGCGGATCAGCACTGCCGCCGCGATGGCATTGCACGGCCACAGCAGGGCCAGGCCCTCCGACGCGCGCGTGCTGGCGATCGCCAGCAGGGCGGTCGCCAGGAAAATGGCGCCGAGGCCGATCTCCGGACCGACCCTGGCGGCTGCCTTGTGCAGCCTCCGGGCCCGCGGGTTGATCGCCTCCGGCGAGGCGGATCTATGGTCCATCATTCACGTAGTCAGCCGAAAGTTGCGGAACTCTAGCGACATAAGGAGCGCCGGACTGTGTATTGCGTCGCAGGGGGCCGCATGGCGCCCGGCGCCATGCCTGTCGCGCGGCGATTGGCGGGCGTCTATGACCGCGCGGGCGGTGCAAGGGTCTTCACCGCCGCCAGCGCGGTGGGCGTGAGGCCCTCACCGCCATGGGCCGCATGGGCGATGATCTGCGAGCGCATGCGCGGATCCCAGTAGCGCGAGATATGCAGCGCGATGTTCGCCGGCGAATCCTGTGTGCCGTATTCGCCGTCGAAAAAATGGCTGATGTCGTTGGCCATGCTGACCAGGTGCTCGATGTTCATGTCACTCGTTCCGGATGCGTGTAGACGACCTGTTGCGTATCGCGTGCAAAACCCACCAGCGTGAGGTTCGCCTGCTGTGCCAGCCGCACGGCCAGCGCGGTCGGCGCGGATACCGCGACCAGCAGGCGGATTCCCGCGGTAGCGGCCTTCTGCACCATCTCGTAACTGGCGCGGCTGGTGATGATGAGGAACCCCTGCTGCAGATCGGCACCCTGCTCCAGCAGCGCGCCGACCACCTTGTCCAGCGCATTGTGGCGCCCGACATCCTCGCGCACCAGCCGGATGCCGCCCTGCCAGTCCACCCAGGCCGCCGCGTGCAGGCTGCCCGTGGATGCGCCGAGGGTCTGCCAGCCGCGCAATTCCCGCAGCGCCTGCGCCAGCTGCGCGCGCGCGATGGCGCCGCCGGATGCCACCGGTGCCGGCCGGCGGATCGCCTCGGCGATGGTCTCGGCGCCGCAGACGCCGCAGCCCGTGCGCCCGGTGAGGTTGCGCCGCTGCGCCAGCAGCACCGCCAGGCGCTCCTGCGGCACGGACAGCGCGACCTCCAGTGCTTCGCCGTCCTGTTTCAGCTCGGCGGCGCGGATCTCCGCCGGCGCGGCCACCAGCGCCTCGGTGAGTGCGAAGCCGCGGCCAAGATCGGTGAGGTCGCGCGGCGTGGCCAGCATCACCACGTGCGGGATGGAGTTGAACGTGAGCGCGACGGGGGCCTCCTCGGCCACTTCGTCGCGGGCCTCTTCCCAATGCCCGTCCCGCCAGCGCCGCACCGCCAGTGCGGCGATGCCCGGCAGTTGCGCCGGCATCGCTCAGCCGCGCGCGCTGGCCCGCGCGCTCTTCAGCAGTTCCTGCTGCTGGCGGTCCTGTTCCGCGAAGCGCTTCTGCCACTCCGAAGGCTGCTGCACGCGGGTCACCTGCACCGCCGTCACCTTGTACTCGGGGCAGTTGGTCGCCCAGTCGGAGTTCTCCGTGGTGATCACGTTGGCGCCGGATTCGGGGAAATGGAACGTGGTGTAGACCACGCCGGGCTGCACCTTGTCCGTGACGATGGCACGCAGCACCGTGGTGCCGGCGCGGCTCGCGATGCCCACCCAGTCATCGGTGCGGACGCCACGATCCTCGGCGTCGTGCGGATGGATCTCGAGGCGATCCTCGTGGTACCACTCCACATTGGCCGTGCGACGCGTCTGCGCGCCGACGTTGTACTGCGAGAGTATGCGCCCGGTGGTCAGGATCAGCGGATACTTCGCGTTGACCTTCTCGCTGGTCGGCACGTATTCGGTGACGAAGAAACGGCCCTTGCCGCGCACGAACTCATCCACGTGCATGGTCGGCGTGCCGTGCGGCGCCTTGTCGTTGCAGGGCCACTGGATGCTGCCCTCCGCCGCGATCTTCCCGTAGGTGACGCCGGTGAAGGTCGGCGTGAGCCGCGCGATCTCGTCCATGATCTGGGAGGGATGGCTGTAGTTCATGCCTTCGTAGCCCAGTGCCTTCGCGAAACGCACCGTGACTTCCCAGTCGGCCAGGCCGGGCAGCGGCTCCATCACCTTGCGGATCAGCTGGATGCGGCGTTCCGCGTTGGTGAAGGTGCCGTCCTTCTCGAGGAAGGAGGTACCGGGGAAGAACACGTGCGCGTACTTGGCGGTCTCGTTCAGGAACAGGTCCTGCACGATGACGCATTCCATGGCCGAGAGGCCCGCCGCCACGTGCTGGGTGTTCGGGTCGGATTGCGCCGGATCCTCGCCCTGCACGTAGATGCCCTTGAAGCTGCCATCGACGGCCGCTTCCAGCATGTTGGGGATGCGCAGGCCCGGCTCCGGCTCGAGCGTGACGCCCCACTCTCGGCCGAACATCGCGCGCGTGGCCGCGTCGGACAGATGGCGGTACCCGGTCAGCTCGTGCGGGAAGGAACCCATGTCGCAGGAGCCCTGCACGTTGTTCTGGCCGCGCAGCGGGTTCACGCCCACGCCCTCGCGGCCGATGTTGCCGGTGGCCATGGCGAGCTGCGCGATGCACATCACCATGGTGCTGCCCTGGCTGTGCTCGGTGACACCGAGGCCGTAGTAGATCGCGCCGTTGCCGCCGGTGGCATACAGGCGCGCGGCCTGGCGCACGTGGCGCGCGGGCACGCCGGTGACGGCTTCCATCGCCTCGGGCGAATTCCTCTGCTGGGCGACGAATTCGCGCCAGCGCTGGAACGGGCCCGGCTCGCAGCGCTCGGCCACGAACTTCTCGTCCACCAGCCCTTCGGTGACCACCACATGGGCGAGGGAATTGAACAGCGCCACGTTGGTGCCCGGACGCAGCTGCAGGTGGTAGTCGGCCTGGGTGTGCGGCGAGCGCACCAGGTCGATCTCGCGCGGATCGGCAACGATCAGCTTCGCGCCTTCGCGCAGGCGGCGCTTCATGCGCGAGCCGAACACGGGGTGGCCATCCGTGGGATTGGCGCCGACCACGATGATGACGTCGGACTTCATCACCGAATCGAAATTCTGCGTGCCGGCCGATTCGCCGATGGTGTTCTTCAGGCCGTAGCCGGTGGGCGAATGGCACACGCGTGCGCAGGTGTCGACGTTGTTGGTGCCGAGCGCGGCGCGGACCAGCTTCTGCACCAGGAAGGCTTCCTCGTTGGTGCAGCGGCTGGAGGTGATGCCGCCGACCGAGTAGCGGCCGTACTTCGCCTGGATGCGTTTGAACTCGGAAGCCGCGTATTCGAATGCCTCGTCCCAGCCGACCTCGCGCCACGGATCGGTGATCTTCGCGCGGATCATCGGCTTCGTGATGCGGTCGCCATGCGTGGCATAGCCATAGGCAAAGCGGCCCTTCACGCAGGCATGGCCGCGGTTCGCGCCGCCGTCGCGGTCGGGCACCATGCGCACCACCTGCTGGTCCTTCACCTCGGCCACGAAGGAGCAGCCCACGCCGCAATAGGCGCAGGTGGTCTTCACCGCCTCGACGGGCTGGCCCACCTTCGCCATCGACTTTTCGGTGAGCGCGCCGGTCGGGCACGATTCCACGCAGGCCCCGCAGGACACGCACTCGGAATCCTTGAAGCCGTCGTCCTGGCTGGCGACGATCTTCGACTCGAAGCCGCGGCCCTGCACCGTCAGTGCGAAGGTGCCCTGCACCTCGTTGCAGGCGCGCACGCAGCGCGAGCACACGATGCACGCCGCCGGATCGAAACTGAAATAAGGATTGCTGTCGTCCTTGCAGGCTTCCAGGTGCGTCTGCCCACCCTCGCCGTAACGCGTGGTGGTGGTCATGCCCAGTCGCGCGGCCACCTGGCGCAGCTCGCTGCGCTCGCCGGCCACATCGGTCTGCGGGTGATCGGTGAGGTACAGCTCGACCACACCCTGGCGCAACTTCGTGAGCCGCTCGCTCACGGTCTTCACCTTCATGCCCGGCGCCACCAGCGTGGTGCAGGAGGCTGGAAAACCGCGCTGGCCCTCGATCTCCACCAGGCACACGCGGCAGGAGCCGAAGGCCTTCAGGCTGTCGGTGGCGCAGAGCTTGGGAATGGCACCGCCTGCGGCAGCAGCCGCGCGCATCACCGAAGTGCCG
>Ga0335083_10004687_pt1 | contig 17366 bp, 16 predicted proteins | sample Lox_Sample_42_FD_206716 | JGI IMG/M metagenome (GOLD analysis project Ga0335083, IMG submission 206716) | Soil microbial communities from Loxahatchee National Wildlife Refuge, Florida, United States - Lox_Sample_4.2 | ecosystem: Environmental > Terrestrial > Soil > Wetlands | place: USA... | reverse complement strand
GGCGGCGTGAGCGGAGCGAACGGCGGGGGAGGACCACGGGGTTCTTCTCAATGCAATTCGTTCCAGGAGAATGTCCTCCCCCGCGGCGCTGTGCGCCGCGCCCCCTCCAGCAAGTGGAGGGGGGCTAGTTGCGCAGCTTTTCCTGTGCCGCTGCAAGGTCGCCATATGACGTTGGCTTCTTGAAGCCAAGAACCTCCAGTGGATCGCGCAGATCGTCGACATAGCCGAGCGAGTACGCGCCGCGGCGATAGCCGATCAGTTTCAGGAGCTCGACAGGCAGCGTCCGCGCGATCTCGAGCGGCACGGAGAGATACTGGTTCTCCTCCTGCCGGAGCCACGACACGTTGTAGGTGATGTTGATCCCGATGCGCGTCGCATGCGAACGGTTGGCGCCGCCGCCATGATAGACGCTGCCATTGTAGAGCAGCACCGAGCCCTTCTTCATCTCGGCGGGAACCGTCTCTTCTTCCTTGAATTTGAGCTTGTCCTCGAAATGGTTGCTGCCGGGAATGACACGTGTGGCGCCGTTCTCTTCGGTGAAATCGGTCAACGCCCAGATGGTGTTGCACTGGACTTCGTAGTCCTTCGGGAACGGGAAGAAGTCGAAAGCCCACTGGTCGCGATGGATCGCTTGTGCCGGCTCGCCGGGGCCGATCGCGATCACCTGAGTCAGATGCAGCTGAAAGCTCGTCGCCTGCGAGAGCACGTTCTTCGTCACGCCAAGGATGAGCGGGTGCATCACGAATTCCCGGCAAAGCGGAGAGCGCGCAACGAGTCCGCCCGTGCGCTTGGTGCGGCGGCCCGAGAATTCATCCGGCCCGAACTTGGTGGCCTCGATGAACGGCTTCAGCTCGGCGGCGGCCGCGTCCATTTTCTCCGGTGTAACAAGCGCGTCGATGACCACCGCACCGTCCCGCTTGACGATTTCTGCTATCGCTTCAGGAGATGCGGTTGCCCCAAGATGCTCGATCTTCATGGGTCATGGACTCCGAACTGCCCTCCCGAAGATCGTATCAGAAGAAATCGCCATCGTGCGGCGTGCGCGTTGGTTGAGCTCGCCTATTTCGCCACGTGGCCCAATGGCGCCACATCCGTTGCGCTCGTATTCTCGCGCAGCGCCAGAATCCGCCATTCCGAGCCGGTCCGGCCGATAACGGCGACGAGGATTCCCTTCTCGTCGGGGCGCGGCGACCCGTCCTGGTTCTTCGCGCCCGTGATGCGCCAGCGTCCGTCGATCACAGCCATGCCATCGTTGAGCGCGCGCGCGGAAATGAGCTCGCCCTCGCCTTTCGAGCCCGCATAGCCCATCGAGAACGCACCGGCGTAGAACGCCCTGATCTGGTCACGGCCGGCTGCATGCGTTCCCCACGGATTGATGAAGTCGGCGTCCGGTGCGAACAGCGCCGACAATGCGGTCGCATCGCTCGCGCTCCACGCGTTCATGAATTTCGCCAGCAGAGCGCCAGCGGCGGTCTGCGCGTCGTTTTCTCCGGCAAGTGCCGGGGTCGCGGCAAGCGCCAACGACGCGGCAATGATGAGGGCGTTCAGATTCACGACGATCTTCCTTTTCTGGAGGATGCGAGCGGCTTGAGTTGTGCGTAGAGCGGGCAATCCTCTGCCGCGCCACGCGCCTTGCATTGCGCGAGCCAGCGCGAGAGTCCGAGGCGCTTTTTGCGCAGGACCGCGATCTCTTCGTCCAGCTGCTCGAGGCGCTTGGTTACCGTTTCGCGCACCGCGCCGCAGAACGGCGCCCGTTCGCCGGCAGCCAGGCGCTGCAGCGCGTGGGCGTCGCGCAATGTCAGCCCGAGCTCCTGACCGAGCCGGACATAGGAGAGCTGCAGGAGCTGCTTGTCGCCATATTCGCGCCAGCCGCGGACAGGCTTCGGGGGCTGTTCGATAAGCCCCTCGCGCTCGTAGAAGCGGATGGTTTCCACGCCCACGCCGCCTGCCCGCGCCACATCGCCGATTCGCCGCGTCATCCGCCGTTTCTTCGCCATTTCACCTCTCCAATCTGCCGTCCGTAGTGCCCTACGGATGCAAGGGGATTTTGTCCCAACCGGGCGCGGTTGGAACCGCAAGAGAGCGGTGCTAGGAGGTCGCCCCTCATGACCGACCTCGCCCACATCCGGAACTTCTCGATCATCGCCCATATCGATCATGGGAAGTCGACGCTTGCCGACCGGCTGATCCAGTTCACGGGCGGTCTCTCCCAGCGCGAGATGAAGGACCAGGTGCTCGATTCCATGGACATCGAGCGCGAGCGCGGCATCACGATCAAGGCGCAGACGGTGCGCCTGAAATACAAGGCCAAGAACGGCGAGACCTACACGCTCAACCTCATGGACACGCCGGGCCATGTGGATTTTGCCTACGAAGTCTCACGCTGCCTCGCCGCCTGCGAGGGCGCGCTCCTCGTCGTCGATGCGAGCCAGGGCGTCGAGGCGCAGACGCTCGCCAATGTCTACCAGGCGATCGACGCCAATCTCGAGATCGTGCCGGTGTTGAACAAGATCGATCTGCCTGCGGCGGAGCCCGAGCGCATCCGCCAGCAGATCGAGGACGTGATCGGGATCGACGCGAGCGAAGCGATCCCGATCTCGGCCAAGACCGGCCTCAACATCGAAGGGGTGCTCGAGGCGGTGGTGGAACGCCTGCCGCCGCCCAAGGGCGATGCGAGCGCGCCGCTCAAGGCGCTGCTGATCGACAGCTGGTACGACGCCTATCTCGGCGTCGTCGTGCTCGTGCGCATCGTCGATGGCGAGCTCAAGAAGGGCCAGAAGATCCGCATGATGGCGGCGGATGCCGTCTACCAGGTCGAGCGCGTCGGCGTGTTCACCCCCAAGCAGGTGCTGGTCGATACTCTCGGGCCCGGCGAGGTCGGCTTCATCACCGCGCAGATCAAGCAGGTCGCGGACACGCAGATCGGCGACACGATCACCGACGAGCGCAAGGGAACCGAGACGCCGCTCCCCGGCTTCAAGCCGGCGCAGCAGGTGGTGTTCTGCGGCCTCTTCCCGGTCGACGCCGCACAGTTCGAGGATTTGCGCGACGCGCTCGGCAAGCTGCATCTCAACGATGCGAGCTTCACCTACGAGACCGAGTCATCGGCGGCGCTCGGTTTCGGTTTTCGCTGCGGCTTCCTTGGCCTCTTGCATCTCGAGATCGTGCGCGAGCGGCTGGAGCGCGAGTTCAATCTCGATCTCATCGCGACCGCGCCGAGCGTGATCTATCGCATCCACCTGACCGACGGCACGATGAAGGAGCTGCATAACCCCGCGGACATGCCCGATGTCGTGCAGATCGCGTTCATCGAGGAGCCGTGGATCAAGGCGACGATCCTGGTGCCCGACGAGCATCTGGGTGCCGTGCTGAAGCTGTGCGAGGACCGCCGCGGCCACCAGGTCGAACTGACCTATGCCGGCTCGCGTGCCATGGTCGTCTACAAGCTGCCGCTCAACGAAGTCGTGTTCGACTTCTACGATCGTCTCAAATCGGTCAGCCGCGGCTATGCCAGCTTCGACTATCACATCGAAGGCTACGAGGAAGGAGATCTCGTCAAGATGTCGATCCTCGTCAATGGCGATCCGGTCGACGCGCTTTCCATGATCGTCAACCGCCAGCGCGCCGAGAGCCGCGGCCGCGCCATGTGCGAGAAGCTGAAGGATCTGATCCCGCGGCACCTGTTCCAGATTCCGGTGCAGGCGGCGATCGGCGGCAAGATCATCGCGCGCGAGACCATCAAGGCGCTGCGCAAGGACGTCACGGCGAAATGCTACGGCGGCGACATCTCGCGCAAGCGCAAGCTCCTCGACAAGCAGAAAGAGGGCAAGAAGAAGATGCGCCAGTTCGGCAAGGTGGAGATTCCGCAGGAAGCCTTCATTGCCGCGCTCAAGATGGACGCGGATTGATCATTCCGCGGCCGCCAGTGCCGTCGCTTGCCGTCGAGCAGCGCCGTCGCGTTCGGCGATCGGGATCGCGTCGTAGATGGTGGGCGGCGCGATGTTCAGTCGTTTCCGCGCCGCCTCGAGCGGTTCGTTCATCAGCTTTACGTAATCCTCGGCCAGCAGCCACTTGGCGGCTTTGCCGCAGCGGTAGCCCTGCCAGATTGCGGCCACGCGCGGTTGATTCGGATAAGCGCGCGCGCGCAGCAAGGCGCCAAGCGTGATGAACGCCCAGCCCAACCTGCGCGTTTGCGCATAGGAGAAAGCAACGAGGCAGGCCTCGCCGAGACCGTCGCGGTGATAGCCGGACAGCACATGCCAGATGTCATGGATGTCGCGCTGGAGGCGCCCGAACCAGGCGTAGGGATGCGGGACGTCGACATGCGTGGCGCGCTGGCGGCTGATTTCGACCAGTCCCTGCGCCGAGATATTTTCGCTGCGCACGAACTCGCGATAGGCCGCGCCAACGGTGCCGGGCGCGAAACTGTCGAGCCATGCCGCGTCCATCAGTTTCGGCGCGAGTTCCACGCGCTCGTAAGCCAAGCGTCCGCCGGACACGGTGCCGATCAGGCGCTTGTAGTTTTCGACGTCGGTCTTGCCGTTGAGCGCGCGCATGATCTCGAACACCTGGCCCGTGTCCTCTTTGTCCGACAGGAGCTTCCTGAGCGCCTTGAGCGCGCGGCCCCATTGGCGGCGCGGCGTCTCGATGGTGTCTGGCGCAATGTTCGCAGCGTCTGCCGTCGTCATGAAGGGCTCCTTTGCCTCGCGCAGGGTTACGAAACGACGCGCTGGTTGGCGTCGTCAAAAAGGGTTTGGCGGATCATGTTGCCGAGCAACGTTCCGATGGATTCCAGGTCGAGGCGTTCGCCCAAAGTCGTTTGCAACGTCAGCCCCTGGAACGTGGCGATGAGAACGCGCGCGGCCGCTTCCGGGTTCACGTCGGCCCGGAACTCACCGGCTTTCTGGCCGCGCTTGATCAGGTCGATGATGGCCTCTCGCACGGTCGTCATGCCGGCGACCGAGCTCGCACGCACCGCCGGATTGCGAAGCGCTTCGCCCCAACCCTGCACGCCGACGCGGCGCATGTCGGTGCGGCGTGGATCGTTGAGCGAATGGCCATAGATCTGGATCAGCAGGGCAAGGCCCTGCAGGGGATCCTGTTCGCTTTGTGCAAGCGCGTTGATGTAGGCGTCGCCCTGATGCCGATCGTCTGCGAGCGCCACGATGATGTCGTCCTTGGTCTTGAAGTAGAGATAGAGCGTGCCCTGGCTGACACCTGACTCCCGCACGATGTCGGCGGTCGTCGTGTTGTGAAATCCGTCCCGCGAAAAACAGCGAAGGGCCGCATCCAGGATCTGCAGGCGACGACTTTCGCGCTTGGCGTCGGTGATCTTGGGCATCGCATGTCCAATAAAAATGATCAGTCAGTCATTTTTAGGAGCAATTGCCGGGAAAATCAAGGGGTGCGCCGCGGTTTCATCGCAAAGACAGGCTATGGTTTCCTCTGGGATTTGGCTGTTTGGGGGATGCCATGTCGGGGGAAGAAGGCGCGAGCGGTTCTGCGCCCGCGGCATTTGCCGAACAGAAGACCGGACCGGCACGGGAAGCCGATGACCTCCCCTCGGTAGCAATTTTCCGGATCGTACTCGGTCTCGCGCAAGGCCTCGCCCTCTACCTGCTCTACCGCGCGAGCGACGATCACAGCTGGCCAGCAACCCAGCCTCAGCTTTTCGCACCGCTGTTGATGGTGGCATTGCTCATCCCAATCGGCGTGTCGCAAGCGGCCGGCCGCATGGGTCGCGCGCGCCTCGTGATCTGGACGATCGTGGCGACGCTGCTGGTGATCGGGCTCGCCTGGTACGACCGCTATCGCGCGGCTCTGTCGCTCAATCCTGCGGTCGATCATGACGTCATCGTTCCGAGCTTCGCGGTGATGTTCTTCACGACAGCTGGCCTCTTCATCGCGCAATCGATGATCGCGGCGGGCGACGCGGATTCGAGTTTCGTGACGCGCTACCGCAACTATTTCGACGCGACGTGGAAGTTCGGCGTTCAGCTCGTTCTGGCAGCGGCGTTCGTCGGCGTGTTCTGGGGCGCGCTCGCCCTCGGCTCCGAGCTGTTCAAGCTGATCAAGCTCGACTTCCTCGAGCGTCTCATCGATCACGCCTGGTTCGCCATCCCTGCGACCGCGCTTGCAACAGCGATCGCCATTCATCTGACGGATGTACGCGCGCGGCTTGTTGCGGGCATCCGCACCGTTGGGTTGACGCTGCTCTCCTGGCTTTTGCCGCTGATGGTGTTGCTCGCCGGCGGGTTCGTGCTGAGCCTGCCCGCCACGGGCCTTGAACCGCTATGGGAGACGAAGAGCGCAGCCGGAATCCTCCTGACTGTTGCCGCGGTGCTGGTTGTGCTGATCAACGCCGCTTACCAGGACGGAGAAGCCGAAGGCGCGCGGCCCATCGTGCTGCGCTATGCCGAACTCGTCGGCTCGGTGCTGTTGATTCCACTCGTGGCGCTCGCGTCCTACGCACTCGCGCTGCGCGTCCAGCAATATGGCTGGACGGTCGATCGCATCGCCACGCTTGCCTGCATTCTCGTCGCGTCCTGCTACGCGCTCGGCTATACGGCAGCCGCCTTGTTCTCGCTGCTCGGCGGCCAATGGATGTGGGCGCTCGAGTCGGTGAACATCTTTGTCGCCTTTCTCATCCTGCTGCTGCTGGTCGCCCTCTTCTCGCCCGCCGCGGATCCTGCGCGGCTTTCGGTTCTGAGCCAGGTCTCGCGTCTTGAAGCCGGAACCATCCCGGTCGAGAAGTTTGATTTCGACTATCTCCGCAAGGAAGGCGGCCGCTACGGCGAACGCGCGCTGCAGGATCTGCAACACGGGAAAACCGGGGCACACGCGATCGAGATCGCAAAAGGTGCGGCCGCCGCGCTTAGCGGCGCGGTCACGCGCAAGACGGTCACTGCCGCCGACGTCGAGGCCAACATCACCGTCTATCCGCATGGCCGCACTCTGCCGGCGACTTTTCTCAAGCAAGACTGGACCAAGGGAAGCTCGATCGGAGTCCCGCCTTGCCTGACCGGCGATTCCAAATGCGATGCGTATTTCGTCGACATGGATGGCGACGGCGTGGACGAGATCCTCGTCATCTATGGCAATGACGATGGCTGGTGGGGCGGTGTGCTGAAGCAAGGCAAGGACGGCACCTGGCATCCGGTCGGGACGCTGAGCCCGCCCAATTGCCGGGGCACGCTGAGCGCGCTTCGCGCCGGTCACTACTCCGCTGTTCAGGCCCTGCCCGTCTTCCGCGACCTGATGGTCGGTCCCTACCGCTTGTCAGTGCTGCCGGTCTTTGGCCAGAACCCGCCGAAATGCGCTGACTGATCCGCCATAGCCACATTGGGCTTGCTGCGCGGGCTGGGCTAAGAAGGCGCCCGCATGAGCTCGTTCGTTGCCCTGATCGATTACGGTTCCGGAAATCTCCGCTCCGCGGAGAAGGCGCTGGCGCGCGCCGCCGCCGAGCATGCGACCGGCCACGAGATCGTCGTGACGGACAAGGCGGACGTTGCGGCAAAGGCCGAACGCATCGTGCTTCCCGGCGTGGGCGCGTTTGCCGATTGCATGCGGGGGCTCAAGGCCGTCCCTGGCATGGTCGACGTGCTGACCGAGGCTGTGAGAACGCGCGGCGTTCCCTTTCTCGGCATCTGCGTCGGCATGCAATTGCTCGCGAGCGTCGGGCGCGAGTTTGGCGATCACGCGGGCCTCGGTTGGATCGAGGGCGATGTCGTGCGCATGACGCCCAAGGACCCCGCGCTCAAAGTGCCGCATATGGGTTGGAATGAGCTCAGGCTCGAACGCGCGCATCCTCTGTTCGACGGCATCGCATCCAACGCACACGCATACTTCGTGCACTCCTACGTGATCGTGCCGCGCGACAAAGCCGATGTGCTGGCAACGGCCGATTATGGGGGCGTATTTGCGGCCGCCGTCGGGCACGACAATATCGCTGGCACGCAATTCCATCCGGAGAAGAGCCAAGCGACAGGTCTTCGGCTGCTCGCCAATTTCTTAAGGTGGCGGCCGTGATCCTGTTCCCCGCGATCGATCTCAAGGACGGACGCTGCGTGCGCCTCAGGCGCGGCGACATGGAAGACGTGACGATCTTCAACGAAGACCCGGCCGCGCAGGCGCGGATATTCGAGTCCGACGGATTTCAGTGGCTGCACTGTGTCGACCTGAACGGCGCCTTCGAAGGACGTTCGGTCAACGCCGACGCCATTCGCGCCATCCGCGCGGCGGTCAAGCTGCCGATACAATTGGGCGGCGGCATCCGCGACATGAACGCCGTCGAGAGCTGGCTCGCACTCGGCATCACGCGCGTGATCCTGGGCACGGCCGCCCTCACAAATCCGCAGTTCGTCAAAGACGCGGCGAAGAAATTTCCGGGGCGCATCGTGGTGGGCGCGGATGCGAAAGGCGGAAAGATCGCCACACGCGGCTGGGCCGATACGGCCGATCTCACCCCGGTCGAACTTGGCAAGCGGTTCGAGGACGCGGGCGTCGCCGCGATGCTCTTCACCGACATCGACGTCGACGGGCTTCTTGAGGGGGTGAATGTCGGTGCAACGGCAGAGCTCGCGCGTGCAGTGCGGATACCAGTGATCGCTTCGGGTGGCGTCGGTGGCCTGGCCGACATTGAAGCCCTTGTCGCAGCGGGTGAACCCAACATTGAAGGGGTGGTAATTGGCCGAGCACTGTACGACGGACGCATTGAGGCCAAAGATGCTCTCGCAGTGTCGAACAGTGTTCTGTGAATTGACTATCCACAGAATAACCGCAGAAAACTAAGCCGCTATTTGAACTTATCCACGGTTCTTGAGCCGGTGGACAATTTCCTCGAGCTGTTCGAGCGTCTTGTAGGAAATCCGCACTTCACCACCTTTATCCCCGTGGTGGGCGATCTGAACTTTGAGCCCTAATACATTGGAAATACTGGACTCATAGGCGGCAATGTTCGGGTCCTTCACAGCCGGTCTGTGGATGGGCTTCTTGCCCGTTTTCTTCACGGCCTCAGCTTGCCGAACAGTGATCAGATCATCGACCATAGCCTTTGCCAGGATCTCTGGATCGGGTTGCCCGATCAGTGTTCGGGCGTGACCCGCTGAGAGCCTTCCGTCCGAGACATATGCCTTCACCGACTCCGGAAGCTTGAGCAACCGAACAGTGTTAGCGATATGGCTGCGACTCTTGCCAACATGTTGCGAGATCATTTCTTGCGTGTAGCCGTAGCGGTCCATCAACTCCTGATAGCCGTTCGCCTCCTCGATCGCGTTCAAGTCCGCGCGCTGGATGTTTTCGATCAGCGCGAGCTCGAGCGATTCCGCATCGCTGATGTCGCGCACCAGGACCGGCACGTCGTGCAAATTCGCGATCTGCGCGGCACGCCAGCGCCGTTCGCCGGCGACGATCTCGAACGCGTTGGCTTGGCCATGGACCGGACGCGCGAGGATCGGCTGCAGCACGCCCTTGTCGCGCAGCGACGCCGCGAGGTCGCGCAAGTCTTCTTCGGCAAAGCGCTTGCGCGGCTGGTGCGGATTGGGACGCAGGAACGCGACCGGCAGGGTGCGCACGCCTTTCGCCTGCGCCTGGGTCTCGCCACGCGTCGGTGCGGCTTCGTCGCCGATGAGCGCGGAGAGTCCTCTCCCCAATGCGCGCGGCCTTGCGTCTTCCGCCAACTCTTCAACCTCCGCCATGAAAAATTAGGCCGCTGCTGCCGCGCTTCTCACGCGCTCGCGCTGGATCAACTCACCGGCGAGCTTGATGTATGCCTGGCTGCCCGGACATCTCAAATCATAGACGAGCGCCGGAAGCCCATGGCTCGGGGCTTCCGAGATGCGCACGTTGCGCGGGATGATCGTGCGATACACCTTGTCGCCCATGTGCTCGCGCACGTCGGCGGCGACCTGGTCCGACAATTTGTTCCGCTTGTCGAACATGGTCAGCACGATTCCCTGGATCTCGAGTGACGGATTCAAATTCGCACGCACGAGATCGATGGTCTTGAGCAATTGACTCAAACCTTCGAGCGCAAAGAACTCGCATTGCAGCGGCACGACGACGGCGTCTGCCGCTGCCATCGCATTCACGGTGAGCAATGTCAGCGACGGCGGACAATCGATCAGCACGTAGGAGTATTGTTCGCTCGACTCGCGCGCGAAGGTGTCGAGCGCGTCCTTCAGAATGAAATTCCTGCGCGGCACATCGATGAGCTCGAGCTCGGCGCCGGAAAGATCGACCGTCGACGGCACGATCGAAAGTTTGGGAATGCGCGTCGGCGTCACCGCGTCGGCGATCTTCGCTTCGCCCATCAGCACGTCATAGGTCGTGACTTTGCGATTGGGCTTGGCGATGCCGAGGCCGGTCGAGGCGTTGCCTTGTGGATCGATGTCGAGCACCAGGGTCGGCTCGCCCACCGCGGCCAGCGCGGTACCGAGATTGATCGCCGTGGTCGTTTTCCCGACGCCGCCCTTCTGATTGGCGACGACCAGGACACGGGGCTTAGTTTGCATGGGCAAGCTCCCGGATCTCCAGAATGACGCCTGAGGGGTCGCTAAGGCTTGGATGCTGTCGGACCTTCATTTTCCAAGACTTATGGGTCTCGGTCAATTCGGCCCCTACATTTTGACCCTTCAGGAAGAGCAGGACCGTGTCCGGCCCGGCGAGATGCTGTGCATAGGAGAGCAACTTCGGCAAGGGCGCACAGGCGCGCGCTGTAATCACATCGAAGATCTTCCGGTGGGCGTCCTCGATCCGCTGGTTGCGGACCCGCGCGGCCAGACCAAGCCGCTCAGCCACAGCTTCGAGGAATTTCGCCTTCTTGGCAGTCGCTTCGAAGAGTTCGACCCGCAGCCGATCGCGCAATAACTCAGCCAGGACCAGACCAGGAAAGCCGGCACCGCTACCCAAATCGGCCAGTGTTTTCGCCGACTTGGGGACTAAAGGCACCAGCTGGGCCGAGTCCCAGAAATGCCGGCGCCAGACATCGCCGAGCGACTTCTCGGACACCAGATTGTGTCGCGCGTTCCAGTCCTCGAGCATGCCGGCATAAGCCTTGAGACGCGCCAATGTTTCACGTGAAACATTCGCGGCGCTCGCGAACTCGGCTGGGCCGAATGGCTCAACCGGCGCGGCGGGCAGGGCTGCAGGCGCGGACATGGGCTAGCACAATGGTAAGAGCGGCCGGCGTGACCCCATCGATGCGCGCCGCCTGACCCAGCGTGATCGGCCGGATACTGCCAAGCTTCTGGATGACTTCGGTCGAGAGCCCGGCGATCACTCGGTAGTCGAGGTCCGCGGGCAAGCTGAGCGCCTCGTCCCGACGAAAGGCAAGGATGTCGGCCTCCTGACGATCGAGATACCCGGCATACTGTGCATCGATCTCCAACTGCTCGACGATGTCCGGCGCAAATCCCAGGATGTCCGGCCAAACGCGGGCGAGGGCGCCGACATCGACGCCCGGCAGGCTGAGAAGATCGAGTGCGGTCCGACGGGTGCCATCGAGTCGAACCGAAATCCCGAGCTTCTGCGCCTCGTTGGGCGTGAGGCTCCGGACTCGCATGCAGTCTCGCGCAGCATTAAGCCTGGCCATCTTGTCGCTGAAGGCCCGCTTGCGTTCCGACTGAACGAGTCCTTCGCGAGCACCGAGGTCTGTCAGTCGTTGATCAGCATTGTCCGCCCGCAGCGTCAGCCGGTACTCGGCGCGGGAGGTGAACATGCGATAGGGCTCGGTCACACCCTTCGTGACGAGATCGTCGATCATGACGCCGATATAGGCCTGCGCCCGGTCCAATGATATCGGGGGCTGGTGACCCGCCAGGCGGGCGGCATTCCAACCCGCCATCAGGCCCTGTGCGGCCGCTTCTTCGTAACCCGTTGTCCCGTTGATCTGGCCAGCCAGGAACAAGCCCTGGATCGCCTTGGTCTCGAGCGAGGGCGAGAGCTCACGCGGATCCACGTAGTCGTACTCGATCGCGTAACCCGGACGCTTGATGACCGCCCGCTCCAAGCCAGGAATTGTCGCGATCAGCGCTTCCTGGACTTCCGTCGGCAGCGAGGTCGAGATGCCGTTGGGGTAGACCGTATCGTCGTCCAAGCCCTCGGGTTCGAGGAAAATCTGATGGCTGTCGCGATGGGCGAAGCGGACGATCTTGTCCTCGATCGAGGGGCAATAGCGCGGACCGGTACTCTCGATCTGGCCGGAATACATGGGCGCGCGATGCAGATTGGCGCGGATGATCTCGTGCGTCTGGAGCGTCGTTCGCGTGATGTGGCAGACGGTCTGAGGGACCGTGATCGCCCGGGTGAGAAACGAGAAAGGCGAGGGTGGATTGTCACCGTGCTGAACCTCGAGAGAGGCCCAGTCGATTGTCTTTCCATCCAGGCGCGGTGGGGTGCCGGTCTTGAGGCGGCCCACCCGAAAACCCTGGCTGTACAAGGTCTTGGAAAGGCCCAAGGAGGGCGCCTCGCCGACGCGGCCCGCCGGAATCTTGATCTCGCCCATATGAATCAGGCCACGGAGGAATGTGCCTGTTGTCAGCACGACCGCGGCGGCGCGGACGACTGACCCATCGGCCAGAACGACCCCGAGAACCCGACCTTCCTGGATGACGAGATCCTCGGCTGCCGCCGCCCGGATCTCAAGGTTTGAGACCTCCGCCAGCGCGGTCTGCATCGCCTGGCGATAGAGCTTGCGATCAGCCTGGGCGCGGTGGCCGCGAACTGCGGGCCCCTTGCGCCGGTTCAGCAGGCGAAACTGGATTCCAGCAGCATCCGCCACCTGACCCATGAGGCCGTCCAAGGCGTCGATCTCGCGGACAAGGTGACCTTTCCCTACCCCGCCAATGGCGGGATTGCAGGACATTTCACCGATCGTCTCGAACTTGTGGGTGAGCAGCAGGGTTTGGGCGCCGGCGCGTGCGGCCGCAGCCGCGGCTTCGCAGCCTGCGTGCCCGCCCCCAATAACGATGACATCAAAGTCGCCGCTCATAGGCGGCTCAATATCTGGGGCGCAGGACGCGCGCAATGTTTCACGTGAAACATCACTTGCCGATACAGAAGTCGCGGAAGACCACGTCGAGCAACTCCTCGATATCCACCCGCCCCGTAATCCGGCCAATGGCCCGTAGAGCCAATCTCAGATCTTCGCCCCGCAGCTCGGGTTCTTTAGCACCCAAGGCGCGGTTCAGCGCAGCGAGCGCCTCTTCCAGGGCGTGGCGGTGCCGGGCACGTGTCAGCGGAACGGCGTCCTGAGGTATCTCCAGTCTTTCCCTAGCTATTTCCGTGATGATCGCTATCAGCTCGGCCAAGCCCGCGCCTGTTTTCAAGGAAACGGCCAGGCCTTCCCGTTTGGCGGGCCATGACAAATCGGCCTTGTTCCAGGCGATCAGCGTGGCTTTGGCCAATGTTTCACGTGAAACATTCGCCAAAGGGTCAGGGGCGCTTCCATCCAGCAGAAGCAAGACCATGTCAGCCTGGGCGGCCCGGGCCAGTGCTCGGCGCACGCCTTCGGCCTCGACAGCATCTGCTGCTAGACGCAGGCCTGCCGTATCTGCCAAAATAACCGGGTAGCCACCTAGATTTAGGTGGACTTCGATGACATCGCGGGTGGTTCCGGCAATCTCAGAGACAATAGCAACGTCCCGCTGCGCCAAGGTATTGACGAGACTGCTCTTACCGACGTTCGGTGGACCGATCACTGTTAAATATAAACCTTCGCGCACCAGCTCGCCGCGCCGCGAATCCGCCAGATGCTCTTGAATTTCCTCGGCGATTTCACGAGCGGCGCCCTCGGCCCGCGCCATGGCGTCTTCCGGCAATTCTTCATCGGAGAAATCGATCGCAGCTTCGGTCCATGCTGCCGCGCGGATCAGGCGTGAGCGCCATCCGTCGTACAATTCTTCCAGTCCGCCCTCGTATTGGCGCAGCGCCTGTTGTCGCTGCGCTTCCGTTTCGGCGGCGACCAGGTCGGCGATCGCTTCCGCGCGCGTCAGATCGAACTTGCCGTTTTCGACAGCCCGGCGCGTGAACTCCCCGGCTTCTGCCGGACGCAGTCCAGCTTCGCCCAATGCCTCGAACAATCCATCGATGATGGCCCGGCCGCCATGGATGTGGAATTCTGCACAATCCTCACCTGTGAAACTGGCGGGCGCGGGAAACCACAGCACCAGCCCCTGATCGATGGGATCGCCATTTTTCCCCTTGATGTGTCTGAGTGTGGCGACCCGGGGCAGAGGTCGCTCGGGCCCCGCCAGCGCCAAAAGCGCCTGCCCGGCCGAGGCTCCCGACACACGCACGACCGCAACGCCGGCTCGCCCGGGCGCGCTGGACAAGGCGAAAATGGTCTCGTGCGAATTCGCGCTCATCAGCGCGAGGTCTTAGCACTTCCCTTGGACGGTTCCGCAGCGCCGGCAGCGCGCTTCGCTGCATCCCACAGAAAGCGCTGGAATTGCTCGAAACCCTGGCCGCCCAGCGGCATCCAGGCGCGCATCATGGCCTCGGGATCCGACGTATCGAGCGCCGCCTTCATGCGCCGCTGCATCTCCTGGAGCATCTCTTCCTGCATGGGCGCGACATCTGGCAGACCCATCAGCTTGCGCGCCTCTTCCGGCGTCATGTCGATCTCGACGTGGACTTTCATGGCCGTAGCACCTGCTTGTGACTGCAATGGCTCTTGGCTAGAAGCTTGGCGCAAACTGAGCCTCCATCGCAACGACAAGCGGAACATCGCCTCCCAGGCGAAAGCCGCGCACGCAAAAATCGGGAAAACATGAGCAACCAGCTCGCCAACGAATCAAGTCCCTACCTCCTTCTGCACAAGGACAACCCGGTCCACTGGTATCCGTGGGGACGCGAGGCGTTCCAGGAGGCCGAGACCGCGAACAAGCCGATCCTGCTCTCCATCGGCTACACCGCGTGCCACTGGTGCCACGTGATGAACCACGAGAGCTTCGAAGACGCGGCAACGGCCGCGCAGATGAACGAGCATTTCGTCAACGTGAAAGTCGACCGCGAGGAGCGGCCCGACATCGACCAGCTCTACCAGGCCGCGGCCAACGCGATGGGCCATGGCGGCGGTTGGCCGCTCACGATCTTCCTCACGCCCAAGGGCGTGCCGTTCTGGGTCGGCACCTATTCGCCCAAGGAAGAGCGCCTCGGCATGACGCCGTTCAAGACGGTGCTCGACCAGGTGTCGAAGATCTACAAGGAGCAGCCGCAGCCGATCGCGGAAGGCGCCGATCGTCTCCTGCAGCAGCTGAACACGCTGTTCGGCCGCGACATGCGCGGACCGATCGACAACACCTTCCTCGACACCGCGGCGATCCGCATCGGCCAGCGCTACGACATCTTCTTCGGCGGCACCACGGGCCAGATGAAATTCCCGAGCGTGACGCTGCTCGAAGTCCTGTGGCGCGCTTTCCTGCGCTCCGGTGCGCCGCAATTCATGCAGCTCGTCTCCACCACGCTCGACAACATGCTGCTCGGCGGACTCTACGATCACATCGGCGGCGGCTTCTCGCGCTACTGCACGGACGAGCGCTGGACCGTGCCGCATTTCGAGAAGATGCTCTACGACAACGCCATGATCGTCGACATGATGACGGCCGTCTGGCAGTTCAATCGCAACGAGCTCTGCCGCGCGCGCGTCGAAGAGACAATCACCTGGATGCTGCGCGACATGAAGGTCGAGGACGCGTTCGCCTCGAGCCTCGATGCGGACTCCGAAGGCGAAGAGGGCAAGTACTATCTCTGGACGGAAGCCGAGATCGACGCCGCGTTGATGGGCACCTTCGTGCAGAAGTTCAAGACCGCGTACAACGTGCGGCGCGAGGGCAATTTCGAAGGCAAGAATATCCTCCTGCGCCTCAACTCCGGCGCGCCGTTCCCGCAATCCGAAGCCGACGAAGCGTTGCTCAAGAAACAACGCGAGCTTCTGCTCGCCGCGCGGCAGCAACGCGTCGCGCCGATGCGCGACGACAAGGTCCTCGCGGACTGGAACGGTCTTGCGATCGCAGCGCTCGCCAATGCCGGCGCCGTGTTCCAGAAGACCGACTGGACCGTCGCCGCCATCAAGGCCTTCGACTTCGTGGTGAAGGCGCTGGGCGACGGCGATCGCCTGCATCACGCCTGGCTCAATGGCAAGCGCGGCGCGCTCGGCTTTGCCGACGACTACGCGCACATGATCCGCGCGGCGCTGGTGCTCTGGGAGCTCGTCGGCGACAAGCGCTATCTCGACCAGGCCAAGAAATGGACCGTGACGCTCAACGAGCATTACTGGGACAACATGCTTGGCGGCTACTACACGACCTCGGATGATTCCGATCCGCTCATCGTGCGCGCACGCATGCTGTTCGATCAGCCCGTGCCGTCGGCCAACTCCACCATGATCGCGCAGCTCGCGCGTCTTTATCAGGCGACGGGAGAACAGGCTTACGCGCAGCGCGCCGACCAGCTCTTCCAGGCATTCGCCGGCGAAGCCGCGCGCGCCTTCGTCTCGACCGGTTCCTATTTCAGCGCCATCGAGACCGCGGTTGCAGGCCTTCAGATCGTCGTCGTGGGACCGATCACCAATCCCAAGACGCATGAGCTGACTGCCGCCGTGCTCGGCCGCTCGCTGCCGAACCGGCTGCTCATCGTGGTGTCGCCGGAGGAGGGCCTTCCCGAAGGGCATCCGGCGCATGGCAAGGCGATGATCAACGGACAGCCCGCGGCTTACATTTGCCAGCGCGGAACCTGCTCGGCACCGATCACCAATCCGGTCGCGCTCAGCCAGGCACTGCAGCTGCCGGTACGCGTCCCGCCGGGTCAACGTCCGCAATAAGCGGCTGACTCTTGCAGGGTGCGACCCGGGCGCGGTTCCCGCGCTTGGCGCATTCCCGCGCGCCCGCTACCTTCCTATGAAACCGGACAAGGAAGAATTGGAAGGGTCGGAGCGATGGCGGGGAAGCAGGTCAGGATCAAGGGCCCGGACGGCGAATTCGGCGGCTATCTTGCGAGCCCCGCGAGCGGGCGCGGACCAGGCGTCGTCGTCATCCAGGAGATCTTCGGCATCAACCAGGTGATGCGCACGGTCGCGGACGACCTTGCCGCGCGTGGCTTCTTTGCGCTGGCGCCCGATCTCTTCTGGCGACTCGAGCCCGGCATCGAGCTGACTGACAAGACCGATGCGGAATGGAAGCGCGCCTTCGATCTCATGGGCCGCTTCGACCAGGACAAGGGCGTCACCGACATCCAGGCCACGCTCGGATACCTGCGCCAGCTGCAGGGATGCACCGGCAAGGTCGGCGCGGTCGGTTACTGCCTTGGTGGACTGATGGCCTACCTGACCGCGGCGCGAACCGACTCCGATGCGTCGGTCGGCTACTACG
>Ga0335083_10004686_pt1 | contig 17370 bp, 17 predicted proteins | sample Lox_Sample_42_FD_206716 | JGI IMG/M metagenome (GOLD analysis project Ga0335083, IMG submission 206716) | Soil microbial communities from Loxahatchee National Wildlife Refuge, Florida, United States - Lox_Sample_4.2 | ecosystem: Environmental > Terrestrial > Soil > Wetlands | place: USA... | reverse complement strand
TAGGAGGCCTGAATCCCGGTGGGGGCGAAGAAGCTGGGCTCGAACGGAAAGATGCACAGCAGGCGATCTATGGTGCGGCGCATCAGAGGGATGCGCCTTTTTCGCCAAGCCCAGACTTGCGGGGCCACCAGATAGATCACGCCGACATTGAGTTTCTTGAGCCGGCGCGCGAGCCGCAGGTGGAAATCGGGACTGTCCGTGAGGATAGCGACGGCGGGCTTTTCGGATGCGGCCGCGCGAACCAACTTGCGGTACTCACCGTAAATGCGCGGGATGTGTGTGATCACTTCCACCAGGCCGACCACCGCGAGACTGCTTGAATCCACCACCGCACGCACGCCGGCCTGCTGCATGCGGGGTCCGGCGCATCCGAAGAATTCAAGATCGGGGTTGCGCCGCCGAAGGGTTTCCACCAGGCCGGCCGCATACAGGTCTCCCGAGGCCTCGCCGGCCGAGATGAGGACTCTGCGTGTCACTCTTTACCTAGTTTATCGCGACCGCCGAGCGCCGGACCGAAGACCACATTCCACGCCCTCTGCTCGCTGGAACTTTGCCCTTCGCCTCGGAGTCTAACCTCATTTAATGGCTGGCAGTTTGGCGCTCGTGCTTATAGCAGCGGTAGCGGTCGACTTAGTCTCTGTTGACGCCCAAACGCCAAGCGCTCAAAGGTCGCCTGCATTCGATGTCGCGACGGTCAAAGCGGTCCCGCCTCCGCAGGCCGGCGAGCAATACAATATCAATCTCGGCACCATTCGGAATGGCAGAGTTACGCTGGCCAACGTCACCTTGAGTGATTGCCTCAAGTTCGCTTATGGATTCGTGTCAGACTCTCAGCTTGCCGGGCCGGATTGGATCAAATCCAAAGGCGTTCGCTTCGACATTGTCGCGCAAGCCGATCCCGGCACGGCCCGCGATCAGCTTCTGCTCATGCTCCGGACGCTGCTGGAGGAGCGATTGAAGCTGGCGCTGCATCGGGAACAAAGGCAGCTTTCCTATCTAGCGATCGTGCCCTTGAAGAATGTTGCGAAACTTCGGCAGGCCCAACTTGACGCGCCATCGGCTGACGGTCCCATGGTGTTGGGGCGTATTGTCAGCCCTCGAATGTCGATGGCAACGCTCGCCTTGCTGCTTTCAAGGTTCGAGCGGCAGATTGTTCTCGATGAGACCGGCCTCGACGGCATGTATGAAGTGAAACTGGAATGGAACTGGCGCAGAGACCGGCCTGTTGCGCCGGGCGGCGATGCCGCTGGTCTCCGAGAGCCAACCGAGGGTACAGATGGGCCGTCCATTTTCGCCGCGCTCGAAGAGCAACTTGGCCTGAAATTGGAAGCGCGGAGAGGGCCGCTCGAAGTCCTGGTGGTAGACAGCGCGGAGAAAGATCCCGCCGAAAATTAACGCTGGGCCCGACCTGGACCCGCCCCGTGACGCGCTGGAGTGCTTCAACGCGATCAGTGGGATAACCGACCGAGCGGATAGCGCGGACATCCCCCCGGGGCAGCAGGGCCAAACCCTGCCGATCAGCCGCGACAAGCTTCTGCACGTGCAATGCTACCCTGATCGATAAATGCGGTTCGCACTCCCGGTCCTGCTGCTGGTCCTGCAGGCGTCGGCTCAGAATTTCGATGACCTCACGGTCGAAAAAGTCGGCACCGGATATCTTTTCGCCGAGGGTCCGGCCTGGTCGCGCGACGGCTTTCTGGTCTTCAGCGACGTGCCCAACAACAAGCTTCTGGAATTCAAGCCTGGCGAGAAGGCTGGGCAGCTTCGCGCAAATTCCAACGGCGCCATGGGTAATGCTTTCGATGCGCAGGGGCGTTTGTACACCTGCGAGACGCATTCCCGCCGCATCGCACGCACCGACAAGAAAGGTAAGACGGAAACTTTTGCCGACCGCTACCAGGGTAAACAGTTCAACGCGCCCAACGATATTGTGGTCCGCAAGGATGGTCAGGTCTTCTTCACTGACCCGGCCTTCGGCAGCCAGGAAGACACGCGCGATCTTGATTTTTTCGGCGTATATCATGTTTCGCCGCGCGGCGAGGTGGAACTGATCGCCAAGCCTAAAGGCCGGCCGAACGGCATCGCGCTTTCGCCCAACGGCCGTATCCTGTACGTCTCCAATTCGGATGAGCGAAACATTCGGGCCTACGATCTCGATACCAAAGGTGCGGCCTCGAACGAGCGCGTGCTGGTCTCCGGGATCGACGGCATTCCCGACGGGCTGCGCACGGATGAAAAAGGCAATCTCTATCTGGCCGCGAACAAGATTGAGGTCTACACGCCGGAAGGAAAGCCGCTGGGATCGATCGCGCTGGGCGAGACCCCGTCCAATTGCGCGTTCGGCGATGAAGATCTGCAAGGGTTGTACGTCACCGCGCGAACCTCGTTGTACCGAATCCGGCTGGATGTGAAGGGCAGTGTCCAGTATTAACGACGATCGCCGTTATCCGACGCGCCCGTTTCTCGGAGTCGGAGCGCTGATCTTCGAGGATTCGAAAATTCTACTGGTGGAGCGTGCCAAGGAGCCGTTGAAAGGCTATTGGTCGCTGCCGGGCGGGATTCTCGAAACCGGGGAGAAGCTGGAGGCGGGGATTCGCCGCGAAGTTCGGGAGGAAACGGGCCTCGAAATTGAGCCGCTCTCGATCTTCGAGATCTTCGAGCGCATCATGCCGGATGCGGCCGGCCGTCCGGAGTATCATTACGTCCTGATCGACTATTTGTGCCGTCCTACGGGCGGGCGATTGCAAGCCGCGAGCGACGTGAGCCGCGCGGACTGGGTCTCGGAACAGAACCTCGGCGAGTATCGTCTTACGGAAGGCACGCTGGCCGTGATCGAGAGAGCCTTTGGCACACTTCAGCGCTGATCTGCTCGAATTCGAATCGCTGCGCAAAGTGGTGGGGCGTTTTGTGCGCAGCCAGCTCGGCCATGCTGAGATCGAGAAATTGGAGCCGCATTCCGATCGTGCGGCGCTCGAAGAGTCGCTCGCGGATGCGGCCGAAGCGATGGCTTATCTGGAGGCATCACGGCACCCTCAGGCGGCGGGGCGCGGCGCGGCCATGCGCGTCGCGTTCGATTCCATTCCAGATATTTCCGCCGCTTTGCCCTTGCTGCGGATTGAAGGCGCGGTGCTCGAAGCGCAGCAGATTCTGGATTTTACCCGGCTGCTCGAGCAGGCCGGCGAAATTCGCGCCGTGTTGAATCTGGCAGCATCGAAATACACGCGGCTCGGCTCGCGGGCCGCGAACATGCTGGACCCGCGCTCGATCCTGCGCGACCTGGCTGGTAAGATTCTTCCTGACGCGACGCTAGCCGACAATGCCAGCGTCGCGCTGCACCGGTTGCGGCGAGACATCGAACGGCAGCAGCGGCAGATTCAAAGCTCGCTCGAGCGCTTTCTCCGGACACACCACGACGACGGAACTTTGCAGGAGGAGTTCATCACGCTCCGCAACGACCGCTTTGTCGTCCCGGTGGTGGCCGGCCAGCAGCGCAAAGTGTACGGCGTGATTCACGGCGCCAGTGGCAGCGGGCACACGCTGTTTGTCGAACCGCTCGAAACCATCGATTTGAATAATGAGCTGGTTCGGCTGCGTGAGGAGGAGTTGCGGGAGGTGCATCGCATCCTGCGCGAGCTCACCGAGCTGCTGCGCGCGCAGGCGCCTCAGATCCAATCCACCGTGGAAACGCTGGGGCGCCTGGAGGTGCTGTTCGCCAAAGCGGAGTTCGCGCACGAATTTCAATGTACGATTCCCCGCTTCAGCCCGGATTCCGGCCGGCGGCTGGTGCTGCGCGAAGCCCGGCATCCATTGCTCGAAGACGTGCTCCGCAGGCAGCAAAAGGCGGTGGTGCCGATCTCGCTCACGCTGGATGAGACGCATCGCACATTGCTCATCAGCGGTCCCAACACCGGCGGCAAAACCGTTTCTATGAAGACCACCGGATTGCTGGCGCTGATGGCGCAAGCCGGACTTCCGGTGCCGGCGGCCGAAGCAGAGTTTCCCCTCTTCGAGCAGGTTTTGGCGGATATCGGCGACCAGCAATCCATCGCCGAGAGCCTGAGCAGTTTTTCCGCCCACATCGCGCACGTCCGGGACATGCTGCTGGACGTGACACCGCAATCGCTGGTGCTGCTGGATGAGCTGGGCCGCGCGACCGATCCTGAGGAGGGCGGCGCGCTGGGAGTCGCGATACTCGACATGTTTCGTTCCAACGGCGCTTTCACGCTGGCGTCCACCCATCTGCTGGCGCTGAAGGTTTATGGCGCGACCACCGAGGGTGTGCTGAATGCGTCCATGGGATTCGACGAGCAGACGCTCGAGCCGACCTTTATTCTTCGCCTGGGCGCGCCGGGCAAATCGGCCGGGCTCGATATCGCAGGACGACTCGGACTCTCGCCGGAATTGATCGAGCGCGCCCGCGCGCGGATGTCGGGACAGGAACGCGACGTGGCGCGCTTCCTGGATGAGCTGCACCAGCGCGTCGATTCGCTCGCGGAAGCCGAGCGCGAGCTCAAGCGTCAGACGGAGGCGCTGGCGGCGCGCGAACAGTCCGTCGCGAAGGATTGGGAGAAGCGCGAGACGGCCAAGTTCCGCGAGATGGAAGAACGGCTGCACGCCGCCGTGACGGCTTTTGAAGCCGCGGGCCGCGACACCATCCAGAAGATTCAGGAAAGCGCGGAGCAGCGCAAAGCCGCCGAGCAAGCTGAGCGCCGAGTTGCGAAAACGAAGCGCGAGTTTGAGCAGCAAGCGCGGGCGGCCGTGTTCGGCGTAACGCCGGCCGGTGGACCACGGGTTTCCATCGAAGAAGGCGCACGGGTTCGCTTGAAAGGTGTGCGCGAGCCGGCCCGCGTACGCCGTAAGCTCTCCGGCGACTTGATCGAAGTGGACGCGGGCCTGATGAAGATGCAGGTGTCGATCGACGACGTGGAAGAAGTTTTGCCGCCCGCTCCGGCGGGGGCGCGTCTTCCGCGAAATGTCTCATTCGAGCCAGGGCCGAAGTGGGATGTCTCTTACCGCGAGATCAACGTGATCGGGCAGCGTGCCGAGGAAGCGCGCGAGAACGTGGATAAATTTCTGGATTCGGCCAGCCTGGCCTCCATCGATCGCGTCCGTATCGTGCACGGGCATGGCATGGGCATTTTGCGCAAGGTGATCGCGGAGCTGCTGGCCACCAATCCGCACGTCGAAAAATTCTATACGGCGTCGCCGGGCGAGGGCGGAACGGGCGCGACTGTGGTGGAGCTGAAATGACTTTATGGCGACGACGCGCCTGACCATTGAGGATTTCGAGAAGCTACCCGACGAGGCTGTCAAGCACCACGAGCTTGTCGACGGGGAGCTCGTAGACGTGTCTGGAAACACTGGAGAACACAACTCGCTTAGAGATCTCCTTATCTCGTTGCTTCTGCCCTTTGTCACCCAGGGGAAGCTTGGACGGGTTTTATCCGAGCAGGAATACGATTTTCGCGGCAACGCCCACGGTCCCGATGTGAGTTTCTTCGGCCCCGAGAAATGTGAACTTTACAACCGCAAGCGGCGGGTTCAGCGCTTTGTTCCCGATCTTGCAATCGAGATCGTCTCTCAGAACGATAGCTTCGAATCGCTCTTGAAGAAGGCGCAGCGCCATCGGAGCTGCGGCACGGCTGAAGTCTGGCTGCTTTCCATCGAAGGCCGGCAAGCGTACTTATATTCGGAAAAGCAGAACGTCATCCTCGAGGAGAAAGAGGAATTTCGCTCCGGCTTGATTCCCGGGTTCTCAATCCGCCTGGGAACTCTGTTCGATCGCGTCTAACTGGTCCGCAGCCTACCGCACAATCCGCGCGGTCGTAGAGACGCCATGCCCTGCCGGCTCCAGTTGCGTGCTCTTTTCGGTGACCGATTCCACCTTCGCGCGTGAATAGAAAATCGGGAAATATTTCCCGCGCGCCCAAAGCTGGTAAAGATCGCGATAGTGTGGATCGTTCACGTCGCCCGACTGGCCAGGATTGTTCAGCCCTACCGAGCTGTCCCAATCCTCCGTGTCCACGATTATCTTGAAAGAACCGCCGGAAGTCTGGTTGTCGGCGCCGCCGGTCGCCGTGACGGTATAAGAATCGCCGCCGCGCGGAAGATCGCCCACATCGAATTTACTTCGCTCGGCCGCGTTCAGCCCGGCCGTCATGAAGTGCGGAATAGAAGCGTGATGATACGCGCCCAGTTTCCACTTGTCCTGCTCCGGGCCAAAGCGCTGGGTAAGCTCGGCGACGGCTTCATCCAGGCTCTTCGACAGAATTGCATCGCGGCCCGCAATCGGGTCCGAACCGAATCGCCCATCCGGCGCCTGCAGCCAGCGGATGATCTTCGTCATCTCCACATTGCCGATGTAATCCTTGACTTCTTTGGGCACCATTTGTTCGCGCACGTTGGCCATGAGATGGCGCTGCCACATTTCGTAAATTCCAGCTTCCACCGAGTCTTTGTCGAGAACATCGTTCCAGCGCAGCAATCGCGATTGCGCCTGCGCCGCCGCGGCATTCTGGATGGTCAAGTCGCGCAGCAGCGGCACCAGGCTGCGCGCGGGAATCGACAGGTCGTTGTTCTGCAGCTGCATCATGTCGGAAACCGTGAACATGCGTCCGGATCGCAGGAACTGTTCCACGCTGTCGCCGCGAAAGGGATCCGCCCAGGTGTAATGCAGAGCCTCTTTATAGGGCCAGCCGGGCGGGATCAGATAATTATTCGACGTATTAAAAAAGCCTTTCTCGGGGTTCAACACATTGGGCAGCGCCTTGATCGGCAAGTAGCCGTCCCATTCGTAACGGCCATCGCCGGGAACCGGCAGCAGACCGCTCCAGTTTGGGCGCATGGGCGCAATGCCGACCGCCTGATATCCGATGTTGCCGTTCCGATCCGCCCACACCATGTTCTCGGCGGGAATGCGGCTGTAGCCGCAGGCATTGCGGAATTCGTCCCAAGTGTGCGCCTGATCCATTCGCAGGCTGGCCAAGTAGGGAGCGCCTCCCACCTCGCGCCACGCCGCGCGAATCGCGTAGGCTTTGTGATGCGCTTTGTCCTCAAACACCACCGGCCCGTGGCGGGTGTACTTCAAATCGATCGCCACAGCGGCCTCGCCCTTCACCGGAATCGATTCCCTAATCACCGTCATCGCTTCCCAGCCGCCGTTGTATTTGTATTCGTTCGGATTGGCGGGATTGGTGTCGTACACGTACAGATCCTCGGAGTCAGTTCCGAAGATGGTCAGCCCCCAGGAGCCGAAATCGTTGTGGCCGATGGAAACTCCCGGCAGCGCCGGCTCGCCGCCGCCGATCACGTCCCAGCCCGGCGCAACCAGGTGCACCCAGTAGCGCAGGGACGGTGTTTGTTGGTTGCGATGCGGATCGTTCATCATCATCGGAAAACCGGTAGCGGTCAGCTTGCCGCTCACCACCCAATTGTTGCTGCCGATATCCTGGCGGCGGTTGCTCAAGTCGATGGCGCTGGGCGTTTCCACTGAGTCATCCAGGCGAGCGACGGCCTGCGTTTGGCCGCGATAGGCAGCTGCCAGTTCCTCGGGGACAAACTTGATCGGCGTGCGAAAGGCGTGATACAGCTCCAAAATGTTTTTCGCGAGCAGCGAGCTGTCGATGGCCGGATCCATCTTCAAGTCGGGATCGGCCGGCTGAAAGTATTCGAGATCCTTGACCTTTTCAACACCGATGGTTCGCACCGCCAGCGCCAGGTTCATCTCCTCATCGATGTTGCCCAGCAGCCCGTTGAACCGGCTCACCACCACCGCCGGGGTCCATTTACCCGGTGTGATGCCGAGCATCTTAAACTCGGGCGTCAGCAGCGCGGGATTTTTTTGTGTCTCCGAAATGTAGGCGTTGACCCCGTCCACGAACGCTTGGATGATCGATTCCCCGCGCGGGTGATACCAATTGAGCTCCTGCTTCAGATCGCCGCGATACATGAACAGGCGGTTGCCGATGTCGCGCTTCAGTTCTCTTCGTCCCAGTATCTCGGACACCGTGCCAGTGGCCTGACGCCGCCACAACTCGAGCTGGAACAGCCGGTCGCGCGCGACGTTGTAGCCCTGGGCGAAGAACAGGTCGGTTTCATTCTTGGCGTAAATATGCGAGATGCCCCAGCGATCCTTCAGGATTTCGACCGGCTGGCTCAGCCCGGCGATGGTGACCTTTTCCGGCGCGCCGGCCGTCGCGGCTCCCGCGGGAAGCGCCAGGAGAAACCCCAGCGTCAAAACAACATAACGAGATACGCTCTGCATCGATGTCTCCCTTTCCTAGCAGCCTAGCCTATCAGGTTTTGAAGAACGAACCCAACTGGGGACACCGAAGGGCGGCCGGTTCGAGCCCTGCCTGGGGAGCCACACATCTCCGCGTTGATTCTACTGGGCATCAAACGGTCCAAGATGGCCAACTCGTTTGTTCTCAGATTCGAATCCAGCTTAGCCCCTCTGCCCACGTTCGAGTAACGAAGCTGAAACTTCCGGACGGCGCGGCAACTCGGGAACACTCCGGACAGGGCACGTGCACGGGACGGTACGTCAAGTGGGTCCTTCCAGTAACGGATGGACGGGGCGGCAAACCAATGCTGGCAAAACAAGAGCTGGGCTTCCGCTCTAGCTGGTCAGGTTATAAATCAGGCCAAACGGGTCTTGGACATAGCATCGAGGAAAATCAGGCTCGTCCTTGACAATTACACAGCCGTTCCTTACGAGCCGCTGCTTGGCTTCAGCAACGTTGTCAACGGTCACTTCCAAGACTGGGCCCAGCCGCGGTCCAGGTTCGATGAACAAGTTGATGTGCTTGCCATGAAGGCCGGCCATCTTCGGGTTGTCGTCGGTGATTTCGAATCCGAGATGCTCGACGTAAAAATGCGCAGCTCTCATCGGATCTGGCGCCTGAATCAGAATGTCCGTGCCAAAGCGGTTGGCCATGTTGTTCCTCGTCAGAACATTACCATGAGCCGATCGGACCGGGCTGTGCCGTCGGCCACTCGAAAGTCTACGGGGAATCACGGTTCGAAACACATCCGACCCGCGACCCCAGTGTGGATGCGAGCGTCATCGGAGCTGCTATCCAGAATGCCTTCAGCGGGCCAATCGAGTTCGAGTGGGGCGGTGTTTACGCACTCAACTGGGCAAGATCATCGGGGGCATAATACAGGAACCACTTGCCGGCTATGACGGCGATAGACGCGAAAGTCGGTATCCGTCGTGAGTATCAGCGGATCGGCCATTGTCTCGGACATGCGCACCAGGCAGGCGTCGGCAAAACTCATCGGTACGCTTGCGTATTTTTGCAAGAACGCTACCACTGCTTCCACGTTGTCGTCCAAATTGAACCTCGCAACTACGGCGCTACGCGAAAGCATCGCGTTCAATCCAGGCGCGCCCCGTTCGCCAAGCAGATGGTAGGCTTCAGACAGCACCGCCTCGCAGGTATACCAAGGTGGCGAATTCCCAGACGCCTCTTGGACCGCCCATTTATGGTGGGAGTCGCGGCGGCTAAGCAGCGCCACGAGAAAACCAGCATCAACCAGCAGGCTTCTTGCCATAGCCGGTGGTTTTCAAGTATCTCTTCCTTCTCCCGCTCATGTCGGCTGGCAAGCCGTCCACCGAGCCGATCAGATCGGCGATGAGCTTCAGCCGCGCGGACGAACTTGACGTGGGTACGGCGCCGCGTTGCAAGCGTTCGCGCACGACATCCGACTTTGCGCAATCGCGCTCGCGAGATTCGGCCTCGATTTCCCTCACTAGCTGATCCGGAAGCCGCACGGTCAGGGATTTCATACTTTTAGTGTAATACACTACCGTCATGCAAGCAAGACAAACTCATCCGATCCAGGCTAGCGACAATCCGCTCGGCTTTGGTGTAGCCTCCTGGTTGGAGGTCAATTCGTTGGAAAATGCTGACCGTATAGCTTTCATCCGCCGGTTCATTGACGCCTGCGTGCGAGCTGATCCAGACGACTTCGCGAGCTATTTCACCGAAGACGCAACTTGGTGGAATTCGCCATGGCAGCCCATCAAAGGACGCGACGCTATCCGGGAGACGCTGCGACGTGGCGCCGAACGAATGACGGCTTTGCCTTGGGAGATTCGCCACATCGTAGCAGACGGTGACGTGGTGATGACCGAGCGCGTGGATCATTTTCAGGTTGGCAACAAGCGGATCAGCGTACCTCGTATGGGAGTATTTGAGCTGCGCAATGGAAAGATCTTAGCGTGGCGTGACTATTGGGACGCCAAGCAATTCGAATCTCAAATGCCGAGTTCCCAACCAGCAGGCGAGTGACGCACTTGCACCATTAAGCGGCGCGCCAACATCGCCTGAATCAGAGGGATCTCAAATCACCCACCATCCAGGCTGCCCCTGTAATCAGGAAGGTCAAGCAGAATTCGGACCAGTTCAGATGGACCTCTGGATGAGCGATCAGGCGTGGAACCCAAACCAACACCCCAAAGAGTGCCAGCATGAGCGTCATCAGGCGAATCGCAAGCAGTGCCTGGCGATTAATAAGGATGGAAATCGCCGCCAGAGCAAATGCGATCGTCGTGAGTATCGCCCAGAACGTCTCACTTGGCGGAATCCACTTTGGAACCAAGTCTGCGGTCGCACGAAGATAGAGCATCTGACTCAGCGAAAATGGAATCGCGCAGACCCCGAGTCCACGGCGTGCCACTCGGCCGAATGCTGCCGCCCGTGCTAGATTCGCGTCGGTTCCAGCGTACAAGGCAATCACGCCACAGAGTGAGGAAAACTGTTCAAAGAAGCTCCCGTAATGCACATAGACGTTCGGCGCCGCAATGATGCCAGGGACGCAGGCCAGAGAGAAGAGCAAATAGACGATGCCGAGAACGATCGACGCCAAGTGCGCGGTCCTTGGGTACTGCATCCCAATCCCACCTGCAATTTGAGCTGTCATGAGACACGCGCCGATGACGTTTCCAAAAGGCAGGCTCCAGATCTGACGCAGGGTTTGCCAGGTGTCAGCGTCGTGCCACATCAGCGCGATGATGCCAAACAGCACTGCCGATGCGCCAAAGACGATGCGTCCGTACAGCGCTGTTCTCATACAGAGAAACAGTAACACCCTCGCAGCTTCGCTCCGCGTGCCGGTTGTAAGATTGTGACAAGGCACCGCCGTCCTGCCGAGAGACAATCGCACGGCGCGTGCCAGCCGGGAGGCTTTAATGATGAAACGCTTCTGGATGTCGGCGGTTTGCGCCGCGGCGATTTTGGTTTGCGCCGTCGCGCCGATGAATGCTCAGGGCGGCGACGGCGGCCAGGCGGCCAGGCGGACCGCGCCAGGTGCGGCGGCGATACCTCAACTCGCCTTCCATCTGATGGAGGATTTTTTCCAATATCCCGCCAACTATGTCCTGGGCCGCGTCAGCGGCATCGCGGTCGGCCCCACCGGCACCATCGTCGCGCTCAATCGCGGCTATCATCCGGTGCTGGAGTTCAAGCCGGACGGCACCTTCGTGCGCTCCTGGGGCGAGGGCTCCGGAATGTTCGCAGGCGCCCATCAGGTGCGCTTCGATCCGCACGGCAATCTCTGGTACGTGGATGCCGCCGACGATATCATTTACCGCTTCGACTCCAAGGGCCGCACCGTGGGAACGCTGGGAACCAACCCGGAGCCCTGGACCTGGTTGACGCACGTGATTGAGCGCGCCGCGCGCGGCAAGGCCGCCTTTTATCAGGAAACCGATATCGGCTGGAGCAAGGATGGCAGCATGTTCGTCGCCGACGGCTACGGCAATTCGCGGGTTGCCAAGTTCGACCAGGACGGCAACTTCGTCAAGTCCTGGGGCGAGCGCGGCGGCCAGCCGGGCAACTTCAACACTCCGCACAGCCTGGTGGTGGACAACAACGATGTCGTCTATGTCGCCGATCGCGGCAACAGCCGTATCCAGACTTTTGACACGGACGGCAATCTGAAAGCGGTTTGGAACCTGCCCACCGCGCCTTGGTCGCTGTGCCTCACCCAGGGAGCCGCCCAAGTGATGTTCGTGGGAAGCGTGGGCCGCGTCTATAAGATGGATCTCAGCGGCAAAATCCTGGGGGCTTTCGGACGTCCCGGCCGTATGCCTGGCAGCATTGACTCCATTCATGCGCTGGCCTGCCCCGATGAGCACGCCGTCTATCTTGCCAACTTGTATGCCTCTCGGCTCGACAAATGGGTCACGCAGTAACAACCGCGAAATTGAACGCGGCGTTGGCGTGCAGAATCGCGGCATTAATATAAACGGTGTTGTCGACACCAAAAAAAGGGAACATCTTCTGTTCTGGAAATGCGCATGGCAGCTCGGTGCAGGCTAAGCAGACCAGCGGCTGTCGGTTGAATTGCCTGTAGCATTCTTCCGCAATAGCCGCCAGGCGTTCGGCGGCGCCCTCCAGTTTGCCGAGCTGCAAATCTTGAATCAACTCGATGGTCGATCGCCGCGCCGCCGCATCGGCCGGCGAAACGGCTTGGATGCCATGCCTCGAAAAGGCTTCGCGAAATCGAGCCGAACTCATCGTCACGGCGGTTCCTAATATCAGAACGCCGCTGGCTCCGATGTGAGCGCTTTCCTTGGCGACTACTTCAAAAATATCCAACACTGGAATGGTTACACCGCGCACGATGCTTTCAAAGCGATGGTGCGGCGTGTTGCTCGCGATCAGCGCGAAATCCGCGCCGCTCATTTCCAAGCGCAGGAGCGCGGCGCGATGATATTCGTCAAACTGGCGCCAGGATTCTTCGTCGCCCTCGACGCCCAGGTAGGCTACGGCTTTGTTGTGGTCCAGCGATTCGATGACCATTTCCGGCGTCGACGGCGGGCCCGGAAGATTACCGGCCGCGTGCCACTCCTTGCTGCGGCGGCAAATCCCGGTGTAGTAATCCACCGTGGAGATCCACGCGACGCCGCCGACGATTCCGATCTTCTTCATGCCGGATTTTCGGGCCCGGAAGGAACTTCGAAGGTTCCATCCACCGCCTGCACGAAATTCCTTTCCTCGCGCAAGATGAAACGCTGGGTTTTGGCCATCAGGAAATTATCGCGCGCCTCGGCATCCAATTGCAGACGCGCCCTGTAACGCTCGTACGAAGCCAGGCTGTCGAACGCGATCAATCCCCAGGCGATGTCGTTGGTTCCTTCGTAAGGGAGGAAATACCCAATGAGTCGCCCGCCGCAGCGAGGAATGATACGGCCCCAATTCTCGGCATAAGTCCGGAATGCCTCGCGTTGAAACGGATCGATCTGGTAGCGGATAACGCAGGTGATAGTCATGTCTGTCTGGAGTATAGGACTTGGTTGACGATCACACTTCGGTTATCATCAAACTATGGGTGCAGAACTGGACGCCGATCGCGCGGCTTCGAACATCGCGTCAGCTATTGGCGAACCTGCACGGTCGCGCATGCTCTACTGCCTGTTGGACAACCACGCTCGAACCAGTACCGAGCTGGCTGTGGTGGCGGAGGTGAGTCCGTCGACGGCGAGCGTCCATTTGAATCGTCTCAAGGACGCGCGCTTGGTCAAAGTGCTGGTACAGGGCAAGCATCGCTATTACAGCCTGGCGGGAGACGACGTGGCCGGCGTGCTGGAAGGCTTGAGCGTACTGGCGGGTTCCGCGCGCGACAAATTCGTGCCAAACACGCCCAACCGTCTGCGAGCGGCGCGCACTTGCTATGACCACATGGCGGGTACGCTCGGAGTGTTGTTGCACGATCGGCTCCAGGCGATGCAATGGCTCTCAGCCGCGGATGGCGATAACTCATACGACGTCACGCCCAAGGGGATCAAGATGTTTCAGAGCCTGGGCATCGACGTGGACCAGATGCGCGCGCTGCGGCGCCGTTTCGCCTTCGCGTGTCTGGATTGGAGCGAACGCCGGTCTCACCTGGGCGGGGCCATCGGGGCCGCGCTGCTGAAGGTCGCGCTCCAACGAAAGTGGGTAACGCAGGATCTCGATAGCCGGGCGCTCTCGATCACCCGTCAGGGGCGGCGCGAGTTGTGGAATCGATTCGGCGTTCGGGTTTGAGGATCGAGTTCCAGAGTTTCAGCGCATCTCGCGGACGCGTATGGAAGCTTCGAGCTGGAAATTCAGCACCGATTCGGCCGGGATTTGAGCGCCTTTGCCGCGAGTAATACTCTGAGTCGCGGCGCCGGCGGCGGCGCCTGACAATGCTCCGATGGCCGCGCCTTTACCGCCACCGGCGACCGCGCCCAGAATCGTTCCGAGTACGCCTCCGCCGCCGGTGAATTCGGCCGTCCGCCGGTTTTTTCCGACTCCCTGGCGTCCGCGCTCAACGAAATCGCTGGTTTCGAGCCTATACCGGCGTCCTCCGACCTGCACCGCGGCTAAGTCGATCGCCAACTCGGATTGTCCTTGCACCTTTCCCTGCGCGCGGGCGTCTCGAATGACCAACGTAGCGCTGGCGCCGCGAGGTATGGCGACCTGGCCGTTGTTATCGAGCACCGCGCTTGCCACTACGCCGGAATAAGTCTGGCCGGGCGCGGCGGTTCGTGAATCGATGAGTTGATCCGTGCGGACGGCCAGTGTGGTTCCCGCGGGAACGGTATGGAAAGTTTCGGCTGGAACATAATCGCGGTCGGATGGCGGAGCGTCCGCAGGTGGCGCGGTCGCCGGAGGTGCAGCGCTCGCGTCCGGCGCCGGTGGCGTTGCCGGGGGCTCCTGTGCCGGCGTGTTCGAGGCCGCACTCGGAGCAGGACCATAGTTGATGGAGGAGACCTGGCTCATCGGATAGGTGCTGACTACGCCGTTGGCGGTCTGAATGGTGATGGATGACGTATCGCTCTTCGTGACGGTTCCTGTGACGTTACTGCCATCCTTCAGCGCAAGCGTCGCAGTCTGGTTCGCGGTAGAGCTGTTCTTGCTGCAACTCGCGAGCGTGACCAGGAGAAAAACGATGGCGATGACAGGTTGTTTCGTGCGCACGGTGCCTCCTGGAATGAGATTAGCGCGGAACGTGAGCAACGGTGGAAGCCGATTACGGGGTGGCTCGAAGATGCGAGGCTTTGTCGTTTGAGGCAGAGTTTCGAACAATTCCGTCTTCAAGGTGGGGGGGACCTAGAGATGACGATCTCGCAAATCTTGCGACTTGGCGGGTGTTTGCTTGTCACAGCCGGAACTGTATCCGCAACAACCTTGACTGCAACCATTTCAGGGTGGTTTGCCAGCGACGGCCGAGACGTTCGGAATGGCGTTCCAACGCTTCAAAACTACGCGGTTGGCTGGGATCCCGTCGATTTTGAACAGGGCGTTGTTCTGAGGGACTTCTTCGTATTTAACCTTTCTGGCGTCTCGGACACGATCGTTTCTGCGACTTTGAATCTATATCTTCCAAACAAGCCTCCCGACAGCGGGCTTGGATATCTGTCGTTCGAAGCGAGCGAGCCTTACCAGCTCACCAGCACCAACAGCAGCACCAGCGTTGCCGATATCGTTCAAATTTACGCACCCGGCAACACAAAAGGCCTCTCAATTTTCAACACGCTGGGAACCGGGACGGTGTTCGCCTCGACGACCGTTACTGCCGCGGATGAAGGTACCACGCTCCATCTGGCCCTCAACGCTGCCGCGCTGGCATTCTTGAACAGCAACGAGGGAAATTCGATTGTCCTCAGCGGACAGGATCCGGCCGCGCCTTCGTCGGGCCCGACCTCGAGTGACTGCTCCACCTGCCGTTTCTTTTTCACCAATACCGATCCCACCGGCGCCTACTTCAAACAGACACCCAAGGTCACGCTCGATCTCACCTTCGCGCCGGTGCCGACCATCACTTCGGTGATCAGCGCAGGCGGATTCGGCGGTTTCTCAGCGGTCGCGCCAGGCAGCTGGGTGGAGATCTACGGGTCCAACCTGGCCCCGGACACCCGCGAATGGGCCGGCTCGGACTTCACCGGCAACAACGCCCCCACCGTGCTCGACGGCGTCGAGGTGACTATCGGAGGCCAGAAGGCGTTCATCGATTACATCTCTTCCAGTCCCGGCCAGATCAATGCGCAACTGCCCTCCAACATCGCAACTGGCGGGACGCTTGCTCTGACGGTTAATAACGGAACAGTGCCCAGCCCGCCATTCAACGTTACCGTGAACGGCACCGAGCCGGGCTTGCTGGCGCCGTCCGCGTTCCTGGTCGGCGGGAAACAATACGTCGTGGCGTTGCTTCCCGACGGCGCGACCTATATATTGCCCGCGGGGACGATTACGGGCGTACCGTCGCGGCCGGCGCAGCCAGGCGAAACGATCACGATGTACGGAATCGGATTCGGTCCGGTAACGCCCAGCATACCGGCCGGTCAGATCGAGACACAGACCAATCAGCTCGCCGCCTCGTTGCAGATTCTGTTTGGCCAGACTCCGGGAACCATCACCTACCAGGGGCTGACGCCAGGCTTCGTCGGCCTATATCAATTCGATGTCGTGGTTCCGGCGGTCCCGGACAACGATCTGGTACCGCTCACGTTCAATCTGGGAGGAACTGCTGGGACACAGACGCTTTATACAGCCGTGCATCAATGATGACGGCGTGCGGAAACTTATTTCTGCAGCTAGCGCCCTGGGTAACGGCGAAGCGCTCGAACTTGCCGCCGTCGTCCCAGAAGACGCTTGCGCCCCTCGGCTCGAAGCGTCGTCTGTTCTGAAATTGGAGCGGACCCACTACTTGCGACGCCATACGGAATCTGAATCTGGTTGACATCGGCGGCGTCGGTCACAAACTCGACATAGATGTTGTCGCCCGAAACGAGGCCAGTGGTGGGAACCTGCACGTTAATCTGGTACAAGCCCGCAAGTTCCGGCGCGAGCCCCGCGAATTCAATTGTGCCAGGGTTGCCCACTGTTCCGTTGAAGTAGTCGTTAAAGAAAACCGACAAATTGCCGGCGTTGTACAAATCCGACACGCTCAGCGGATTCACGGGGCCAAGCGCCCCATTGCTAATCGAAGGCGAAACAGTGCCCAGGCCCGTCAGGAACAGGGATATATATTCACCCGGTTGCGCCGGATCGCTCGAACTGATCAATGCGCCGGTTGCCGCGTGCACGGCGGCCGCATATCCGATCCCGTTCTGACTCGTTGAGAACGCTCCCGGGGCCGAGTCGCTCAGGTACATCTGCACGACGTTAGACGCAACCCCATTGTTGGTCACCTGAATGTTCGCCAAGCCAGTCTGGTTGGAAGCGACGTCATAAGGCACAATCACCGATATCTGCGTCGGACTCACATAGTAAATCGGGCAAGGGATGTTATTAATCGACACGGAGACCTGGCCCAAACTCGTGGGAAACGCCTGTCCCCCCTCCATCGACATCTTCACAGTAGAGAGGCCGGTGCCGAACAACGTGATCAGTTCAC
>Ga0335083_10004685_pt1 | contig 17370 bp, 27 predicted proteins | sample Lox_Sample_42_FD_206716 | JGI IMG/M metagenome (GOLD analysis project Ga0335083, IMG submission 206716) | Soil microbial communities from Loxahatchee National Wildlife Refuge, Florida, United States - Lox_Sample_4.2 | ecosystem: Environmental > Terrestrial > Soil > Wetlands | place: USA... | reverse complement strand
AGGACCTGCGGGGGAACGATCCCGAAGAGCTGCGCCGCACGCTGCGCAAGCTGGAAGAGGATCTGTTCAAGCACAAGCTGAAGAAGAACACGAGCCAGCTCGAGAACACGATGCAGATCCGGAGCACGCGCCGGGACATCGCGCGCGTGCAGACCGTGCTGGCCGAGCGCGAGCGCGCCGGCAAGCAAGAAGCGAAGAAGGAGACCTAGACGTGGCGACCGAGACGCAAACCACCCCGGCCGAAGGCACCGCCAAGGGCCCCCACAAGCTGCACAAGCGGCGCATGATCGGCGTCGTCACCAGCGACAAGATGAACAAGACGCGCGTCGTCCTGGTCGAGCGGCGGGTCGCCGATCGCAAGTACGGCAAGTACCTGACCAGCCGGACCAAGTACAAGGCGCACGACGAGAAGAACGAGTTCAAGACGGGCGACCGCGTTCAGATCGTCGAGAGCCGGCCGCTGTCGCGCGACAAGCGGTGGCGCGTCGAGAAGCTCATCGAGCGGCCGCAAGAGGCTTAGAAAAGGCTCAATCCATGGTTCAGACCACCACCACGCTCGACGTCGCCGACAACTCGGGCGCCAAGAAGATCATGTGCATCCGCGTGCTCGGCGGCACCAAGCGGAAGTACGCCTCGATCGGCGACGTCATCGTCGTGTCGATCAAAGAGGCGATCCCCAACTCCAAGGTCAAGAAGGGCGAGGTCGCCAAGGCGGTCATCGTGCGGACCAAGAAAGAGGTGTCCCGGCAGGACGGCTCTTACATCCGGTTCGACACGAACTCGGCCGTTCTGGTCGACAAGGACAACGAACCGGTCGGGACCCGCATCTTCGGGCCGGTCGCTCGCGAGCTGCGCGCCAAGCGGTTCATGAAGATCATCTCGCTGGCGCCGGAGGTTCTCTAGTCATGCATCTGCGCAAGGGTGATCAGGTCGTCGTCATCGCCGGCAAGGAGAAGGGGAAGCGCGGCCGCGTGCTCCGCCTGCTGACCGAAAAGAACCGGGTGATGATCGAGCGCATCAACATGGTCAAGCGGCACACCAAGCCCACGCAGCGCAACCCGCGCGGCGGGATCCTCGAGAAGGAGGGCTCGGTGGACGCCTCGAACGTCGCGCTCTGGTGCGGCAAGTGCGTCGCCCCGCGGCGCGCCAAGCACGAGCACAACGAGGGGCAGGACAAGCGCCGCGTCTGCGTGAAGTGCGGCACGGTCTTCGAGACCACGTAGAGCACTGGGTTGAGCAAGGACTTCGACAATGTCTGACGAGAACAAAGAAAAAGCCAAGGGCGCCAAGCCCGAGCTGACGCCCGAGCAAGAGGCGGAGGCCGCCGCCAAGAAGGCGGCGCGCGCCGAGGCCAAGGCCAAGGGCGTGAAGGTCGCCAAGGGCAAGAAGGACGCGGCCGCCGCCAAAGAGGTGGCGATGGAGCGGGTGAAGCGCGAGCAGCCCGCCCGCCTGCGCAAGCTCTATGACACCGAGGTCAAGGCCCGCCTGATCTCGGAGTTCAAGCTGCCGAACCCGATGGAGGCCCCGCGCCTCACGAAGATCACCATCAACATGGGTCTCGGCGAGGCGGTCTCGAACCCCAAGCTGCTCGACACGGCCGTCGAAGAGCTGGGGGCCATCACCGGCCAGCGCCCGGTGGTCACGCGCGCGAAGAAGTCGATCGCCATCTTCAAGCTGCGCGCCGGTCAGAAGATCGGCGTGATGGTGACCCTGCGCCGCGACCAGATGTACGAGTTCCTCGACCGTCTGGTGACGTTTGCGCTCCCGCGCGTGCGCGACTTCAAGGGCGTCTCGCCCAAGGCGTTCGACGGGCGCGGCAATTACACGCTCGGTATCCGTGAAGAGATCATCTTCCCGGAGATCAACTACGAAAAGATCGACAAACCGAAGGGGATGAACATCACCTTCAACACCACGGCCGCGAATGACGACCAGGGGCGCGCGCTCCTCCGTCACCTCGGCATGCCCTTCAGGAACTGACCATGGCCAAGACCGTCGACCTCCCCGCGAACAAGAAGCCGCCCAAGTGGCGGGTGCGGCACCGCAACCGGTGCCATCAGTGCGGGCGCTCGCGCGCTTTCCTTCGGAAGTTCGACCTGTGCCGGGTCTGCTTCCGGATGCTGTCGCTGCGGGGCGACATCCCTGGCGTGATCAAATCGAGCTGGTAGGTAACCAATGCCCATGACTGACCCAATCGCGGACTTTTTGACCCGCATTCGCAACGGGATCCTGGCCCGGCACGCCGACGTGCTGGCCCCGGCGTCCAAGCTGAAGATGCGGCTTTGCGATCTGCTCAAGGACGAGGGCTACATCGCCGGCTACGACGTGCGCGCGCCCGAGCTGGGCGGCTCCGCCGAGCTGGTGGTGCGCCTGCGCTGGGCCGACCCGCGGACCAACGCCATCACCGGCTTGCGCCGGCGGTCGCGTCCCGGCCAGCGGATGTACGTGCGCCACGGAACGATCCCCAAGGTCCGCTCGGGCCTGGGCATCGCCATCCTGTCCACGTCGAAGGGCCTCATGACCGACCGCGCCGCCCGCAAGCAGGGGCTGGGCGGCGAGCTCCTTTGCGAGGTTTGGTGAGATGTCACGCATCGGACGAAAGGTCATTCCGCTCCCCAAGGGAGTGAGCCTGAACCAGAAGGCCGGGGCGGTCAGCGTCAAGGGCCCCAAGGGCGAGCTGTCCAAGGCGCTCCCGTCGGGCGTGTCGATCAAGACCGAGGGCGACAAGGTCACGGTGCTGCGCGCCGACGACTCGCGCGAGAACCGCGCCAAGCACGGCCTGCTGCGGGCGCACCTGGCCAACATGGTCAAGGGCGTCACCGACGGCTGGACGCGCGAGCTGGAGATCAACGGCGTCGGTTACCGCGCCGAGGTGGCCGGAGACGCCATCAACATGGCGCTCGGCTACTCGCACCCGGTCGTGTTCAAGCTGCCCAAGGGCGTGTCCGCCAAGGTCGACAAGAACCGCGTCATCCTGAGCAGCGCGGACCGCGACCTGGTCGGGCAGACCGCCGCCAAGGTGCGCGAGCTGCGCCCCCCCGAGCCTTACAAGGGCAAGGGTGTGAAGTACGTGGAAGAGGTCATCAAGCGGAAGGTCGGCAAAGCCGGCGCGACCAGCGGAGGCGGCTAATCGCCGTCGAATAGGAAGAACCCATGCTCGTCATCAGCTACAAGAAAGAGAGCCGCGAGAAGCGGCACGCCTCGCTGCGCAAGCGGATCGAGGGGACGCCCGACCGGCCGCGGCTGGCCGTGTTCCGCAGCGCCCGCCACATCTACGCGCAGGTCATCGACGATCTGCAGAACAAGACGCTGGTCGGGACCTCGGACCTGGCCATCGAGACCAGCGACGACGACGACAAGAAGGCCACTGCCAAGAAGGTGGGCGTCGCCATCGCCAAGAAGTGCCTGGAGAAGGGGATCGACAAGGTCGTCTTCGACCGGGCCGGGTTCAAGTATCACGGACGTGTCTCTGCGCTGGCCGACGGCGCGCGCGAAGCCGGGCTGAAATTCTAGGGAACCCTCTCCCAGGCCCTGTCCCGCTTGCGCGGGAGAGGGATTCAAGGAAAGTGATCAAATAGAGATGGCTATCAATTACGAAGAAGTTGGCGAGCTGGTCGACAGCGTCGTTTTCATCAACCGCGTCGCCAAGGTCGTCAAGGGCGGCCGGCGGTTCTCGTTCTCGGCGCTGGTCGTCGTCGGTGACCAGCGTGGTTACGTCGGCGCCGGCCTGGGCAAGGCCAACGAGGTGCCGGAGGCCATCCGCAAGGGGACCGAGCAGGCCAAGAAGAACCTGTTCCTGATCCCGCTGGTGGGCGGCACCATCCCGCACGAGGTGATCGGGCGTTTCGGGGCCGGGTCGGTCCTGCTGCGGCCGGCCAGCGCCGGTACGGGCGTCATCGCCGGCGGCGCCGTCCGCCCGGTGCTCGAGGTTGCGGGCGTCCAGGACATCCTGACCAAGTGCATCGGGACGTCGAACCCGCACAACGTCATCCACGCCACCATCGATGCGCTCCAGCAGCTGCGCAGCGCCGACGTCTCTGCCAGCCTCCGCGGCAAGCGCCTCGAAGAGATCCGGGAGTAATCAGCCATGGCCAAGTCGCTGCGCGTGACGCTGACCCGGAGCGGAATCAACCGCCCCGAGCAGCACAAGCGGACCATCGCGGCCCTGGGGCTGCGCAAGATGGGTGTCTCCATAACGTTGCCGGATAACGAGGCGGTGCGTGGCATGATCCGCGCCGTTTCGCACCTGGTTCGGGTCGAAAAGGCCGAATAGGTTAGAAAGCCAAGGAAACAGACGATGGGCACTACGCTGCAAACACTGAAGGGTCCGCGCGGCTCGACGCGCAACCGCAAGCGCATCGGGCGCGGCCCGGGTTCGGGCACCGGCGAGCAGTCGGGCAAGGGCGTCAAGGGCCAGAAGGCCCGCACGGGCCACCACGGCGCCCGCATCGGGTTCGAGGGCGGTCAGATGCCGATGCAGCGCCGCTTCCCGAAGAAGGGGTTCAAGAACCCCTTCCGGACGGAGGTCTTCGCCGTCAACGTGGGCGCGCTGGAGAAGCGCTTCCCGGCGGGGACGATCGACCTGGCGGCGCTGCAGGGCGCCGGCATGGTCCCGCGCAACCTCGACGGGGTGAAAATCCTGGGCGAAGGCGACCTGACCAAGAAGTTCACGGTGAAGGCCACGGCGTTCTCGGCCTCGGCCAAGGAAAAGATCGAAAAGGCCGGCGGCACCGCCGAGATCGTCGCGGGGTAACCCATGGCTAGCGGCTTCCAGAACATCGGAAAGATTCCGGAGCTTCGGCGCCGGATCCTGTTCACCGTGACGCTGCTGGCCGTCTACCGCATCGGCGCGTTCGTGACGACCCCGGGCGTCAATCGCGCCATCATGGGGAAGATCGTCAACCAGGCCTCGGGGACGTTCCTGGGTATGTTCAACATGTTCTCGGGCGGCGCGCTCGAGCAGATGTCGATCTTCGCGCTCGGCATCATGCCGTACATCAGCGCCTCCATCATCCTGCAGCTCCTCACCGTGGTCGTTCCCAAGCTGGAGCAGATCACCAAGGAAGGGGAGATGGGGCAGCGCAAGATCAACCAGTACACGCGCTACGGGTGCGTGCTGCTGTCGCTGATCCAATCGTTCTTCATCGCCCGCTGGCTGGAGGGGAACAACCGCTCGTACGCGCAGTTCGGGCAGGTCGTGACCAACCCAGGCTGGGGTTTCCGCGTCCTCACGATGATCTCGCTGACCACCGGGACGGCGTTCATCATGTGGCTGGGCGAGCAGATCACCGAGCGCGGGATAGGCAACGGCATCTCGCTGGTGATCTTCGCGGGCATCGTGACCGAGATGCCCGACGCGGCCGTCCGTATGTTCTCGAAGGCCCGGACCGGCGACATCACGGCGTTCGATCTGGCCGTGATCGGCATTCTCATCGTCCTGGTGGTCGCGGTCATCATCTTCTTTGAACGCGGTCAGCGGAAGATACCGGTCCAGTACGCCAAACGGATCGTCGGCCAGAAGGTCTACGGCGGCCAGTCGACCCACCTGCCGCTCAAGGTCAACACCGCGGGCGTCATTCCGCCCATCTTCGCCTCGTCCATCCTGATGTTCCCGCAGCAGATCGCGTCGTTCGTGCAGACGCCCTGGATGCAGCGGGTCTCGGACGCGCTCCGCCCGGGAGACTGGCGATACAACACCCTCTACGTCGCCCTGATCGTCTTCTTCTGTTACTTCTACACGGCCGTCACCTTCAACCCGGTCGACGTCGCCGACAACATGAAGAAGTACGGCGGCTTCATCCCGGGCATCCGCCCCGGCAAGGCCACGGCGGCCTACATCGACAAGGTGCTGACCCGCATCACCTTCGGCGGCGCGGTCTACATCTCGGCCATCTGCGTGCTCCCCTCGCTGCTGCACGAGAAGATGAAGGTGCCGTTCTATTTCGGCGGCACCGGCCTGATGATCGTGGTCGGCGTCGCGCTGGATACGGTCCAGCAGATCGAGTCGCACCTCATCACCCGCAACTACGAAGGCTTCACCGGCCCCCGCGGGCCGCGGATCCGGGGTCGGGGCGGGGCGCGGGGACCCGTGGGAGCGGTGGGCCGCTAGCGGCTGACCTTCTGTGAAGAAGCCGGGCGTTGAGTGAGAACCTTCTGCTGTTCGGGCCTCCGGGCGTGGGGAAGGGGACGCAGGCCGCCCGTCTTTCCAAGGTCTTCGGAATCCCGCACGTCGCCACCGGCGACATGCTGCGCGCCGCCATCCAGTCGTACACGCCGCTTGGCCAGCGCGCGAAGGGCTTCATCGACAAAGGCCAGCTGGTCCCCGACGAGCTGGTCCTGGAGCTGCTGGGCGAGCGCCTGCAGCAGCCCGACACCAAGACCGGCTTCCTGCTGGACGGCTTCCCGCGGACGGTCCCCCAGGCCAAGGTCCTGGACGAGATGCTGACCAAGTACGGCAAGAAGCTGGACCGCATCCTGGTGCTGGACGCGCCCGAGGAGGAGCTGGTCCGCCGCATCTCGGGCCGCCGGACCTGCCAGGCCTGCCAGGCGACCTACCACGTCGACTCGAACCCGCCCAAGGCGTCCGGCGTCTGCGACCGCTGCGGGGCCGTCCTCATCCAGCGGAGCGATGACTCGGAAGAGATCATCCGCAACCGGCTGCGCGAGTTCGGCGCCAAGACCAAACCGGTGCTCGACTACTTCACGGCCGAGAAGTGGCCGGTGCGCATGATTGACGCGAACGGCAACATGGACCAGATCTTCGGTCGGATCTACGCCGCGGTGTTGTTGTCGTAATCATGGCCATCCAGCTCAAGAGCGCCGTCGAGATCGCCAAGCTGCGCGAGGCGAACCTCATCGTGGCCGACGTCCTGGACCACCTGGAGGCGGCCTCCAAGCCGGGCGTCAGCACCTGGGAGCTGAACGAGATCGCCTCCCAGCGGCTGCGGGCGCTGAAGGCCGACTCGGCCTTCCTGAACTACGGCTACCCGCCATACCCGGCCGTGGTCTGCACGTCCGTGAATGACGTGGTCGTCCACGGGGTCCCCCGCAAGGACGTGGTCCTGAAAGAGGGCGACATCCTGTCGATCGACTTCGGGGCCTTCAAGGACGGCTGGTGCGGCGATTCGGCCCGGACGGTGCCGATTGGGCCGGTCAGCTCCAAGGCCAGGGCCCTGATGGACGCCACCCGGGAGTCCCTGGAACGGGCCATCGCGGCCTGCGTTCCGGGCAACCGGCTGGGGGACATCGGCTACGCCGTCCAGTCCCACGTCGAGCGGCTGGGGTACTCGGTGGTGAAGCAGTTCGTGGGGCACGGCATCGGCCGGGCCATGCACGAGGAGCCGCACGTCCCGAACTACGGGGACGCCGGCAAGGGGCGCCGGCTGTCCGCCGGACTGGTCGTCGCCATCGAGCCGATGGTCAACGCCGGGGGGCCCGAGGTGGCCATCGAAGATGATGGGTGGACGGCTGTAACGAAAGATGGTAGCCTCTCCGCCCATTTTGAGCACTCGGTCGCCATCACCGATGACGGCCCGGTGGTGCTGTCGCGGGCGTAAGTGCGCCGCAGCGGTATTTGAGCGGCATTTGTAACGAATTCGTGCTATCGGGAGCGTCCGATGAAGGTCAGGGCTTCAGTCAAAAAGGTATGTGACAAGTGCAAGGTGATCCGCCGGCGCGGTGTCGTGCGGGTGATCTGCGAGAACTCTCGTCATAAGCAGAGGCAGGGATAAATGGCGCGTCTGGCAGGCGTCGATCTTCCGCGCAACAAGCGGATGGACATCGCGCTCACGTACATCTACGGAATCGGCAAGGCTCTGGCCAAGGACATCTTGAATGCCGCCGAGGTGCCGCTGAGCAAGCGCACCGACGATCTCGACGACAACGAGACGCGCCGGATCCGCGAGGTGATCGAGGCGCGCCAGCTGAAGGTCGAGGGCGACCTGCGGCGCGAGGTCGGCATGAACATCAAGCGGCTGATGGACCTGGGTTGCTTCCGGGGCCTCCGTCACCGCAAGGGGCTGCCGGTCCGCGGCCAGCGCACGCACACCAACGCGCGCACGCGGAAGGGCCCCCGCAAGGGCCAGGCGATCAAGCGCAAGACCGAAGGAACCGGAGCTTAATTCATGGCGACCGCACCCGAGACCAACAAGCCGAAGGCCAAGTCCAAGGCCAAGAAGGTCAAGAAGAACATCCAGAGCGGGATCGCCCACATCACGGCGTCCTTCAACAACACGATCGTCACGATCACCGACGTCTCCGGCAACGTGCTGGCCTGGTCGTCGTCCGGCGTGAAGGGCTTCAAGGGGTCGCGCAAGTCGACGCCTTTCGCTGCCCAGCTGGCCGCCGAGGACGCCGCCCACAAGGCCATGGAGCACGGCCTGCGCACGCTGAGCGTGTTCGTGAAGGGGCCAGGGTCGGGGCGCGAGTCGGCGCTGCGCGCACTGGCCTCGACCGGCTTCAAGATCACCCTGATCCGCGACCTCACCCCCATCCCCCACAACGGCTGCCGCCCCCCCAAGCGCCGCCGCGTCTGATGATGAACCCTCACCCAGGCCCTCTCCCACTCCGTGGGAGAGGGGTTGAACGAAAAAGAGTTTTCTAGATATGGCGAATTATTCCGGTCCAGTTTGTCGGCTCTGCCGGCGCGAAGACATGAAGCTGTTCCTCAAGGGGGACCGCTGCTACACGGACAAGTGCGGGTACGAGCGGCGCGCGTACGCCCCCGGCCAGCACGGCCAGGCCCGGCGGCGCAAGCTGTCGAACTACGGCAGCCAGCTGCGTGAGAAGCAGAAGGTGAAGCGCCTCTACGGGCTCGCCGAGCGGCAGTTCCGCGGCTACTACCACAAGGCCATCCGCATGAAGGGCGTCGCGGGCGAGAACCTGTTGCAGCTCCTCGAGCGGCGTCTCGACAACGTCGTCTACCGCCTGGGCTTCGCGTCGGACCACGCCGAGGCTCGGCAGCTGGTGCGCCACGGTCACTTCCTGGTGAACGGCCACCGCGTCGACATCCCCTCGTTCCTGTGCAAGTCCAACGACCTGATCGAGGTCAAGGACGGCTCCAAGAAGATCACGCGCATCCTCGAGAGCCTGGGCGCCGTGGACCGCCGCGGCGTGCCCAAGTGGCTGGAGCTGGAGAAGGACAACTTCAAGGGGAAGCTGACGGCGCTCCCCGCGCGCGAAGATTTGACGTTGCCAATTCGCGAGCAGCTCATCGTCGAGCTCTACTCGCGCTGATTCGACAGGGAGAACAAATGGCGACCGCAATGGCTACGCAGACTGGTTCACAGACCACCTTCATCGCGCGGAACTGGCGCGACCTGATTCGCCCGAGGAACCTCGAGGTCGAGCCGGATTCGCTGACCCCGACCTACGGGAAGTTCACGTGCGAGCCGCTGGAGCGCGGCTTCGGGACGACGCTGGGCAACAGCCTGCGCCGCATCCTGCTGTCGTCGCTGCAGGGCGCGGCGATCACGGCCGTGAAGATCGAGGGCGCGCTGCACGAGTTCACGACCATCCCCGACGTCGTCGAGGACGTGACCGACATCGTGCTCAACCTGAAAGAGGTCCTCCTCAAGACCGTCGACTCGAAGCCGCGCGTGCTGCGCATCGAGAAGGACGGCGAGGGGCGCGTCAACGCCGGCGACATCCTGCTGACCGACGGCGTCGAGGTGCTGAACCCCGACCACAAGATCCTGACCTGCTCGAAGGGCGCCAAGCTGCGCATGGAGCTGACCGTCGGCACCGGCCGCGGCTACGTTCCGGCCGAGCGCAACAAGGGGCCGCAGACGCCGGTGGGCGTGGTCCCGATCGACGCGCTGTTCTCGCCGATCCGGAAGGTCAACTTCCAGGTGACCAACGCCCGCGTCGGCCAGCAGACCGACTACGACCGGCTCACGCTGGAGGTCTGGACCAACGGCGCGGTCAAGCCCGAGGACGGGGTGGCCTTCGCCGCCAAGATCCTGAAGGACCAGCTCTCGATCTTCATCAACTTCGAAGAGGGCAGCGAGCCGACCCACGACGCGCACGTGTCGGAGGAGCAGGCCAAGCTGAACGAGAACCTCTGGAAGTCGGTCGACGAGCTGGAGCTGTCGGTCCGCTCGGCCAACTGCCTCCAGAACGCCAACATCCGCTACATCGGCGAGCTGGTTCAGCGCACCGAGTCCGAGATGCTGAAGACCAAGAACTTCGGCCGCAAGTCGCTGAAGGAGATCAAGGAGATCCTGGCCGAGATGGGCCTCTCCCTGGGCATGAAGCTGGAAGGCTGGCCGGGTGACGGTCCGCCCAAGAAGGCGTAGACTTCGTCCCCGTTTTAGCGACGGCCGACGATCCGACCCGCTGGCTGCGCGGCGGCTCCGGTCCGGTGCTCACATACCACAACGTATGCTCCGCTCCGGTCCTCGCCGCCGCTTCGCCATCGGGCCGGCTTGTCGGCCGGGTCTCGAAGGCAAGGCAGCAAGTCAGAAACCGACACTGAAAGACTCCCGACGATGAGACACCGTAAAGCTGGCGTTCACCTCTCCCGGACCTCGGCGCACCGTCAGGCGCTGTTCTCCAACCTGGTCGCGGCGCTCTTCACCAACGAGCGCATCCGCACGACCGACGCCAAGGCCAAGGAGACGCGGCGGCTGGCCGAGCGCACCATCACCTGGGCTCGCCGGGTGGGGGACGTGCTGGGCAAGAAGCCGGAGCGGCGCTCGACCGAGGAGTCGGCGCGCGTCGTTCACGCCGTCCGGATGGCCCGGCGCGTGGTCCGGGACCGGCATGCGGTGGTCAAGCTGTTCGACGAGATCGCCCCCCGGTTCATGGGCCGGCACGGCGGCTACACCCGCATCGTCAAGCTGGACCAGCGGCCTGGGGACGCCGCCCCGATGTCTTTGCTCGAGCTGATCCCCGACGAGGGGGCGCCGGCCGCCAAGGAGACCACCCCCGCCAAGGGCAAGGGTGGGACCAAGGCCGACACTGGCAAGGGCGCCGACAAGGGCGCCGAGAAAACGGCCAAGGGCGGCGGCAAGGCCAAGGCGGCGGCTGACAAGCCGGCCGCCGAGGGCGCCAAGAAGCCCCGCGCCAGCAAGCCGAAATCCGAAGAATAGTCCGGGCCTTTGCCCCTGCGCCGGGCCCTGCCCGGCGTCGCTACAGTTTGGGGTGCCTCCTGACGACGGTTGTGGGAACGAGAGAGCCCGTCGGCCTCTCCCACGACGACGAAGGAGTCACCCGTATGGACACCGGCACAGGGGCCAAAGCAGCGCACAACCAGCAGCAGCATGTTCGGGCCTCGGAGCGCTTCGACCTGGAGGTGAAGGTCGACCTCGAGAGCGATCACAACTTCTATACCGGGCTCACGCAGAACATCAGCGCGGGCGGCTTGTTCATCGCGACCAACGCGATCAAGCGGATCGGCGATCGCATCACGTTGAAGTTCTCGATTCCCGGCACCGCGGAGCCGTTGTCGGTCGAGACCGAGGTGCGCTGGATCCGCGAGAACAGCGCGCTGAACCGGGTCGACGGGGCGACGGGTATGGGTGTCCGGTTCGTGAACCTCTCGCCGCAGGCTGCCGCGGCCATCCAGAGCTTCCTCGAGAGCCGCGACTCTCTCTATTACGACGACGAATGATCGGAGGGCGGGAGGGTGTCCCCTCCCGCCAGCCCACCCCTTTTGCTGAGGCGGGCCGGCGCGGCGGAGCCGCGCCTTCGTAGGGTTTGGACTCGCGCCTGACGGCGCTCTGGCGTCCTGGCCAAGAGCTGGCGTATAAGGGCCGGCAATGGACGTGGGGTGGGGGTCGGTCTGGTTGTCGTTGGGGTCCTTGGGGGTGGTTTGTGTGATCGCGTGGGGAGCGCTCAGGCTGATGGCCGGGCGCGGGGTGGGAAAGGCGACGGGGGCGGTGAAGGTGCTGGCGCGCTGTCCGCTCGAGCCCAGACGGGCTTTGTACGTGATCGAGGCGGGAGGGAAGTGCCTGTTGGTGGGGGTGGGGGAGGGGCCGATGACGGTCCTGGCGGAGCTGGATGGGGAGAAGGTGCGCGCGGAAGGCGCGGCCCCGGTGGGGACTTCGCGGTTCGCTGATGTTCTCGCGCGGGTCATGCGGCGGGAGCAGCCGTGACGGACCTGACGGCGCGGCCGCTGGTGCTGATCCTGGCGTTCAGCGCGCTGTCGCTGATCCCGTTCGCGCTGCTGATGATGACGTCGTTCGTGCGCATCTCGGTGGTGCTGTCCATCCTGCGCAGCGCGATCGGGACGCCCTCGGTGCCGCCGACCCAGGTGCTGACCGGCCTGGCGCTGGTGCTGACGGTCGCCGTGATGGTGCCGACCGCGGAGCGCGTCTATGCGGCGGTCGGTCCCTCGTTCGTCGCGGCCAGCAGCGCCAAGGCCACCGGCGTCGAGACGGTGAGCGCGCTGCAGGCCGCGGCCGACCGCGGCAAGGAGCCGCTGCGCGACTTCATGCTCCGGTACCTGGCGCCCGGCGACCGCGCGTCGTTCCTGGCGCTGGCCCGCAAGATGCGGCCAGAGGCCGAGAGGGCCGCCGTGACCGACCGCGACTTCGCCGTGGTCGTCCCCGCGTTCATCACGTCGGAGCTCCGTCGCGCCTTCCAGATCGGTTTCCTGCTGTTCGTCCCGTTCCTGGTGGTCGATCTGGTCATCGCCAACCTGTTGCTGGCGCTGGGGATGCACATGCTGTCGCCGACCACCGTGTCGCTGCCCTTCAAGCTGCTGCTGTTCGTCCTGGCCGACGGCTGGCACCTGGTGGTCCGCGGCCTGCTCCAGGGGTTCGCGTGAGCGGCGCGACGACCGACCTCATCCTGCGTGCGGTCCGCGAGGGGCTGATCCTGGTGCTGCTGCTGTCGGCGCCCCCGCTGGCGGCCAGCCTGGTGACCGGGTTCGTGGTGGGCCTGTTCCAGGCGGCCACCCAGATCCAGGACCAGACGCTCTCGTTCGTCCCCAAGCTGGCGGTAGTGCTGCTGGTGCTCGCCGCCATGGGGCCGGTGCTCGGGGGATCGCTCGTGCGGTTCACACAGGCGCTGCTGGCGGCCATCGCCACCGTCCACTGACGGCGATGTCCGGAGCCTTTCTGGCGGCGCTGGTGCTGGGGGCGGCTCGCGCCGCGCCGATCGTCTGGCTGGTGGGGCCGCTGGGGGGCGTGCGGCTCCCGGCTCCGGCGCGGGTCGGGATGGCGGCGCTGCTGGCGGGGCTGGCGTGGCCGGCGCTGGCCGCGTCCGCGGTGGCGGCCGGGCTCGACCGCGTCTCGACGTTCCGCCTGGCGCTGTTGCTCGGGCGCGAGCTGCTGGTCGGCCTGGTGCTGGGGCTGGTCGCCTCGGCCGCCTTCCGCGCCGCCGAGTCCGCCGGCCGCCTGGCCGACACGCTGCGCGGGGCCAACCTGTCCGAGGTGCTGGCTCCGGACACCGACCAGCGCGCCAGCCCGCTGGCCGTACTGTACCTGCTGGTCGCCACCCTGGTCTTCTTCCAGATCGGCGGCGTCCCCCGGTTGCTGGACGCGCTGCTGGCCAGCTACCGCACGCTGCCCATCGGCGGCGGTCTGGACGCCGGGGCGGCCCGCGGCGCCGCCGCGATCGTGGCGCTGGCGTCGGCGCGCCTGTTCGCTTCGGGGGTGGCGCTGGCCGCGCCCGTGATCGTCGCGCTCTGGCTGACCGATCTGGCGCTGGGCCTCATCGCGCGCGCGGCGCCGCAGCTGCCGGTCTATTTCCTGGGCTTGCCGCTGAAGGGGCTGCTTTCGATCGGCCTGATCCTGATCGGGCTCGGCGCCCTGCAGGCCGCGCTGGCCGGCGATCTGCGCGGTTGGCTCGCGCTGCTCGGCCGCTCAGTCGAATCCTTGCACTGAAGCCCTGCCATGGACGGGGGCGGGGGTGTCGAATATGCTGCCGCGCATGTCGCCCCTGCGTAGCCTCCAGGTCTTTGCGTTCGCGCTGCTCGCCGCCGCTGTCCCGACCGTCGCCTCGGCGCAGATCGCGCAGGGTCCGCCCACGCCGCTGGCCGTCGATCTGGGCAAGGTCCCGGTGGGCAGCTCGTCTCAGTACAGCGTCACGGTCGGCAGCATGGCGCCCATGACGATGAAGATCGGCCTGGTCGGACGGGCCGCCGGCGGCAACACGATCGAGACCTCGATCGAAGGGGGCATCGCCGCCCGCGCCGGCAAGATGATCACGCAGATGACCCTGCCGACCGGTTCGGGGGGCAAGGTCCAGAAGATGGTGCTGCAGCTCGGGTCGAACGACCCGATGGAGATGCCCATCGAAGGCGCGCAGTCTCAGCAGTTCTCGAAGCCCGACCCCAAGACGCTGGTGAAGGAAGAGACCGTCAAGGTCGCGGCCGGCTCCTACAAGACCAAGCACTATCACGACAAGACGCCGCAGGGAGACACGGTCGACTTCTGGGTCTCGGAGAAGGTGTTGCCAATCGGTCTGGTCAAGATGGAGGCGACGCAGAAGAGCAACCCGATGATCGGCGGGCCCATCAAGATGGAGCTGACAGGCAGCGGGAACGACGCCAAGTCCAGCATCACCAAGGCGCCCAAGCCCTTTGATCAGCAGGCGTTCATGAAACAGATGATGGCGGGGCAAGCGGCAGCCGGGGCGCCGCCGCCCGCCACGAAGTAGCGTTCGCGGTGGCGGGACGGCGGGGGTCGCAGGGGGCGACGCAAGAGGCGACGGAAGCCCCGACGCCCCGGCGCCTGGCCGAGGCACGACGGCACGGCGAGGTCGCGATCAGCCGGGACCTGGTCTCGGCGATGGCCACGGCCGCCGCGGTCGGGGCCCTGCTGGTCACCGGACCGTCGAGCGTCGCCCGGATCCTGGTCTACTGGAAGAGCGCGCTGGCGGCGGCCGGGGCCGCAGGGCCGCCGGGCGCCGCGTTGCCCAGCGGTCTCTCGATCTCGGTGCACGCCCTGGCGGCACCCCTGGCCGCCGGCGCCGTCGCGGCGCTGCTGGCGGGGCTGGCGCAGACGCGGGGGTTGCTGACGCTGGCGGCCGCCGAGCCGCGGCTCGATCGGCTTTCGCCGTCCGAAGGGCTTCGTCGGATCTGGACCGGCGACGGCCTGTTCCAGGTGGGCAAGGGGCTGGTCAAGGCCGTAGCCGTCGGTGTGCTGGCCTGGTGGGTGGTGCGGCCGGAGCTCCCCGGGGTGGCGGGGCTGGCAGGTGCGACGCCCCGGACGGTGCTCGGGGCGGTGGGGGCGCTGTCGGCCCGGCTAGCCGTGGCCGTCGCGCTGGCCGCGCTGGCTCTGGCCGTGGCCGACTACGCGGTCGTCCGCCGGGCGCACCGCCGGCGGCTGCGGATGACGCGCGAAGAGGTCCGGCGCGAGCACAAGGAAGCGGAGGGCGATCCGGCCCACCGGGCCGAGCGCCGGCGGCTGCAGCGCGAGATCCTGGAGCAACGAATGATCGCCGACGTCCGAAAAGCGGATCTGGTCGTGGTCAATCCAGATCACATCGCGGTCGCGCTTCGTTACGACGCGCGGGCCGACACGGCGCCCGTCGTGGTCGCCAGCGGCGAGCGGCTGCTGGCGGCGCAGATCAAGCAGATCGCGCGCGAGGCGGGGGTGCCGATCTTCCGGGACGTCACGCTGGCCCGCTCGCTGCGGCGGCTGCCGGACGGGGAGGAGATCCCCGCCGCGCTCTACGAAGCCGTCGCCGAGCTGCTCCGCGCGCTGCACCATGAAACACCACAGGCGCCCGGTGAGAATACTCCTGCGGTCGTGGTTCGGCATGGCGCCGGGTGGAAGCGGGTTTAAGATGACTCCGAGCGATGACGACGAAACGAGTTCGAAAAGCGGTTCTGCCCGTGGCCGGCCTCGGCACGCGCTTCCTTCCAGTCACCAAGTCGATGCCCAAGGAAATGCTCCCCCTGGTCGACACGCCGAGCATCCAACTGATCGTCGAGGAGTGCGTGGCGGCCGGAATCGAGGAGATCATCTTCGTCACGGCGCGCGGCAAGTCGGCCCTCGAGGACTACTTCGACCGGGCGCCAGAGCTCGAGGGGCTGCTGGAGCGGCGGGGCAAGACGGAGGACCTGGCGCGCGTGCGGCGCCCGATGGAGATGGCGCGCTTCGCGTCGGTGCGGCAGGGCGAGGCGCGCGGTCTGGGGCACGCCGTCCTGTGCGCCCGCGACGTGATCGGCGACGAGCCGTTCGCGGTGGTCCTGGGCGACGATCTGCTCGACGCCAAGGTGCCCGGGGTGGGGCAGCTCATCGAGCAGTACAACCGGTTCGGCACCGGCGTGATCGCCCTCAAAGAGGTGCCGGCCGGGCATGAGCACATGTACGGGATCGCCGACGGCGAACGTGACGGCGCCCGCGGCCTCAAAGTGCGCCGGCTGGTCGAGAAGCCAGCCCCCGGAACGGTCTCGTCGCGGCTGGCGATCATCGGCCGCTACGTGTTGCCGCCCGAGATCTTCTCGATCCTGGCCGAGACGCCGCCCGGCCGCGGCGGCGAGATCCAGCTCACCGACGGTCTGGCCACGCTCTGCGAGCGCCGCGGACTTTATGGTTACGAGGTCGAAGGAGATCGGTTCGACGTCGGCGATCGGGCCGGGTACGTCGTGGCGATGGTCCACTACGCGCTCCTCCGGGCGGATATCCGGGACGAGGTGCGGGCGGGGGTCGAGAAGCTGCTGAAGACGTGAGTTTGTTGGAGGTCGCCGTCGCGCTGCCGGTCAGCGGCACCTTCACGTACCGCGATCCCCGCCCCGAGACCGCGCCGGTCGGCGCGCAGGTCGTCGTTCCGTTCGGCTCGCGTACCGTCACCGGGTTCGTCGTGGGGCACGCGCCGGCGGCGCCGCAGGGCGAGCCGCTGCGCGCGATCGAGGGGGTGGTCGGCGGCGAGCCCGCCTTCGACGAGGCGATGATCGCCTTCTGCCGGTGGACGGCGGACTACTACCAGGCGCCGCTGGGCGAGGTGCTGCGCGCGGCGCTCCCGCAGGGGGAGCAGGCCACGGCCCGCCGGGCCGTTCGCCTGACCGAGGCGGGCCGGCAGGACCTGGAGCGCCAGGCAGGGACGCTTCTGTTGGTCGACCAGGCGCCGCGTGATCCGATCCTGGCGGCGCTGGCCGAGGCGGGCGGCGAGCTCCCGCTGAACCGCCTGCTCAAGACGGTGCCGCGCGGCCGGGCCCCGCTGGCGCGGCACGAGGCGGCCGGCCTGGTCGAGATCGGCGACGCGCTGACGCGCCGGCGGCCGCCCCCGACGGTGGTGCTCGCCTTCGCGCCCGCCGCCGACCCGGGGGCCGCGCTGCCCAAGCGCGCGGTGGCGCGCCGCGCGGCGCTGGCCAAGATCGCGGCCGCCGGCGAGGCCGGCCTGCTGGTCTCCTCGCTGTCGGCGGCCGAGCGCGGTCACCTGCGCGTCCTGGCCCAGCGTGGCCTCGCGCGCGTCGAG
>Ga0335083_10004684_pt1 | contig 17376 bp, 15 predicted proteins | sample Lox_Sample_42_FD_206716 | JGI IMG/M metagenome (GOLD analysis project Ga0335083, IMG submission 206716) | Soil microbial communities from Loxahatchee National Wildlife Refuge, Florida, United States - Lox_Sample_4.2 | ecosystem: Environmental > Terrestrial > Soil > Wetlands | place: USA... | reverse complement strand
CGCCGCACATCGCCCAGCTGGTCGCCGGGCACCGGGACATAAACACCACGATGGGCTACAAAGCCGTCTATCCCGAGGAAGTCATCAACGGCCACCGCGCCTTCATCGCCCGCCGCCGCAGCCTTCGCCCCGGCGAGGAATACCGCACTCCCAGCGACCAGGAGTGGGAAGAGTTCCTGGGCCACTTCGAACGCCGCCGTGTCGCACTCGGCGAATGCGGCCGGTCGTACTCGACCCCCTGCATCCATGAGCACGCCTGCGCTGCCCGCTCTTGCGGCCCTCGCCGGACCAGCAGCCGCGGATCACCGAAATCCGCGGCAACCTGCTCGACCGCATCGCCGAGGCCAGACGCGAAGGATGGCACGGCGAGGTCGAGGGCCTGAAAGTCAGCCTCGCCGGAGCGGACGCCAAGCTCGCCCAGCTCGACCAGATGGCCCGCCGGGCGGCCACCACCTTCCTCGGCATGCCGGCCTTCGGCGACATCGCTGGCCGCGCCGCCCTCCCCGAACCGAAGGACCGCCCGTGACCCCGCCTGAAGACAGCATCGGGACCGCACTGCGCAACCACGCCGAGGGAAGCCGGAGCCTGGCGGCCGCCGCCGAGCTCCTCATCGCCCAGGCATGGCTGGACCGGGACGATTTCGCCGGCCGGTTCGTCGCCGTCTGCCCCGGCCCCGGCCCCGGCAACGGCAAGCCGATAGCCGTCATCGACTGGCCCGCCGCCATCAGGGCCCTGGACACCAGCATGCCCTCCTCCGGAGGGGAAAAGCGGATGCTCAGGATCACCGCGAGCCTGGCTGACGGCATCCCCGTCGATCTCCGTGACACCCTTACCGGACTCGACGACCGCAACATCCAGCTCGTGATCACGGCCATTCGCCACGCATCCGGGAAAACAACTGACCAGCAAATATTAACGATTCTGATTAGTTCAGAGAATCTACAAGTACGCCGTCGAGGAGGATCTCCTCGATCATTCTCCCGCTGCGCACGTCCGCCGTCCGAGGCTAGATTACGAGTCGCATGCCACCGCCCTGGACCGCAACGAACTCGGCGCGCTCCTGGTCGCCGCCGGGCTCGGGCCGCCCGCCGAGCACGCGCTGATCTCCCTGCTCGCCCTCAACGGCCTGCGTGTCTCGGAGGCCACCGGGGCAGACATCGAGCACCTGGGCCTCGAACGCGGGCACCGCACCCTGGTCATCACCCGCAAGGGTGGCAAGGTGGTGACCATCCCGCTCGCGCCGCGCACCGCGCGGGCGATCGACCTGGCGACCGGCGAGCGGACCGAGGGACCGCTGTTCACCGCCGCGGACGGGCGTCGGCTGGACCGGCACGGCGCCGCCAGGGTCGTCCGCCGCGTCACCCGCCGCGCCCAGATCGCCAAGCATGTCAGCCCGCACACTCTTAGGCACGCGTTCATCACGGCCGCGCTCGACGCCGGGGTGCCGCTGCGGGACGTGCAGGAGGCCGCCTCGCACGCAGACCCGCGAACCACCATGCGCTACGACCGGGCACGGACGAGCCTGGACCGGCACGCGACCTACATCGTAGCTACCTACGTCGCCGGAGCGGCGAGGTAACCCAACAAGGCGGATCCCGGAGGGCAGCCTGACCGCCATCGGTGGCCAGGCTGCCGCAACCCTCGAGCTCAGCTGAGGTATCGCCGAACGTGACTCCAGAGAGCGATCATGAACCGCCGCTATGCGCGGCACTATGACGTGGACCTTCGACCAGCGGTCGCATGCAGAACAGGTCGTATGGCGCAGGTGCATCCGCGTCCTCTTCTGCCGATGAGAGCGCGTCGCCGAGCTTGGTGATCGCGTTAGGGATAGGTACGGGCGGTATGGCTGTAGCCGCCTCGCGGGGACCATCGGTGGACCGTCATGACGCCACTCTCTATTTCCCACGCGACGAACAGCGCCTGCCCGATGCGCAGCACGAGCACGAGCGCCTTGTCCGGTGGCTGGGCCGGCCACCGGGCGTCCGCTGCTTCGCCGCGAAGGCTTGCGCCAGTCGAGCATGCGAGCTGCCTAATCACGTTGGTGACACTACAGGCCACCTCGATGCCCGCATCTGTCGCGAGCGGGACGTTAACTTGTGCGTTGCCGGGGTTGCCGGTTGCGCAGGGAGATTTCGTCGGACTCGGCGATGTGGTCGGCCTGGACGGCCCGCAGTCCCAGGCCCAGGCGTTCGCGAGCCTGCCGCAGCAGCTTGAGGGAGTTGGTGGAGGGGCCCTCCGGGGCGGCGCGCTCCGGATCAGCCCCGTGTTCCTCGATGAGGTGGGTCTGCAGGGCTGCGGCGACTTCATCGGCCGCCTTCAGCGCGTGGTAGATGGCCCGGTCCCGTGCTGTGTCGTCAACCATGTGGCCAGTATCGCGCGTCAGCGCGCGTCAGGGGGCCGGGGACTCACTGGCCGGGCGCCCGTAGCGGCAAGTTAAAAGCCCCGCGGACGTGCCGGTCCCGGCAGGTGCGACACCGGAACAAGGCAGGACAGGAACTCTTTTGCGCTGCTATTGGCGCAGCTGCTCTTCTGCCGCGATGAGGTGCATCGGGACTGGCGAGCGCTGGACGCCGCAGGCGAGGATGCCAGTAGCTGCGCCAGGCACCCGGCGGACGCCCATCGTGGCGACGAACCCGGACAGCACCCGCCGGGCGCGGGGAGTGACCGGTTTGCTGATGGCAGCCGCGCGCAGTCCCGCCGATAGGTACGTCTCTGACGCTCCCGGCAGTCGCGTGGTGGCGCGTACATAAATGGACGTTATGTCCATATGTGCCCTGCTGGTTGCCGACACTGCAGTGTGAAGATTTCAAGCCGGAACGTGATCTGTCCACGACTGGCGGAATGCCAAGGTCCACGTCACCTGTCTCTCGATAAAGCTCCGGCCCCAGCTGCCACCTTGCCGCAAGAACTGTGACCATGTGACCGCCGATGACACGGAAATCATCAGTAAGGCCTCCAAGCGCCCGCGCCAGGTCGCTGAGCGCGACGTAGCCAAGATCATCGGCGACTGACGCCGCGCCAAGCGTGATCTCGGTCAGGGGCGTTCCAGCAGCCATTCCCGTAGCCTCCCTGCGGCCTCGATCCGATCCGCCCCGCCTAGGTCCTGAAGATCCCAGATCTGCTGCAGTGTGTCAGCCAGCAGTACTTCGTTTCCTTGAACCTGGCCAACTAGGGCGGGCACGGGGAAGACGGATCGATCCTCTGGAGCGCGGATAATCACGTTGGCGTCGTGCCTTCCCTGCGCGTCTGTCAGCCCGAGATCTGAAGGATCGATCGCATGTCTCGGATACAAGATCACCAGGCTGGGTCTGCGCCACGGGATGATCAGGTCGGGGCCGACGTCGGCTGATACCGCTATCGGCCTGCCCGGAGAACTCGCCCGGCCGGCATGGACGGCTACATCGACCGGGGAGTCCAGGGTGTAGTAATGGTGCTCTGAGCCTCCAGGCCCGGGGTATTCGGCAAGGAAGCGGTCGAGCAGGGCCTCCCGGTGGGGCTGCCAGCGACCGTGCCCGGATATGTCGACAAGCTCCAAGTCATGCAAGCGATGGAGCACCTGCGAGGCTCTCGGCTGCGAAATGCCAGCCTGAGCTGCTAGCGCCGTCGCGCCGGGTTCCTCATCTTCGCCGCCCGCGAAGCCGACAAGCGCGCGGATGACCGCGTAGCTGCCAGAGCCACGCGGCAGAGATCTGTGCTTGGGCGCTGGGGCCGCAGCTGCCCGCCGTTGGCGAGCGACGAGCCCCGGCGCGCGCAGGTCAAAGTCTCCCTGGGCATCGGCCCAGGACCAGCCGTCCCCGGTCAGAATCGATCCGAGAGATCCGGATATGAACGGCGCGATGATTAGAGGATGCCCGCGCAGCCTGAGTTCGTGCCATGACCGCTGGAGTCGCTCTACCTCGTGCGGATACGGCGCGCGGCTCTTGGCCTGCACGGCGAAGCGTGCGCTGCGGTCGCCGACGGCCACGTCAAGGATGGCATCCACACGGGTATTCGCCTGGCCCGCAGGGGTGAGGTCGTCTACCCTCAGGCCAGAGTCCCTCAGCCACCGGACAGCCTCCATAAGCATGTGTCCATTATAAGCACAGCGATGATGGCCTAGAAATACTTATGGCTACTCATCGTGTTCCCGCCAGGGCCACCTGGACCGGGCTCTGCTCACGTAATCGGCGCGCGGGGCGCAGAAACAGAACCACGAAAGACTGCCAAAGCCTGCGTAACTGCCATGCAGCCCGAACCGGGCGATATGAGTGAACGGGCCACTGGGGGAAGGCCCCACCTATCACGCTCGTAATAAGCGTTCTGTTCGGTTTGGCCACAGTCAGGTCAACAGGAACAGTCACGCTCCGTAACAGCCAGTGCCGCGCAAAGAGCACTGTCGTTCATCATGGTTTTATGTGCAGATAAAGGGGCCGCTAACAACTGGCTGGATGGCGCTACTGGCGCGTTCTTCGGCGTCGAAGGACGCCGAGTTGCTCGTTCTCCGCCACGAGGTCGCCGTGCTGAGACGGCAGAACCCCCGCCTGAAGCTGGACTGGGCAGACCGTGCGGTGCTCGCCGCCCTGGCTCGCCTGCTCTCCATGCAGGTGAGGAGGAGCCGGCTGGTGACGCCGGATACGCTGCTGCGGTGGCACCGGCGGCTGCTCCGCTGGCGGTGACCTACCCTCCCAAGACGGGACGGCAGCCAGTCGACGCGCGGATCGGGCTGCTGATCGAACAGTTGGCGCGGGAGAACCCCGGCTGGGTCCACGTCGACTGCGCGGTCACCTTGCGCCGCCTGCATGTGTTCTTCGTGATCGAGGTTGGCACTCTCCGCGTCCATGTCCTGGGCGTGACGGCGTACCCGGACGGCGCGTGGACCGTGCAGCAGGCCCGGAACCTGCTGATAGACCTGGGGGAGCGCGCCGCCGGGTTCCGGTTCCATCAGAAGCCAGCTGCAAAACGCAGATCAAAAGCTATGGCTGAGTATTGGAACCCTACAGCCTTCAGTCCATCTGCTTGGCCGTGGGCGGCGCGCTACATCAGGGCCGCAGGCCGGCCGGGGGCGAGAGGCCGGCTGTCGGTCAGGCTGGTGGTGATCTTGTGCAGCAGTTCGAGTGCCTCGTTGAGGCCAGCGGTGTCGTGGTCGGCCGCGGCGGATACGGCGGCGGCCCATTCCTGGCGGACAAGTGCGTAGTTCCGCTTGCCGTGCTCGGTCGGGTGGATGGTCGCCCGCCGCAGGTCGCCAGGGGTGGATCGTCGTTCGGTGAGGCCCTTGCGCTCGAGGCCGCGCAGGACGGCGGAGATGTTGGCGCGCTGCAGTCCGGTGGCGTCGGCGATCTGGCTCGGTGCCGTGCCCGCGTGGTCTTGCAGGTAGCGCATGACCATGCCCTCTGACTGGGTGAGCGGGACGGCGTCGGGGTCGCGGTAGCCGCGGAACTGGATCTCGCGGGCGAGGATGAGCGCCTCGTCGGCCAGGTCGGCCCATCGCGGGTCGCCAGCCGGCGGCGCCACCGGGCTGGTGTCGTTCTGGGGCGCTGTCATTCGTCCATGATAGATCACAGGACATAGTTATTGACTCAAGATAGTTATGACTCTATGGTGATGATGTCATAACTACTTGAGGAGTCGTCGTGACCTCTACTGTCCGTCCGGCCCAGGCCGGCCCCGCGCGGGGCCCGGCCCAGGCCACGGCGCTGACCGGGGGGCTGCACCCGCTCGGGGTGCTCGTCCTGCTGGCCGGCGCCTTCATGCCGATCATGGACTTCTTCATCACCAACGTGGCCCTGCCCAGCATCGACGCGTCGCTGCACGCCTCGCCGCCGGAGCTGGAACTGGTGATCGCCGGGTACGGGGTCGCCTATGCCGCCCTGCTCGTGCTGGGAGGCCGACTCGGAGACCGCTACGGCCGCCGTCGGGTCTTCCTCGCCGCCCTGGCCGGGTTCACCCTGGCGTCGCTGGCCTGCGGCCTCGCGCCGTCGGCCGGGTTCCTCATCGGCGCGCGGGTCGTGCAGGGCGCCACCGCGGCGCTGCTCATCCCGCAGGTACTGGCGACCTTCCACCACACCCTGGAAGGCGAGCGCAAGGCCCGCGCGCTGGCCCTGTACGGCGCCACCTCGGGCATCGCCGCGGTCGTTGGCCAGATTATCGGCGGGCTGCTGGTCAGCGCCGACATCGCCGGGTCCGCCTGGCGGCCGATCTTCCTGGTCAACGTCCCCGTGGGCATTATCGTGGTGGTGGTCGCCGCCCGCCTTGTGCCCGCCACCCGGTCACCGCACCCGGTCGGGATCGACCTGCCCGGCACGGTGCTGTTCGCCGCCACCCTCATCGCCCTGCTGGCCCCGCTGACCGAGGGGCACTCCCTCGGCTGGCCGTGGTGGACCTGGCTGCTGCTCGCCGTCGCGGTCGCTCTCGGCGCGGTCACCTACCTCGTCGAAAAGCGCTCAGAAGCGCGCGGCGAGGTGCCGCTGCTGCCGCCGTCCCTGCTGAGGCTGCCGTCAATGTCCCGTGGCCTGGTCATGGTGCTGATCTTCAGCATCGGCTTCGGTGCGTTCATGTTCGTCTTCGCCCTGACCGTCCAGGACGGCCTGCACAACGACGCGCTGCACGGCGGCCTGTCGATCGTGCCGATGGCGGCCCTGTTCCTGGCCGGCTCGCTGTTCGCCCCCCGGCTGATCACCCGGTTCGGCCGGGGGGCGCTCGCCGGCGGCGCCGTCGTGCAGCTCGTCGGGCTGGCCTGGCTGGTCGCCGACATGGTGACGGCCTGGCCGCGCGTGTCCCTGCTGTCCATGGCCGTGCCGCTGGCCCTGGTCGGCGCCGGGCAGTCGATGCTGTTCGCCGGGCTGTTCCGCAGCGTCCTGGCCGACGTCCCCGCCCACCTCGGCGGCATCGGCAGCGGCGCTCTGATCACCCTGCAGCAAAGCGGCCTCGCCCTCGGCGTCGCCACCCTCGGCACCCTCTACCTGGCCATGTCCTCGCACAGTTACCCGCACGCCTTCGCTGCCGTCGAGTACATCCAGATGGCCATCGTCGTCCTGCTCGCCGCAGGCGCCGCCATCTTGCCCCGCTTCACCCAGGCCAGCGCCGACACCCCCGTCATCGACGCCTGAACCCCCGCAAGCCCGCAGCACACAATCGAGGTCTGAGATGAATCACGGCACCGGAACCGCGAGCACCACCACACGACGGCAACTCTTGCGGACCGCGGCCATCGGCGGGACCGCGGCCGCCGCGGCAACCCTGCTTTCCTCCTCGAGCGCGCTGGCCGCCCCCGCGCCGGCCAGCGGCAGCCAGTACGTCAAAGGCGTCGATGTCCTGCCGGACACATCCCACGCCGCCAGGGCCCTCGCCGCCCACATCCGCGGCTACTACCAGGCCAAGACCGACAGGAACCTGAACTGGCAGACGTCCTACTTCTCCCAGAAGCAGTTCACCTACATCGACGGGCTGTTCTCCACCGACGCCGTTTACGAGGACGTGCCTGCGCACATCCAGATCACCAGCCGGTCCAGCATCCAGGCCTACCTCACTAAGGCCGCCGTCATCCTCCCTTATGCCGGCCACGGCACCGGCGTGCGCCACGTGCTCGGCAGCGACTCCGGCGGCGGCTACGAGTGGACCGTGGCCAGCGGCCCGGTGCCCCGCGGCATCACCGCGCTCGAACTCGACCCCTGGGGCAAGATCGAGCGGTTCACCGCCACCTGGAACGGTGCCTACGCCGGCGACAGCCTGCTGACCGAGTTCGCCGCCAAGGCCATCGAGTACTGACCCGGCAACGGGCATTAGGAGGCGGCCATGAGCCTGCTCACCCTGTCGCGGTGGCAGTTCGCCATCACCGTGATCTTTCATATGACGTTCCCGGCGATCACCGTCGGGATATCGATCCTGCTGTGCGTCCTTTACGGCATGCACTGGCGGACCGGGAAGCCTGTTTACCTGCAGATGTTCCGGTTCTGGCGGCGGATCTTCGCGGTCGGGTTCGCCATCGGCGTGGTGGCTGGCATCGTGATCACCTTCGAGTTCGGGCTCGACTGGGGCGTGTTCGCCGCCAAGACCGGTCCGATCATGGGCCCGATCCTCGGGATGGAGGTCGTTACCGCGTTCTTCGTCGAGGCAGGGTTCATCGGCATCCTGCTCTACGGCGACGGCCGGGTCCGCAAGGGGACGATGTTCGCCGCTACGGTGATGGTCGCGCTCGGCACGCTGCTGTCGTCGACGTGGATCATCGCGAACAACTCGTGGATGCAGACCCCGTCGGGGTTCACGGTCAGAAACGGCCGGTTCGAGCCGACCAACTGGCTGCACGTCATCTTCAGCCCCTCGTTCCTGTGGAGCTGGTACCACATGCTCGCCGCGGTGCTGCTCTCCTCCGGCTTCTTCGTCGCCGGGATCGGCGCCTGGTACCTGGTCAAGGGCCGGTCGACGCCGTTCGCCCGCCGCTCAGTGTCGATCGGCCTTGGCATCGCCGCGATCGTGCTGCCGCTGCAGCTCTTCCTCGGCGACCATCTCGCCGCCCACGTGCTGCCCGCCCAGCTGCCCAAGCTGGAGGCACTGGAAGGCTACTGGTCAGGCACCGGGAGCGGCGGCAACACCGGCTACATCCTGTTCGCGATCCCCGACCAGCAGGCCAGGGACAACATCGCGCAGCTGTCCATCCCGTGCCTGGGCAGCGCCATCCAGAAGGACCTGACCTGCAACTCGGGGGTCCCAGGCCTGGACCTGACGCCGGCCCAGGACATGCCGCTGATGGCGCCGGTCTTCTGGGGCTTCCGGGTCATGTTCTACGGGGCCCTGCTGATGTTCGGCACCGTGTTCTACGCCACCATCCAGCGGTTCCGGCGAAAGCTATGGGCCTCCCGCCGGTTCCACCAGTGGCTGGTGTGGATGACCCCGGTGGGGATCCTCACGATCCTCGGCGGCTGGGTCACCGCCGAGACCGGCCGCCAGCCCTGGGTCGTCTACGGCTACCTGCGGACCTCGCAAGCGGTCTCGCACCTGGCCCGCGCCGAGCTCGTCTTCTCCGTGACCGGGTTCATCCTGATCTACGCGGCGATGCTGGCCGCCTACATCGCCTACATCGTGCACACGATGCGGACCGGCCCGGAACGCGATCACCCCGGCTTCCGGCCCGGCCCGCCCGGGCCGGCCGAGCCAGGGGTGTCGCGCCCGGTTTCCGCCGGCGCCCGCGTCCCCGATGCGGTCCCGGCCGCGCTGGCCGGCGGAGAGGCGAGCGCGTGATGACCGTCATCTGGTTCGCCCTCATCCTGCTGTGCCTGCTGATGTACGTCGTATTCGACGGCTACGACCTGGGGATCGGCATCGCCACCCTGGCCGAGCGGGACGGACAGCGCCGCCGGGAGATGCTGGAGCTGGTCGCCGTGGCGTGGGACGGGAACGAGACCTGGCTCGTCTTGCTCGGGGTCTGCCTGTGGGCCGGGTTCCCGCTGGCCTTCGGCACGATCCTGCCGCACGCGTTCCTGCCGTTGATCGTGATGCTGTTCGGGCTCATCGTCCGCGGAGTCGCCGTGGAGATGGCCTCCCAGCGGCCTCCCGCCCCCCGCTGGGAGAAGGCCTTCGGCATCGGCTCCCTGGTCGCCGCGCTCGCCCAGGGCGCCGCGGCCAGCACTCTCGCCGCGGACTTGCGCGTGACCGGCGGCGCCTACAACGGGTCCGCGTTCGGGGCGCTGAGCTGCTACTCGGTGCTGACCGCGCTCGCCGTCGCGGCCGGCTACCTCGCACTGGGCTATGCCTACCTCAAGTGGAAGACCGCGGGCGAACTGCGCGTCACCGCGGGTCGCCGCGGCAGGGGCGCTGGGCTGGCGGCGGTAATACTCGGTGCGGGCTGCCTGGGCGCGGTGAACGCGACCGCCGCGCCGCTCAACCTCGGTTCCCCCGTCCGTATCGCCGGGTTCGCCGGGCTGATGGCCTTCGCGGCCGCCGGCGCGGCGATGGCGCTCGTGACGCTGCGGCCCGGCTCACCGCTGGACGCGCTGCCCATGTGGGGGCTGGCGATCGCGGCCGTGGCGTTGTTCCTCGCCGTGGTGACCGCCCGCTACCCGGTCCTTGTCCCGCCGTCCCTGACCGCCGCCGGGTCCGTCTCACCCTCGCGCACGATGGAGTTCCTCGCCATCGGGATCGGACTGGATGTGCCCCTGATCCTCTTCTACCACTGGTATGCCCATTACGCCTTCAGAGGCAAGACCTACGGCGTTCCCCACGGCAGTCACGCCGAGTCCACGGGAGCCTCCGATGACCACTGAACCCTGGAGCCAGGCACGGCCGCTGACAGCCGGACGGATCATCATCCGCGTCATGCTGACCATTGCCGGGATCACCGGCGGCCTGTTCTGCTACTTCATCTGCCAGGGGATGTTCGCTGGATACCCGGGCTACGGCACCGGCATCCTCAGCACCTTCGGCATGCTCCTCATCATGGCGACCGGCGGTGCCGCGTGGATCGTCGACCACCGCCGGATCGACGCCGACGATGACCACTAGCGCGGCCCGCCTGCCATTCCGCGGGCCTGCCACTCCCGCGGGCCTGCAGTCAGACGCCCGGGCCTGGCTGGATGCCGCGGCCACCCCGGGCCGCGGTCGGCTGCGGCTGGCCGCAGCGTGCCAGGCGCTGGAGACAGTGTTCACCGTGGTGCAGTGGGCCGGCCTCGCCTGGGCAGCGCAGGAAGCCCTTTCACACCGGGTGCTTCCGGCTTGGCCGGCCGTGGGCCTGCTTACCGCCGGCGGCCTGGCCGGGGCGGCGGCCGGGTGGGGTGCCGCGCGAGCCGCTGCCGCAGGCCACCAGCAGATCGCTGCAGCCATCAGGGAACGCCTGGTAGCTGCGGCGCTGCCAGCGGGACTGCGGCATGGCGCCGGCCCCGACGCCGCCACCGCCGCGCTTGCGGTGGTTGAACTGGCCGACGACGTGGCCGGGTACCATGCCCGGGCGCTCCCGCTGCGCCTGTCCGCGCCTGTGTCGATGGCGGTCATCGCCGCCGCCACCGCGGCGGTGCAGTGGCCCGTCGCCGTCGTCCTGGCCATAGCGAGCATGATCATCCCGCTGAACATGCGGCTCGCGGGCCTGCTCGCCGCGGAAGGAACCGGCGAGCAGGTTGCGGCGAGCAGGCACCTGGCCGCCGTCGCCCTCGACAGCCTCCGCGGCATGCGCACGCTGCGCGCGATCGGGGCTGTGGGCCGCCGCCGTGACGACCTCGCCGACGCGGCGGCCAGGCTGAACGCCGCCACCATATCGGTCCTGCGGCGCGCGTTCCTGTCCGGCGCGGTAATGGAGGTGGTCATCACCTTCGCCATCGCGGTCGACGCCACCTACATCGGACTGTCCCTGCTCGGCTACGTCCGGCTGCATGGGGCACCGCACATGACACTGTTCGCGGGACTGCTCGCGTTGCTGCTTTGCCCGCTGTACTTCGCGCCGCTGCGCGCCACCGCCGCTGCCTACCACAGCCGGGAGAAGGCAACTGCCGCCGTGCCCGTTATCAGCGGGCTGACCGCCGAGGCGCACGCGGCACCGCAGACGCGGCCTGACCCGGCACCAGAACGGTCGGCGCCGGTCACGGTCATCACCGACAACGTCACGTTCGCCTTCGGCAGCACCGGCCGCGCCGTGCTGAATAGGGTGAGCCTGACGGCACGCCCCGGCAGCCGGATAGCGATCACCGGGCCGTCGGGCGCGGGCAAGACGACCCTGCTGTCGATCATCGCCGGGATGCGCCAGCCGGACTCCGGAACCGTGTGCTGGCACACCCCGCACGAGGTGACGTGGCCGTACCTGGGTGGATGCGCCTGGATCGGCCAGCAGACCGTGATCCTGCCCGGAACCGTCAGCGACAACATCAGGCTCGGCCGGCCGGACGCCAGCCGGGCCGACATCGAGCAGGCGGCCACCGCCGCCGGCCTGGGCGACGCGCTCGCCCGGCTGCCTCGGGGGCTAGACACCGAGCTTGGCCAGGGTGGCTGGGGCCTGTCCACAGGCGAGACCCGCCGGATCGCCATCGCCCGCGCCTTCCTGCGCGACGCCGGTCTTTGGCTGCTCGACGAGCCGACCGCCCACCTCGACGCGGAATCCGAGGCCCGCGTGATCGACGCGCTGAATGCTGCCACTCAGGGCCGAACGGTGATCGTGGTCACCCACTCGGCGGCCCTTGCCCGATTCGCCGATACCGAGTTCGCCATCACCGGCAGCGCTGTCAGCCTGGTACGGGAAGGACTCCCCGGATGAGCAAGGCCACGTTCCCGCCCCGCCGGAGCCGACCCGACCGGTATTGCCTCGTCGCCGCCGCCGGGCTGGTCCTCGGCCTTGCCGCCGAGGCCTGCTCGATCGGGCTGCTCGGCCTGTCCGGATGGTTCATCGCCAGCTCAGCCGTGGCCGGCGCCGCGGCTTACAGCATGTTCTCCTACCTGAACCCCAGCGGCGGGGTCCGTGCCCTCGCTCTGGGCAGGATCATCACGACCTACGCCAGCCGGGTAGTCCTCCACGCGGCCGCGCTCCGCCAGGTCACCGCTGCCCGCCTGGCTTTCCACGACACCGCCGCAGCTGGAGCAAGCACGCATGGCACCTGGTCCGGGCAGTTGCTGGACCGCGCCCTAACGGACGCCGACACTGTCGGCATGGCCCTGATCCAGGCAACAGCACCCGTCGTCACGGCCATCTGCATGACCGGCGGCGGGTGCGCGGCGATCGCGATCGCCGGCTACCCTCTCCCCGCCGTAATCGTGGCCATGGCCGCCGCGGCCTGCGCCGGCCTCGGCACTGCCGCAGCGCGTCACGCCGACAGGATCACCCAGGCGCGCGCCGCCCTGCGCACCGAACTCGTCACCGCACTGGAAGCATGGCCAGAGATGGCCTCCCTTGGCGCCGCTGCCAAGCTCGCAGCACGCACCACGCGACGCCTCAACGCCGTCGGAGACAGCCTCGGCCTGCGTGCGGCGGCCCAGGCGCGCACCGCCGGAGCCGCCCGCGCGGCGGGCGCCGCGGCCGTCATGCTCACCGCCGGGGCCGCCGCCGGACAGGGTGCCCGCCCTCCCGCGCTGGTCTTCGTCGCCCTCACCGCCGTCGGCGTCATGGCCAGTGCCGGGCAGCTCATCGCCGCGGCCGGGGCGGGAGTCGAAGCCCGCCAGGCCGCGCGGCGTCTCGCTGACGGGAACGACGGGCAGCCGCTCCCGCCGTCCCCGGGCGCCGAGTTCCGCGCAGCCTTCGACGGCCACATGCTGACCGTGGACGCCTGCCGGCTGCCGGGCCGCCCGGTGCGGCAGACCGGGTTCACCGTCACGGCCGGCCAGACGCTGGTCGTGACCGGCGCGTCGGGAACCGGGAAGACCACACTGCTCAACGCCATCGCCGCAGCCCTCAGTCAGCAGGGAAGGCACCCGGGCACGGTGACCAGCGTGCTGGCCGATGACTACCTGTTCACCGGGACCGTCGGCAGCAACATCCGGCTCGCCAGCCCGCTAACCTCCGACAGCGACATCGACGCCCTGCTCGCCGCCCTGCTCCTTGACCGCTGCGCGATCGGCCCCGCCACCCCGGTCGGCGACGGCGGTCGCGACCTGTCAGGAGGGGAGCAGCGCCGCCTGCACATCGCCCGCGCCCTGGCCGCTGGCCCCGACGTCTTTCTCATCGACGAGCCAGTGAACAGCCTGGACGCGCCCACCGCAAGCCGTGTTCTCACGGCTGTCCGTCAGCTGCTGCCGCAGACGGTGCTCATCCTCGCCATGCACGAACTGCCGGCCGACACCAGTGTCCTCGGCCCCGACTGGGCCACCCTGTCGCTGGACCAGGACCTGCCCGGTCTACGGGCCGTGGCGCAGATAGGCAGGAAGGACATCTAGGCAGTCATGCCGGACGCGTATGCCACCATCTGACGCTGAACTGCGGCCCAGGGCCCGCTCGCGGGCGAGGGGCACGTGCCGACGATATGGGTGTCCGGGCGCACCACGAGAGCCGACTTCGGCGCGGTGAGTTTCACGGTCTCCAGCCAGCCCGCTGGCACCGCGCCCCCGACATCCACAACGTCGACCGGGGCCACGCTACCGCAGGCCAATTTCTCGTAGTCCTCGCCTGCCCCGTTGGCTAGCACAGTGAATTTGTCCAGGCTGACCAGGTCGGCGACCGGCTGAGGGTCGACACCGTGACGTACCCAGGTGTGCGGAAGGCGGTGTCCTGGATCCCCGCGAGGCGTGTAGCGCCCGGCGGCGGCGGATCGACCGGTGGCTGCGTAGGTGTAGCCGAACTGCAGCGCAGGGCTGTTCAGATGGTCCCATTGGTCGTTGAGCAGCCATGCGAGCCGCTCCTCGCCGAGACCGTCTAGACGGCTGCCGGTAATCGCGGTGCCAACCGTGTGGTAAAGGTCGTCCATCGCCGCGGCGTTGCGTCGGCTCTGCAGCGCGTTGGCGATGCCAACCGGGCGGCGTTCGTCGTTATAGGTATCCAGTATTGCCTCTGTCGCCCAGCCGCCGACGACCGCCGCGAGTTTCCATGCGAGGTTCTCGGCGTCCTGAATGCCGGTGTTCATGCCGAGGCCGCCCGTGGGCGGTAGCCGGTGGGCAGCGTCGCCCACGAGGAAGACGTTGCCTTCGCGGAATCGGTCGGCGACCTCGCAGGCCATCACCCACGGCGAGATGCCGAGGATGTCAAAGGGCACGTCCGCGCCGATCGCCCGGCGCACGCGCTGGTGGATGCGGCCGGGCAACTGCGCTTCGACGGCGGGCGAGTCGTAGACGTAGACCCATTCGTTTGCGATGTTGTGGGCGATGAAGGTGCCTCGCGCAGCCGGGTCGAGAACCCAGTAGATGCCCGCGGGGGCCCCGGCAAGCCAGGGACGGAGGTCCGCGGCGATATGCACGCTGATGCGGTTGCGGCCCTCGCTGTAGGCCGTGGCGGGGATGCCGGCCGCTTGCCGGACCGTGCTGGCCGCGCCGTCGGCGGCGATCACGAACCGGCTCTCATAGCTCCTCTCGCCCGCGTTCTCGGCGACCCGCGAGGAGATCAGCGCGCCGTCACGGCGCATCTCCAGCCACCGGCCGGTGATGTAGTCGATGGTCGGCAGTACCTGCAGCGCCCACTCCAGGATCGCTTCGAATTTGGGCTGCCCGAGGTTGATTCGCGGTCGCGGCACCCAGCTGTCGGGCTGACGCTCGAACGGGATCGCACCGAGCTCCTCGCCGACCAGGCTTGTCCGGAACCGGCCGTAGCGGTCCTGGTGGGGCGGGACGGCGGCCGCCACCATAGCGGGCACCGCGAACCCCGCTCGCGCGCAGATGTCGAGCGTGACCGGGTTGACAACATGCGCCTTCGGAAAGCGCAACCGCGACGGGTGCCGCTCGACGATACGCACCGTGAGCCCCTGCCGCGCCAGGAGCGCCGCCAGCACCATGCCGCTGGGACCCGCGCCGACAATCAGGGCATCGGTGTAATTCTCGGTCGAGCGCACGGGCTCCACACTCCTCCGCGGTTGGCATCCTCGCTCCGGGCGCCCGTTCGTTGACACTTCCTCAAGTCCACGGCACGAACTAGTTTGGCCTGGCCACCGCTTGCGCCCTGGCAGCTGTGCTATCGATAGCATAGCTCTGGGTGGCTTCCGCCCGTACGACCAGATCTTGTCACCACCCCAACTTTGACTTGATTCTCACGCCTCCCCGCGGCTGCCAGCATGGTCGGGAACGTGAGCTGACGAAGGGGTGAGATCATGAGCGCCGGAGAACAGACGGACGTCATCATCGTCGGCGGCGGGCCGGTCGGCCTGACCGCGTCACTGCTGCTAAGCCAGCTGGGCGTCGCCCATGTCCTGTACGAGCGCCATCAGGGCACGTCGGTGTACCCCCGTGCGGTCAGCCTGAACCAGCGGACGATGGAGGCGTACCGCGGCCTCGGCCTGCACGATGAGCTGGCCGCCCATGCCGCTCCGCTGTTCTGTCACGAGCTGACCGCCTGGTACACCTCGCTCGCCGGGCCGACACCGCTGCACGGCCGCCTGCTCGGCAGCAGGAACGCGTGGGGCGGAGGCCAGTACGAAAAGGAGTACGCTGCCGCCAGCCCGTGCACCTACCGGCAGCTCGCGCAGATCCGGCTCGAGCCGCTGCTGAGGGCGCACGCCGAATCCGCTCGGCGCGCGCAAGTGAACTTCGGCGCCGAGGTTGTCGAGATCGGCCAGGACGAGACGGGCGTGCGGGCGCTGGTCGAGCAGGGCGGCGCCCGCCGGACCGTATCGGGCCGGTACCTGATCGCGGCCGACGGCGGGCGCACGGTCGCACCGCAGCTGAACATCGGCGTCACCGGCCCGACGAACCTCGTCGACATGGTGTCCGTGCACTTCACGGCGGACCTGAGCGCCTGGCGGGACCCGAAGGTCATGATCAGCTGGTTCGTCAACCCGGACCTCGGCGGCTCGGCAGGCACCGGGCTGCTGTACCCGATCGGCCCGTGGGACTCACGTGGCCACTCGCGCGAGTGGAACTTCGTGTTCGCGATGGGCGCCAGCGACCCGCTGCGCTTCGACGAAGACGCCGCCCGCGGCCGGGTACTGCGCACGCTGGGCATCGAGCGGCTGCCGGTGACCGTGCACAGCGTCAGTCACTGGTACATCCAGTCGGTGGTCGCCGATGCCTTCAGGTCCGGCCGCTGTTTCCTGGCCGGGGACGCGGCGCACCGCGTTCCCCCGTGGGGAGCCCTCGGCATGAACACGGGCATCGGCGACGTGCGCAACTTGTGCTGGAAGCTGGCCCTGGCGCTGGCTGACCCCGCACTCGAAGGGCTGCTTGACTCCTACGAACCCGAGCGCCGGCCAGTGGCCGAGTCGGTCGCGGCCAACTCGCTGGCCAGCTTCCACGATGGCGCCAGGGCCATCGACGCCGCACTCGGGCAGGCTCCCGCCCAGCCGCCGGAGAAAGGGTGGCGCAACATCGAGATGCTGTGGCACGACGGACCTGACGGTGAAGCGCGCCGTGCCGCCATGGACAAGGCCGTGCGCTCCCTCGACCTGGAGTTTCACGCGCACGGCGCCGACTGCGGCTTCGCGTACGCCCGCGGGGCCATCCAGCAGCTACCGGGGAGCGCGCCAGCCGAAGTCGATCCGGTCACTTACCGCGCCACGACCACCCCGGGCCACCACTTGCCGCACTTCTGGATCGGAGAGGCGGGCACTCGCGATCGAGCGATGGCCGACTTGATCCGTCCTGGCCGGTTCCTGCTCGTGGCCGACACGGCCGCCGCGCAGTGGAGCCAGTGGGTGAATTCTCTTGACGGCCCGCTCGCGGGCGTGATCGACGTTGAAGAAGTCAGCGGCACCGCGGCCAGCCCTGACCATCCGGTGCCCTGGGGGCAGCTGCGCGAGGTAGGGGATACGGGAGCGATCCTGGCCCGTCCGGACGGCATCGTGGCATGGCGGTGGA
>Ga0335083_10004681_pt1 | contig 17388 bp, 17 predicted proteins | sample Lox_Sample_42_FD_206716 | JGI IMG/M metagenome (GOLD analysis project Ga0335083, IMG submission 206716) | Soil microbial communities from Loxahatchee National Wildlife Refuge, Florida, United States - Lox_Sample_4.2 | ecosystem: Environmental > Terrestrial > Soil > Wetlands | place: USA... | reverse complement strand
CCTCGCTCGTCGCGATCGTCGTTCTCACGGTGGTGCTCGGCTTCGGCTACCCCGCGCTCATGACCGGCATCGCGCAGGTCACGATGTCGCACCAGGCGAACGGGAGCCTGATCGAGCGCAACGGGACCGTCGTCGGCTCGTCGCTCGCGGCGCAGAACTTCACCTCGCCGCGCTACTTCCACGAGCGGCCCTCCGCCACGACGCCGCCGTACAACCCCGCGTTCACCACGTTCTCGAACCTCGGCCCGACCAATCCGGCGCTGGCGAAGCTCGTCAAGCAGAACGCCGCCGCGATCCTGAAGCTCGAAGGCCCCTACAACCCGGGGCTGACCATCCACCAGATCCCCGTCGACGCCGTCGTGCCTTCGGGGTCCGGCATCGATCCCGAGATCTCGATCGCCTACGCCGACCTGCAGGCGCGGCGCGTCGCCGCGGTGCGACATCTGCCGCTCACAACCGTGCAGCAGCTGATCAAGGAGCACACCGTGGGCCGCCAGCTCGACTGGTTCGGGGAGTCCGGCGTCAACGTCCTGAACCTCAACCTCGCCCTCGACGGGCTGGGAGGCAAGTAGATGTCGGTCACTACCGACTCCCCCGCGGTCGCCGAGCCTTCCGACGTGAAGAAGGCGAGACGCTCGAGCGTCTTCTCGCGCGATCTCGTCGTGCAGGCGATCCGGGACTCGTTCCCCAAGCTCGACCCGCGGCTGCAACTGAAGAACCCGGTCATGTTCATCGTCGAGCTCGGCAGCGTGATCACGACCGTCATCTTCTTCAAGGATCTGGCGCAAGGGCACACCGGGCAGCTCTGGTTCGTCGGTGTGATCGCGATCTGGCTCTGGCTCACCGTGCTGTTCGCGAACTTCGCGGAGGCGATCGCAGAGGGCCGCGGCAAGGCACAGGCGAACGCTCTGCGGGCGACGCGGACGACGACGACCGCTCTCCGCCGATCCAGCGACGGCCATCTCGAGGAAGTGGCGGCGCCGGACTTGCAGAAGGGCGACGTCGTCGTGGTCGAGGCGGGGATGATCATCCCGGCGGACGGCGACATCGTCGAGGGCGCCGGCTCGGTCGACGAGTCGGCGATCACCGGCGAGTCTGCGCCGGTGATCCGGGAGGCCGGGGGCGACCGCTCCGCCGTCACCGGCGGCACGAAGCTCCTCTCCGACCGGCTCGTGATCGAGGTCACCCAGGAGCCGGGGCAGTCGTTCCTCGACCGGATGATCGCGCTCGTCGAAGGCGCCGCGCGGCGCAAGACGCCGAACGAGATCGCCCTCAACATCCTCCTCGCCGGCCTCACGATCACGTTCGTCGCCGCGGTGGTGACGCTGCGCCCCTACGGGATCTACGCCGGCACGCAGCTCTCCGAGACCGTCCTGATCGCGCTCCTCGTCGCGCTCATCCCGACCACGATCGGCGCTCTCCTCTCCGCAATCGGGATCGCGGGGATGGACCGGCTCGTGCAGCGGAACGTGCTCGCGATGTCGGGCCGCGCCGTCGAGGCGTCGGGCGACGTCGACGTCCTGCTGCTCGACAAGACCGGGACGATCACGCTCGGCAACCGGCAGGCGACGGAGTTCGTCCCGGCCCCCGGGGTCGAGGAGCGCGAGCTCGCCGAGGTCGCACAGCTGGCTTCGCTCGCGGACGAGACCCCGGAAGGTCGCTCGATCGTCATCCTCGCGAAGGAGAAGTTCGGCCTGCGCGAGCGCGTGCTCGGCGAGCACGAGTTCGTCCCCTTCAGCGCCTCGACCCGGATGAGCGGCGTCAACCTGAACGGCACGATGGTTCGCAAGGGCGCCGCGGAGGCGGTGAAGGCGTTCATCGCCGAGAACGGCGGTCGCACCCCGCCGGAGGTCGACGACGCCGTGCTGCGCGTCTCGGAGCAAGGCGGCACACCCCTCGTCGTCGCCCGTGACAACTTCGCGCTCGGCGTGGTCCACCTCAAGGACATCGTCAAGGGCGGCATGAACGAGCGCTTCGACGAGCTGCGCCGCATGGGCATCCGCACCGTGATGATCACCGGGGACAACCGGGTCACGGCGTCGGTGATCGCACAGGAGGCGGGCGTCGACGACTTCCTCGCCGAAGCGACGCCCGAGGCAAAGCTTGCGCTGATCAGGGACGAGCAGGGCCAAGGGCGGATGGTCGCGATGACCGGGGACGGGACGAACGACGCGCCGGCGCTCGCCCAGGCCGACGTCGGCGTGGCGATGAACACGGGCACCTCGGCGGCGAAAGAGGCCGGCAACATGGTCGATCTCGACTCGAACCCGACGAAGCTGATCGAGATCGTCGAGGTCGGCAAGCAGCTCCTGATCACGCGCGGCTCCCTGACGACGTTCTCGATCGCCAACGACGTCGCGAAGTACTTCGCGATCCTGCCCGCGATGTTCGCCACCACCTACGCGACCAAGCCGGGCCAGACCGGGCCGCTCGGCGCGCTCAACATCATGCATTTGGGCGACCCGCAGAGCGCGATCGTCTCGGCGATCATCTTCAACGCCTTGATCATTCCCGCGCTGGTCCCGCTCGCGCTACGCGGCGTGAAGTACCGCGCGATCGGCGCGACGGCGCTCCTGCGCCGCAACCTCCTGATCTATGGGCTGGGGGGTGTGATCCTCCCGTTCATCGGGATCAAGCTGATCGACCTGCTCGTCCACAACGTGTTCGGAGCGTGAGCGTCTGGCGACCCGCGGTCACTATCGAATCCTCCTGGGGATGGCGGCGGGAGTGGGGAAGACGTATCGGATGCTGCTCGAGGGCCGGCAGGCGCAGGAGGAGGGAAGGGACGTCGTGATCGGCTACCTCGAGCCGCACGACCGCCCGGAGACGACGGCGCTCGCCGAGGGCCTCGAGGGCGTGCCGCGCCTGCAGGCCCAGCACGGCGCGCTCGAGCTCCAGGAGATGGACGTCGACGCCGTGATCCGGCGCGCGCCGAAGCTCGCGCTCATCGACGAGCTCGCGCACACGAACGCGGCCGGGATGCGGAACGAGAAGCGCTGGCAGGACATCGAGGAGGTGCTCGATGCGGGCATCGACGTCATCTCGACCGTGAACGTCCAACACCTGGAGAGCCAGAACGACGCGATCTTCGAGCTCACCGAGATCCGCGTGCGCGAGACCTTCCCCGACCGGATCCTCGACGAGGCCGACGAAGTCGTGCTCGTCGACCTGTCCCCGGAGGAACTCCAGGAGAGGCTCCGTGCGGGCAAGGTCTACCCAAAGGAGCGCGCGCAGGTCGCGCTCGAGAACTTCTTCCGCTCGGACAAGCTCGCCGTACTGCGCGAGCTCGCCCTGCGAGAGGTCGCGGAGGACGTCGAGGCGCGCCGCGTCGCGCGAACCCTCGAGCCCCTCAGCCAGCAGGCGGTCGCCGAGCGCGTGCTCGCTCTCGTCGAGCCCCAGCCCAAGTCCCAGCGGATCATGCGCCGCGCCTGGCGTTCGGCGCAGAGGCTCGGTACCGAGATGGACGCGGTCTGGGTGCGGCCGCCCGGCAGGCCGCCGACCGAGGAGGAGGTGACGCAGGTTGCCGCCTTGCGGCGGCTCGCGGGCATCCTCGGCGCGCACTTCCTCGAAGAGGAGGGTGACGACCTCGTTGCCGCGGTTCGTCACGTTGCGGCTGAGCGCGGCTCCACGTACATCTTCGTCGGCACGCCCGACGAATCCCGCCGCCGCGAGATCTTCGGTGGCTCGCTCCTCTCCCGTATGGTGCGCGAGCTGCCCGGCCTCGACATCCGCGTCGTCGCCAACAGGGCCGACCGAGATCGGCTGACCGAGTGATCGCTGCAGTCATCGCCCTCGCCGGCCTCTCCGCCGTCCTCGCGGTCGCTCTTCTCGCGCGGAGCGGCTTCCGGGTGCGCAAGCCGCGCGCAGGCATCCGCCGCGTGCTCGTCCCGTTCACCGGCGGCACCCTCGACCCAACGGTGCTCGACGCCGCGATCCGGCTCGCCCAGGCAGAAGACGCGACTCTCGTCCCGGCCTACCTTCTGCTCGTCCCGCTCCAGTACGCGGAGGACTCGCCCTTGCGTGACGAGGTGGCCGTCGCGGTGCCGCTGCTCGAGGCGGTCGAGCACGCGGCCCTCCGGGCCGGCGTGCCCGTCGACGCACGGATCGAGAAGGGCCGCAGCCCGACGCACGCCCTGCGCCGGCTGTGGGATGAAGAACGCTTCGACCGGATCGTCGCGCCTGCGCCGAACGGGAGGGAAGATGGTTTCACGGCGAAGGACGTGACCTGGATCCTCGCCCATGCGCCGAGCGAGACGATCGTCCTCAAGCCCACGCCCTTGACCGCCGCATAGGTTTCGCCTCCCCCGGTAAGCCGCCTAACCTGTGCGCGTGGCGGAGCCCGCGCTGAGGGAGCCCAGGGAAGGCCCCCCCGAACCCGAGCGGGGGGTTCGCCGATACCTACTCGGCCGTCCGATGCGCTCGCACCAGCTCGAGGACGAGCTGCTGCCGATCCCACTAGCACTGCCGATCTTCGCCGCCGATGCGATCTCGTCCGTGGCCTACGCCACCGAGGCGGCGATGGTCGTGCTGCTCGGGGCGGGGCTCGCCGCGCTACACATCGCGCTGCCGATCTCGATCGCGGTCGCCGTCCTGATGGCGATCGTGATCGCCTCCTACCGCCAGACTGTCCGCGCTTACGAAGTCTCCGGCGGTGCCTACATCGTCGCGCGGGAGAATCTCGGGACGCTTCCGAGCCTCGTTGCCGCGGCCGCGCTGCTCGTCGACTACGTCCTCACCGTCGCGGTCTCGGTCTCGTCGGGCGTTCTCGCCATCACGTCCGCTGTAACGTCGCTCGACCACTTCAACACGGAGCTCTCGCTCGCGGCGGTGGGACTGATCATGCTCATCAACCTTCGCGGCGTCCGCGAGTCCGGGCTCGCGTTCGCGCTGCCGACGTACATGTTCATCTTCTCGATGCTCATCGCGGTCGGCACAGGCGTCACGAAGTGCGCGACGACCGGCTGCCCGCACGCGGTGACGCCGGATGCGATTCCGCCCGGAACCGCCGCGATCGGTGTCTTCCTGATCCTCAAGGCATTCTCGTCCGGCGCCAGCGCACTCACCGGCGTCGAGGCGATCGCCAACGGCGTCAATGCCTTCAAGCGGCCTCAGTCGAAGAACGCGGCACGCACGCTCGGCGTGCTCGGGCTCGTTGCGATCACCATGTTCGTGGGCGTCTCGTACCTCGCCGTCGCGATGCACGCTCGTCCGAGCACGAGCGTCTCGGTCGTGTCGCAGGTCGCTCGCGCCGTGTTCCCGGCGGGCGGGCCGACCTCGTTCCTCTTCTGGCTCGTCCAGATCTTCACGTTCGCCGTCTTGGTCCTCGCGGCGAACACGTCGTTCCAGGGATTTCCGCGGCTCTCCGCGCTCTTGGCCAAAGACCGGTTCATCGCCCGCCAGTTCACGAATTTGGGCGACCGGCTGGTCTACTCGAACGGTGTCGTGCTCCTCGCAGGAGCAGCGGCCTTCCTGATCTGGATCTACCACGCGAACGTCAACAACCTCATCCACCTCTACGTCGTGGGCGTGTTCACGGCGTTCACGCTGTCGCAGGCCGGAATGGTGCGCTACTGGCTGCGCACGCACGGAGGTGGCTGGCGGTGGCGGGCCGTCGTCAACGGGGTCGGCGCCGCCGCGACGGGCGTCGTCGCCATCGTCGTGATCCTGACGAAGTTCACCGAAGGCGCCTGGATCGTGACGATTGCCGTACCGACGATGGTCCTCGCCTTCTACGGCGTCCGTCGTCATTACGACGGGATGCAGCGAAGGCTCGCTGCCGGTGCCGCGGCCGTCGCAGCCGCACCGGCGGCGCGGAACACGACGATCGTCCTCGTCGAAGCGCTCAACGAGGCGACCGACGCCGCCGTGTGGCTCGCCGAGAAGATCGCACCCCAGGGGTTCCGTGCCCTCCACGTCCCCATACGCGGCTCCGACCCCGGTATCCGTCCGCGCTGGTACCGGCTGCGTGAAGGCAAGCCGCAACTCGAGGTCTCCGGCGACTCCGGCGGCCTGACTGCGGCGGTGCTCGACGAGGTGTGGCGGCTGCCCCGCAGCGAGTCCGACTTCGTCACCTTGATCGTTCCGGAACTGTTCGAACGCGCATCGCTGTCCCAGCAGATCCATCACTCACGTGAGCTCGCGCTGAAGCTGCGGTTGCTCTCCGAGCCCGGCCTCGTCGTCGCCGACGTACCGGTGCTGCGCGAGCCGGGGCGAACGTTCCCGAAGCGGCTGGTTGTACGCGTGCTCGTCTCCAATGTGAGCGCCGCGACGATGCGCGCCGTCAACTACGCGAGCACGCTCAATGTGGCGGACACACAGGCGGTGCACTTTGCGTTCAGCTCCGAGGACGGCAGCGCGATCCGGTCGGAGTGGGCCGGGCACGGGCCGCGCATCCCGCTCCACGTCGAGGAGGCGCCGTACCGCGATATCGGCGCTCCGCTGCTTCACTACCTGCGGGGCATCACAGAGGATCCTGACGTTGCGGTGCTTGTGCTCATGCCGGAGTTGATCTTGCGCGGCTGGCGCCGCTTGCTCCACAATCAGCGTGCGCTCTACGTCAAGCGGCTGCTTCTCTTCGAGAGGCATGTCGTACTGGCCTCGGTGCCGTATCAGCTTCTCCGATGAAGCTCAAGCTGCCCGATCCGAGGTCCCTGCCGCACCGGGCCCGGCGCCTCGCTCGTTGGACGGGCTCGATCGCCTACCGGAGCATCGTCGTGCCGCTGCTCGATTTGGAGGAGACCGAGCACTCACTCTCCCTCGCCTCGCGGCTCGCCGCGGATCGCGGCGCCCGGATCGTGCTGGTGGCGCCGTTGGTGATCCACCATGAACTCCCGTTCGACGCACACTTCGACACGGAGCGCGCGGAGCTGGCCGCCCGGCTCGAGGCGGCCGCGTCGGCCCTCACCTCACGTGGTGTGACTGTGCGTCAGGAGATCGTCCGAACTCGCCGTGGCCGACTGGGAGACGACATCGCCCGCGTTGCGTCCGAGTACCGGGCGGAGCTGCTGGTAGTCGGCGCGCCTGTGAGGTCACGTCGCGGCTTCCGGCGGCCGTTTCACGAGGAGCTGCTCCCACTTCTACGCGCAACGCCCTGCCGGGTGCTGATCGCGACGGGTCCTGTCGCGGGGAAGGCCGCGGCCGGCCGCCAGGCTGACTTCTCGAAGATACTCGTGCCGATGAAGCTCGGTGAGATCGGGGAGGAGATGGTCGCGACGGCGGTCAAGCTGGCGCAGGAGCGCGGTGCCGCGGTCGTGGCGCTCCACGTGATCCGCGTGCCACTCGACCAGCGGCTCGAGGCGGAGCTGATCGACCAGGAGGAGAGCTCGGCGGCGTCGCTCGCTGAAGCGGCCGCGCTCGGCAGCGCTAACGGCGTCGCGGTCGAGGGGCGGTCCGTCCGCGACCGGTCGATCGGAGAGGCGATCGTCAAGGCGGCCGGAGAGACCGGCGCCGACCTCATCGTGCTCGGTTCCTCGCCACGCTGGCGCCGCCAGTTGCGCTTCTTCTCGCCTACGGTCGACTACGTCCTCCGCAAGGCGCCGGCCGAGGTGCTCGTCGTCGCGTTCCCGCAGGGCGTGCTCGAAGAGGTCTAGGAAGCTACATTCAGCCAATGCTCAACGCGCTTGTCATCGGCTGCGGCCGCGTCGGCTCGGCGGTCGCGCTCCAGCTCCACCAGGAGGGGTGGGACGTGACCGTCGTGGACGAGAACGAGGACGCGCTCTCGCGACTCGGGGAGAGCTGGCCCGGTCAATTCATCGTCGGCCACGGCATGGACTCCCATCTCCTGCGCGAGGCCGGCATCGAGGACGCCGACGCCGTCGTGGTCGCCACGGACGGCGACAACACGAACATCATCATCGGCCAGGTCGCGCAGAAGCGCTTCGACGTCCGCTGTGTCGTCGTACGCGTCCTCGATCCGGCCCGGGCGCGGTTCTACCAGGAGCGAGGCCTCAACACAGTGTGCCCGACGCGCGTCGCGATCGACGCACTGCTCGAGGCCTCGCGGACGTGCGCGATCCCGACTGCGCCGCCGGAGGCCGAGGAGGTCGTGGGCTGATGTACGTAATCGTCGCCGGCGGCGGCAAGATCGGGGCCAACGTCACCCGCTCGCTCCTGAGGCTCGGCAACGAGGTGACGCTCATCGAGCAGAAGCGCGACCGCTTCGAGGCGCTCGAGGACGAGTTCGAGCACCAGGTGCAGCGCGGTGACGCGACCGAGCTCTTCGTCCTCGAGCGCGCGGGAATCGCGCGGCCGCCCGACGTCGTGCTCGCGCTCACGGGCGACGACGAGGACAACATGATCATCGGCCAGATCGCACGGGAGAAGTTCGGCGTCCCGAAGGTGATCGCACGGGTCAACGACCCGCGCAACCAGTCGCACTTCGACCTGCTGGGGATCTCGCCGACCATCTGCGCGACTTCTAGCGTGATGGCGCTCGTCGAGCACGAGGTGCCCGAGCACGACCTCATCCACCTGCTCGAGCTGCGCGGCGAGAATCTCGAGATCGTCGAGGTGCAGATCGACGGCGACTCACCCTCGGCAGGACACAGCATCGAGGCGCTCTCGCTGCCCGAGGGCTCGAGGCTCATCTCCGTCATGAGGGGCGGCCGGGCCGAGATCGCCGTCGGCTCGACGGTGCTCGAGGCGGGCGACCAGGTACTGGCGATCCTCGAGCCGGGCAAGGAGGACGAGTTACGCCGCGTCCTGCTTCGTCGCTAGCCGCTCTGGCGCTCGTCCTGGTTCTCGTCGGCGGCGCCGGTGGGGCCGGCGCTGCGACGAGGTCGCTCTCCTTCGTCCCTGTCGTTAGCGGCCTCGACTCGCCCGTTTACGTGACCTCCGCGCCCGGCGACCCGACGACGCTCTACGTGGTCGAGCAGCCTGGAACGATCCGCATCGTCCGCAACGGCAAGGTCGCCGGCACGTTCCTCGACCTCCGCAGCATCATCAAGAGTGGTGGCGAGCAGGGCCTCCTCTCGATGGCCTTCAGTCCGCACTACACGTCGAACCACCTCTTCTATGTCTCGTACACCGACGTGCACGGCAACTCGCGCGTCGCGCGCTACCGGGCCTCGAACGGCCGCGGCGTGCACTCGAGCGGCCGCATCCTGCTGACCGTCCACCAGCCGTTCGACAACCACAACGGCGGCCAGCTCCAGTTCGACAAGCGCGGCTACCTCTACTTCGGCCTGGGCGATGGCGGCTCGGAAGGCGACCCGAATCAGACCTCCCAGAACATGCACACCCGGCTCGGCAAGCTGCTGCGGTCGCGAACGAAGACTCCGGGCCGCGGCTGGCGCATCGTCGGGCTCGGGCTTCGCAATCCCTGGCGCTTCTCGTTCGACTCAGCGACGGGCAACCTCTGGATCGGCGACGTCGGCCAGGATCGCTTCGAGGAGGTCGACTTCCGGCCGGCGGCGAAGCTCGACAAGCTCGCGAACTACGGCTGGAGCCGCTACGAGGGCTACTCCGTCTACGCGGCGAGCCATCGCTACGCGTCGGTGGGACAGAAGGTGCGGCCGGTGCTCGTCTACTCGCACGCACACGGTTGCTCGATCAGCGGCGGCTACGTCTACCGCGGCTCGGCGGTGCGTGCCGCGCGCGGCCGCTACTTCTACGGCGACTACTGCGCGGGCACGATCTGGAGCTTCCGGGTCGGCAAGCAGGGCCGCGCCTCGGCTGCCGTGGTCTCCGGGAACGTGCCGTCGGTTTCCTCGTTCGGCGTCGACGGGAACGGCGAGCTGTACGCCACCTCGCTCGGCGGGACGCTCTACAAGCTCCGCTAGGCGGAGCGGCGGCGTCGAACCTGTGGCGCTTGCTGGCCGAGCGCCGCGTAGGCGAGCGCCTGAAGCGACTCGTTCAGCGTCGCGAGCTCACGCGTGATGCGGAGGAAGTTCTCGTCGTTGTCGAGGCGCTTGTTCGTCTTCGCCAGCTCGTCCGCGATCCGGTCGAGCCGCTCGAGGATCAGGTCGAAGCGCCGGTCGGAAAGATTGTGCTCCACTCGCTCATCGTAGTGCCGCCAGCTGCCGGCGCGACCCCACGACGAGGACTTCGGGGCCGAGTGCCGCCTGGACCTCGGCGAGCGTCCCGACGACCTCCACCTGCCGTGCCGCACCCGCGTGGGCGAGCGCAATCTCGACCAGCTCCCGCGGCGCGTCGCTGAAGACCCCGATTCGCGCCCCGGCAGAAGCAAGCCTGCGGAGCGCAGCGTTCGTCTCCGCCCGGGGACGGATCGAGAGCGGGGCCCGGTCCGCCGCGAACCGCGCCAGGAGAGGGCGCCAGTCCCCGAGCGCACGGTCGAGCTCGAGCGCAGCAGCCTCCCGATCCTCGGGCACCTCCAGCTCGACGCGCGCCCGCCGCGCCGCATCTTCGAGCCACGCATCCCACAGCGGCCGCGTGTCGGCGAGCACACCGTCGAGGTCGAGCGCGATCGCGAGCTGTCTCGGCACGAGACGCGATGCTAGATTCCCGGCCACAACCCGGCGAGCGGTGAGGGAACTCCGGTGCAAGTCCGGGACGGTCCCGCCGCTGTAAGGGGAGACGCTCTCCCGCCACGATGTCACTGGGTCGCACGACCCGGGAAGGCGGCGGGAGAGGGAGCCCCGAGTCAGAAGACCTGCCGCCCGCCTCCAAACCCGAACCCCTCGCGGAAGGAGGATTCGTGCAACGCCTGACCATTGCTGTCGTCGCGGCTCTCGTTGTCGCGCTCGCGGTCGTCTCCCTCTCGGCGGCTGCCCACCGACAGACGCACGCCAAGCATCGCTTCCCGCACCGCATCGTCTCGCTCTCGCCGACCGTGACCGAGGATCTGTTCGCGCTCGGCGCCGGTAAGCAGGTCGTAGCGGTCGACCAGGACTCGAACTACCCGCAGCGTGCGCCGCACACCAGTCTCTCCGGCGTCACGCCGAACGTCGAGGCGATCGCGAACTACCACCCGGACCTCGTCCTCATCTCGTACGACCCCGGCAACTTCGCGTCGCAACTCCGCAAGCTCGGGATCAAGGTCGTGAACGAGGCGGCCGCGAACAACCTCAAGCAGGCGTACGCGGAGATCCTCCAGCTCGGCCGCCTCACGGGCCACAACCGGGGTGCGAAGGCCGTGGTGCACTCGATGCGGACGCAGCTGGCGGCGCTCGTGCGGAGCGTCCCGAGGTCGCGCCGCCACCTGCGCGTCTACCACGAGCTCGACCCGACGTACTACTCGGCGACCTCGAAGACGTTCATCGGGAGCATCTACAAGCTGTTCGGCTTCCGGGACATCGCCGACGCCGCGGGCGGGACGGGCGACGGCTACCCACAGCTCTCCGCGGAGTACATCATCGCGAAGAACCCGCAGATCATCGTCCTCGCAGACACGAAGTGCTGTCAGCAGAGCTACGCGACGGTCGCCGCGCGGCCGGGGTGGGGCGCGATCGCCGCGGTCGAGCACCATCGCGTCGTGAGCGCCGACGACGACGTCGCCTCGCGCTGGGGGCCGCGGATCGTGCAGTTCGCGCGGTCGGTGGCGCGGATCGCAAAGCAGGGCTGATGGCCGCAACGGCCGAGAGAGTGGAGGCGGCACCCCGCGTCGAGGCGCGGGGTGTCGGCCTCCGCGCCGGCCTCCTCACCGTCGCGTTCCTCGTCGTCGCGCTCGCGGTCGGCCTCGCCGTCGGGCCGGTACACATCGGGCTCGGCTCGATCGTGCGCTCGGCGCTCTCGTACGTGCCGGGACTGCACGTGCAGCAGCCGCTCGACGCGGTCGACCGGGCGGTGCTGTGGCAGGTGCGGGCGCCGCGGGTAGCGCTCGCCGCGCTCGTCGGCGGGATGCTCGCGGTCGCAGGCGCCTCGTACCAGGGCGTCTTCCGGAACCCGCTCTGCGACCCGTACCTGCTCGGGGTCGCGGGAGGCGCCGGGCTCGGCGCGACGCTCGCGATCGTCTACGCGACGGCCGCGGCGGCCGGGAATAGCTGGACGGTGCCGCTGGCTGCGTTCGCCGGCGCGCTCGGCGCGGTCGTGGTCACGTATGCGCTCGGTCGCTCGGCCGGCGCGACGCAGATGACGGGCGCCCTCGTACTCGCCGGCGTGACCATGGCGACCTTCACGGCGGCGGTGCAGACGTTCGTCCAGCAGCAGCACACGCAGCAGCTGCAGAACGTCTATGCCTGGCTGCTCGGCGGCTTCTCGACGGCGACGTGGCACGACGTCGCGATCTGCGCGCCGTACATCGTGGCGAGCTCGGTCGTGCTCGTCCTGCACCGGCGGGTCCTCGACGTGCTCAGCCTCGGCGACGACGAGGCCAGGAGCCTCGGGATCGATGTCGGACGCGCGCGGTTGGCGATCGTCGTCGCGGCCACGCTCGGAACCGCCGCGGCCGTGTCCGTGAGCGGGCTGATCGCCTTCGTCGGGATCATCGTCCCGCACACGGTCCGGCTGCTCGTCTCGACGAGCTACCGCGCGGTCGTGCCGCTCTCGCTGCTCGCCGGCGCGGGCTTCCTCGTTCTCGCGGACGTCGTCGCCCGCACCGTCCTCTCGCCGGCCGAGCTCCCGATCGGCGTCGTCACGGCCTTCCTCGGTGCGCCGTTCTTCGCGGTCGTCCTGCGCACGTCGAGAGGCGCTCGATGATCGAGACCCGCGATCTCTGGGTGCGGTTCGGGCCGGTCGCGGCAGTGCGCGGGCTCTCGCTGCGGGCGGAGTCCGGAGGCTGGACGGCGCTCATCGGGCCGAACGGCGCTGGGAAGACGTCGGCCCTGCGCGCGCTCGCCGGGCTCGCGCCGTACGAGGGCGAGGTACTGCTGGACGGACGGGACGCGCGGCGGCTCGGGCGGCGCGCCGTCGCGCAGCTCGTCGCCTTCGTCCCGCAAAAGCCCGAGACGCCGGCTGCGCTGACCGTGGCGGAGTACGTCCTCCTCGGCCGCACGCCGCACATCTCGTACCTCGGCGGCGAGGGCCGCCACGATCGCGAGGCCGCGACCCGTGCGCTGCGCCGCCTCGAGCTCGAGCATTTTGCGGAGCGGCCGCTCGGCTCGCTCAGCGGCGGTGAGCTGCAGCGAGCGGTGCTCGCGCGGGCGCTCGCGCAGGAGGCTCCGCTGCTGCTCCTCGACGAGCCCACCACGGCTCTCGACCTCGGCCGCCAGCAGCTCGTGCTCGAGCTCGTCGACGCGCTCCGCGGGGATGGGCTGACGGTCGTGACGACGATGCACGACCTCACGCTCGCGGGCCAGTACGCCGAGCGGCTCGTTCTGCTCAACGAGGGCTCGGTCGTCGCCGAGGGTACGGCGACGGAGGTGCTCTCGGCGCCGAATGTCGCGGCGCATTACGGCGCGAACGTCCGCATCGTCGAAGACCGGGGCGGCGTGTTCGTGTTCCCGGTCCGCAGCCGCTAGAGTGCGCCGCGGCGCTTAGCGCCTCCTATGCGCGACTGACCCGTCTCATCCGGCCCTGTCGTTCCAACTCGTTGGAGGTCGTTGCGCATGTCTCGCCTTGCCGGCTCGCTCGTCGCGGCCGGAGTCACGAAGTCGTATGGAGCCGAGGTCGTTCTCGCGGACGTCGATCTCGTCGTGCCGCCGCGCGCGCGGATCGGGCTCGTGGGCCCGAACGGCGCCGGCAAGTCGACGCTGCTCCGTCTGCTCGCGGGACTGGAGGAGCCCGACGCGGGCCGCATCCGGCGCACGCCGCCCTCGCTCGCGGTCGGCTACCTCGCGCAGGAGCGGAACGGCGCCGGGGCCGCCCGCTCGGGCGGCCAGGAGACGCGCGACGCGCTCGCGAAGGTGCTCCGCGACAGCTACGAGGTGCTCCTGCTCGACGAGCCCACGAACGACCTCGACTTCGTCGGCCTCGCGTGGCTCGAGCGCTCGCTCGCATCGCATCCAGGCTCGTTCGTGGTCGTCTCCCACGACCGCGCCTTCCTCGACGGCACAGTCACGCGCATCGTCGAGCTCGACGAGTGGACGCGCGGTACGACCGAATACACCGGCGGCTGGAGTGACTTCGAAGCCGAGCGCGAACGACGCCGCGACCGCCACTACCGCCGGTGGGAGTCGTCGGTCGCCGAGCGCCGGCGCATCGAGGAGCAGCAGCGGCGCATGGCCGACTGGGAGCGCCGCGGCTACGGCCAGGGCCGCAAGAAGAAGAAGTCGAAGGACGTGAAGCGGACGTACGGCGCAAAGCTCGCGCGTGTCGAAACCGTTGAGAAGCCGTACGAGCCGTGGGAGCTCCAGCTCTCCCTCGCGTCGGCGGCGCGCAGCGGGGAGACCGTCGTGCGGCTCGAGGACGCCGTCGTCGAGCGCGGTTCGTTCCGGCTGGGCCCTCTCGACGTCGCGGTGGGTTGGGGAGACCGCGTCGCGATCGCCGGCGCGAACGGCAGCGGCAAGACGACGCTGCTCGACGCGCTGCTCGGCCGCCTGCCGCTCGCCGCCGGGAGCCGCTGGCTCGGCCCGGGTGTCGTGCTCGGCGAGCTCGAGCAGGACCGCGCCGCGCTCACCGGCCCGCAGACGCTGCTCGAGGTCTTCCGCGATTTCGAGGCGGGAACAGCGCGCACGCTGCTCGCGAAGTTCGGCCTCGGCGCCGACGACGTCCTGCGCCCGGCGGCCTCGCTCTCGCCGGGGGAACGAACGCGCGCCGGTCTCGCCCTCCTCACGGCTCGCGGCGTCAACTGCCTCGTGCTCGACGAGCCGACGAACCATCTCGACGTCGAGGCGATCGAGGAGCTCGAACGCGCCCTCGCGGCGTACGACGGCACCGTGATCCTCGTCACCCACGACCGCCGCTTCCTGGAGGCTTTCGCGCCCGGCCGTACCATCGAGCTATGAGCGTAGGCTCGACGGAGCTCAGCACAGAGCGAAGGCGTCGGCTTCGCCGGCGCCGAAAGTGGGAAAACTGACCGAGACCGCCACGGCGTCGATCCTCACGATCGGGAACGAGCTCGTCTCGGGCGACGTGTCGAACACGAACGCGGCATGGCTCGCCCGCCGCCTCGCGCCGCTCGGTGTCGAGGTTCGGTTGACGGCGGCCTTGCCGGACGAGATCGACACGATCGCGGGCTTCGTCCGGGTCGAGGCGCCGCGCGTCGACTTCTTCCTCACCACGGGCGGTCTCGGCGGCACGCCCGACGACCTGACGCGTGAGGCGATCGCGGCCGCGTTCGGCGTCGAGCAGGAGGAGGTCCCGGAGCTCGCCGCCGAGCTGCGCGCCCGCTTCAGGAACAACCCGGACTACGCGGCCCGCTGGGCGTTGCTGCCCCGCGGCAGCCGGCCGCTCGCGAACCCGCTCGGCGGCGCGCCGGGCTTCCTGATCGGGAACGTCTACGTGCTACCCGGCCTCCCGAGCGAGATGGAGGCGATGTTCGGGTCGATCGAGGAGGAGTTCCGGCGCGGCGGCCCGATCGAGTCGTGGCGCCGCGTCTTCCGCACGTACGAGAGCGTCATCTCCGCGTCCCTCGTGGAGGCGGGGGAGCGCTGGCCGGGTGTCCTCGTCGGCTCCTACCCGAGCTTCGGGGACGGCGGCTTCACCGTCGAGATCGTGCTCAAGTCGAACGACGTCGCGGCGCTCGCCGCGGCCTCCGCCTGGCTCGAGTCAGCGATCGAACAGAGCGGCGGACGGTAGGTAGAAGGCCGCGATCGCGAACGTGACGAGCACCGCCGCGAGCGGGCTGAAGAACGCGACGAGGAAGACCGCCCCGTACATCGGCACGCCGGGCAGATAGGCGCGGTCGACCGCTCGGAGCGCCGAGTCGGACGTGCCGTCGGCGATGAGCCGCCGGCCCTTGCGCGCGTACCCCCACCAGATCAGGTGCAGCGCGGCCATGAGGACGAAGGTCGCGGCGTAGGCGAGTGCCGCAGCCTGCTCGCCGTCGTGCCCGGTGTTGAGGTTCTGGGCGACGAGCTTCGTGGGGAAGGGCAGGAAGGCGATCGTCAGCAGGAGCAGGATGTTGATGAAGAGCATGGTCCGGTCGGTGCGCCCGAGCAGCGAGACCGTGTGGTGGTGGTTCATCCAGATGATCCCGATCGTCAGGAAGCTCGTCACGTACGCGAGGTACGACGGCCAGAGGCGGAGGAGCTCCCTACCGAGGTCGCTGCCGGGGAACGCGTGGAACTCGAGCACGAGAAGCGTGGCGGCGATCGCGAACACGCCGTCGCTGAACGCCTCGAACCGCGTGGTGCTGTTCTCCACGGCTCGGATCGTCGCGGACGCTGCGGACGGCTACGCGAGCGCTGCGGACGGCTACGCGAGCGCCGGCGCGAGCTCGCGGCCGAGCAGCCGGACTGGCTCGAGGTCGGTGTGCAGGAGGTGCTGGAGCATCACCCGTTCACAGCCGGCGCGCTCGTACTCCCCGAGCCGGGCGACGACCTCGTCCACCGAGCCGACGACGCAGCGTTCCGAGTAGGCGGCGAGCCAGTCGTCGAACGACTGCTCGCGCTCGCGGCGCGCGTACAGCTCATGGGCGCGCTCGCGCATCTCCTCGTGTGTCGCGCCGACGAGGAAGCCGGTCATGACGCTTAAGCGCAGCGGCCGAGTCCTCTCGCGGATTTCCGCCGCTTCCTCGGGCGAGACGAACGGCGTGTTGTACTCGTCCGCGAACCGCAGCGCCGGCTCGACGGTGCCGCGCGCGCCGCTGCCGCCGACGAGGAGCGGCGGGCGGGGCTGCTGCACCGGCTTCGGCTGCGCCGGGGCGTCCTCGAGCGTGTAGTGCCGGCCGTGGAAGTCGACGCGCTGCTCCGTCCAGAGCCGGTGCACGATCTCGACCTGTTCCGCGAGCATCTCGACCCGCACCCGGGTCCCGGGGAAGGGAAAGCCGTACGCCCGGTGCTCGCGCTCGTTCCAGCCCGCGCCGAGGCCGAGCTCGATGCGCCCGCCCGAGACGTGGTCGGCCGTCGCCGCCGCGTTCGCGAGCAGAGCCGGCTGCCGGAAGGTCGCGGGCGAGACGAGCGTGCCGAAGCGCAGCGTCGAGGTTCTCGGCGCGAGCGCCGCGATGGTCGTCCAGGCGTCGTGCGCGACGTTGCGCGCCTCGTCGCCCTGCGAGATGTAGTGGTCGGAGCGGAAGAGCGTCTCGACGCCGTGCTCCTCACACGCGTCTGCGAGCGCGCACCAGTGCTCCCAGGTCACGCCCTCCTGGCCCTCGATCATGAGCGCGAGCCGCATCTCGCGAGCGTAAGCGTTTTCGGGACGGGCCCGTCGGGGACGAGAGACGCCATGACGAATCTCCGCGTCACCAAGCAGCTCGCCTGCAGCTCGCCTACCTCGCCGAGCCCCTGGACGAGGCGCGCGCCCGGGCCGGCAAGGTCGAGATCCGGATCGCGAAGAACTCGTCCTGATTGGTCATACGGTCCGGCCGAACTCGCGTCTATAGTGCTGCTTGGTCCTGTAGTTCGCATTACGAACTAGGAGGGGACTGACGCGAGGGCGGAGTCGCTTCCAGGC
>Ga0335083_10004679_pt1 | contig 17390 bp, 13 predicted proteins | sample Lox_Sample_42_FD_206716 | JGI IMG/M metagenome (GOLD analysis project Ga0335083, IMG submission 206716) | Soil microbial communities from Loxahatchee National Wildlife Refuge, Florida, United States - Lox_Sample_4.2 | ecosystem: Environmental > Terrestrial > Soil > Wetlands | place: USA... | reverse complement strand
GCTCGAGCATGTAGCCTGAGAGGCGCGTGTCCTTGCCGATGAGGATGCGCGGGATGCGCGAGCCGCCCCGCCGAGCGACGTACGCAATGGCGCGTCCGAGCCGCAGCGCGAGCTCGGGGGTCATCGGCTCGATACCGGCGCGGCCGCGGATCCCGTCCGTCCCGAAGAGTTGGCGTGTCATGGAGCTTGGTTTCGAAAGTGTGGAGTCAAGGTGACGGACGGCAAAGCAACCCGCGTGCCACGACGCGAGCACGGGCGCCGGCACCTCGCGTTCACAGCGCGACGGGCGGATCGCTCGGCAGGTTCAAGAGTAGCGCGCGGGCCGCGCCGACCAAGAAAGTCGACCCCGTGACCACCACGACGCCTCTCGGCCCGACGAGGGTACGGGCGCGATCGAGCGCCTGGCCCACGTCCGCCGCGACCTCGCCATGCAAAAAGCTCGTCATTTCCCGCGGATCGACGGCCTTCGCGACCGGGGGTGCCACGTACACGCGGTGCCCGGCGACATTTTCGAGCCGCCGTAGCATTGCGCGCCAGTTCTTGGTGTTGAGGGCGCCGAACACGAGCGCGATCTCCCGCCGCGACTCGATTTCCCCGAGCACGCTCGGATCGAGCGCGTGGGACAGCGCGACGGCGCCGTCCGGATTGTGGGCGCAATCGAGCAGCGTGAGCTCCTGCCCGTTCCGGTGCAGGAGCTCGTTCCGGCCCGGCCACTGCGTGGCTTCGAGCCCCTGGGCCAGAAGATCCGGCGCGATGCCGAGCTCGCGCCCGATGGTGACGGCGACCGCGAGGTTCGACCCGACGAGCGCGATGCGCGGGTAGGCGAGGGGCGCCCCCGGGATCGGCTCGGGCGTGCCGAGCGGTAAGAGCCGCGCGCCGACCGACTGAATTTTCGCTTCGATGACGGCGCGCGCTTCGGGGTGGATCTTCCCGAGCACGACGGTCGAGCCCGCCTTGATGATGCCGGCTTTCTCGGCGGCGATCTTGCCGAGCGTGTCGCCGAGCTCGACCATGTGGTCGAACGAGACGCGCGTGATGGCCGCGATGACCGGCGGCGGGATGACGTTCGTCGCGTCGAGGCGGCCGCCGAGGCCGACCTCGAGCACGGCGAGGTCGACGCCCGCCTCACGGAACGCGAGAAACGCCGCGAGCGTCGCGACCTCGAAGAAGGTGAGGTCCGGCGCCGCGTCCATCACCTGGTTCAGCAGGCGGACGAGCTGCACGTCTTCGATCGGTGCGCCGTCGATCTGAATGCGCTCGGCGAAGCGGTTCAGGTGCGGCGAGGTGTACATGCCGACGCGGCGGCCGCCTGCGCGCGCCATCGACGCGGTGAACGCGCACACCGTGCCCTTGCCGTTCGTGCCGGCGACGTGAATCGCCTGAAACGCCTTTTCGGGGTTGCCGAAACGCGCGCACGCCGCCTGCATCCGTTCGAGCCCGAGCTTCTGACCCCGAGGCACGAGCGCGTAGAGCCGCTCGAGCGTTTTGGCGAGATCGCTCAAGCAGCGCTCCCGACGAGGTGGCCGAGCAAGGTGGAGAGGCTCGCCTTGAGCTCGAGGCGCGGGACGATGGCGTCGACCATGCCGTGCGCCACGAGGAATTCCGATTTCTGGAAGCCCTCCGGCAACGTCGTGCGGAGCGTGTTTTCGATGACGCGCGGCCCGGCGAAGCCGATGAGGGCGTTCGGCTCGGCGATGTTCACGTCGCCGAGCAGGGCCGTGCTCGCCGCGACGCCGCCCGTGGTCGGGTGCAGGAGCACGCTGACGTACGGCTTCTTGCAGGCCCGGAAGCGACCGAGTGCGGCCACGCTTTTCGCCATTTGCATCAAGCTCAAAATCCCTTCCTGCATGCGGGCGCCGCCCGAAGAATGCAGGAGCACGACGGGCAGCCGCTCGAGCGTCGCCCGCTCGAACAAGCGGGTCATCCGCTCGCCGACGACGGAGCCCATGCTGCCGCCCATGAACCCGAACGCGAAACAGGCGAACGCGACCGGACAGCCGTCGATCCGGCCGCGGCCGATGCGGATGGCTTCGCTCAGCCCGGTGTTGCGCTGGGCGCGGGCGAGGCGCTCCGGGTACGGCTTGCCGTCGTCGAAAGCGAGCGGGTCGGTCGGAGCGATGTGCTCGTCCCACACCTCGAGCTCCGCGTCGTCGAGCAGGAGCCGCGTCCAATCGTCCACCGGCATGGGGTGGTGATGACCGCACGTGCCGCAGACGCTGAAGCGCGCCTCGAGCTCTTCGACCGTGAAGACGGCGCCGCAGCCGGCGCACTTGCGGAAAAGCCCGCGTCCGACCGAGCGCTTCTCGGCGTTGGTCGATTGAGTGGGGGTGCGTTCGGGAAGCGCCACGCGGAACGAAAAGCTTAGACCAAAACGGACTGTTTTCGAACGTTTGAGGGCAGGGGGCCGAGGCCCAGCCTGGACCGAGAGGGCCCCGCCTTGCAAGCCGGTTCTGCCCGGGGCAAGGTCGAAGGCTCCTCCGGGCTCGCGGCCAAGGGCTATCCTTTTTCCGAGCCTTGAGCAAGGCCGTGAACGGGGCGAGACTCGCGCGGCTTGAGCGAAGACGCCCCGCCATCCAACGCCGCGCCGCTCGTCCGCGCGCCCGTGATCGGGCGGGACGGCGAGCTCGCATTTCTGAAGCAAATCTACGATTCCGTGCTCGCGCGCGCCGAGCTCCGCGTCGCGACCGTCGTGGGGCCGGCCGGCATCGGCAAAAGTCGCCTCGCCGAGCAACTCCTCGCCGAGCTGCCCGCGAGCCGGCGCCCGCGCGTCTACCGCGGCTCCCCGCGCGCCCAGGGCCTCGCTTACGGACTCTTCGACAGCCTGCTCAGGTCCGTCTTCGATCTGCACGAGGGGCTCTCGCACGAGGCGAGCATCGTGCGCGTGCGCGACGAGGTCGCGAGCATCCTCGACGACCGGCGCGTCGGCGACGTTTGCTACTTTCTCGGCGGGCTCTGCGGGCTCTCGTTCACGGATAGCCCCTTCACCCGCGCAGTCGTCGACGATCCGGCGCAAGCGCGCCTCATCCGGCGCGCCGTGCTGCGGAGCTTCTTCGAGGCGGACGCGCGGCGCGCGCCGCTCTGCCTCGTGCTCGACGATCTCGAAGACGCGGACGAAGACTCGCTCGATCTTCTCACGTACCTGATCCAAGAGCTCAAGGGCCCGATCTTCGTCGTCTGCCTCGCGCGCCCCGAGCTCTTGAGCCGCCACGAGCGCTGGCTCCAAGCCGCGGGCTCGCGTCACGATCTCGTCGAGCTCGCGCCGGTCGGCAGCGTCGATGCGCGCGCCATCATGCAAGCCTTGCTCACGCCGTGCGAGGACGGCCCGCCCGAGCGCCTGCTCGAAGCGGGGCTCGGCATGGCGGGCGGCAACCCGGGCCTGCTCGCGCACATGGTGCGGATCTTCTTCGATTCGGGGGTGCTCCGCGACGCGGGCGAGCCCGGCGAGCCGCCCGTGTGGCACGTCGATCTCGAGCGGCTGAACCACGCGCGCATGCCGCTCACGATGGACGACGCCGTCGCGGCGCGCCTCGCCGTGCTTTCGGCGGTCGAGCGGCGCCTGCTCGAGCACGCGGCGGCGATGGGTAGCGTGTTCTGGCTCGGCGGCCTGGTCGCGCTCGCGCGCATGGATCGCGAGGCGCCGGATCTGTGGAACTCGAAGACGGAGAGCGACGTCGCCGAAATCGAGCGATCGCTCGGCGAGCTCGTGCAGCGCGACTACGTGCTCCGGCTGCCGGACTCGGCGTTCCCGGGTGAAGTCGAGTACGTGTTCAAGCACAACCTCGAGCGCGAGCGCATCGCGCAGATGATTTCGCCCGCGGCGAGCCGCCGGCGGCACCAGACGATCGCGGATTGGCTCGCGCAGAAGGACAACGTCAGGAGCCAGGAAGAGTACTCGGCGATGCTCGCGCGCCACCTCGAGCTCGCGGGCTGCCTCACGCGCGCGGCGTTCACGTACATCGACTCGGGCGGCCTCGCACGCGCTCAATACGCTCAAAAACGCGCGAACGACCACTACCGGCGCGGCCTCGAGCTCCTCGGTGAAGACGACGCGCGGCGGCGGCTCGACGCCCTCCACGACCACGGCGACGTGCTCGGGCAGCTCGGGCGCACCGACGAAGCGCTCGCCGCGTTCCGCGAAATGCTCGCGCTCGCGTACCGGCTCGGCTTGAAGGGCAAGGGCGGCGCGGCGCACAACCGCATCGGGCGGTTGCATCGCGACACGGGCTCGCTCGATCTGTCGCGCGAGCACCTCGAGCACGGCCTCGAGCTCTTCGGCGTCGTGAAGGACCGGCGCGGCGTCGCCGCGAGCCACGACGACATCGGCAAGCTCTTGTGGATGCGCGGCGAGTACGAGCCCGCGCTCGAGCAGATGCGCACCGCGCTCGACATGCGCAAGGAGCTCGGCGACGGCCGCTCCATCGCGCTCAGCCTGAACAACATCGGCCTGGTCTGGCGCGATCACGGCCAGCAAGCCCAGGCACGCGAAGCGCTCGAGGCGAGCCTCGCGATCCGGCGCGAGCGCAACGACCCGCTCGGCATCGTCGAGAGCCTGAACGCGCTCGGCGATCTCGCGCTCGATCACGGCGAGGCCGACAAAGCGCTCAAGCTCTTTTACGAGGCGCACGCCATCGCGCGCGACGTGGGCGAGCACAACCGCATCGCGCTCGTGCTCACGAACATCGGTGAGGCGTTGCTCCGGCTCAAGCGCACCGAGGAGGCGATCAAGGTGCTCACCGAAGCCGAAGGGCTCTGCGACGAAACGGGCGATCGCCTGCACCTCGCCGAGGCCAAACAGGGCCTCGCCAAGGCGTACCTCGAGCAGAAGGACCTGAAGCGCGCCCGCGAGTCGATCAAGCGCGCGGTGGATCTCCTCGGGCAGGTGCGGAGCAAGCCGCACCTCGCCATCGCGCTCCGGACGCTCGGCGAGGTGACGGGCGCGGGCGCGTGGGGCGACGGTCACGAAGTGAAAGCGGTGGATTACTTCATGCGCTCGATCGCGATTTGCAAAGAGATCGGCAACGAGCTCGAGGTGGCGAAGAGCTACCGCGCCTTCTCGAGCTACGTGTTCACGTCGCCCGCGTACCGGCACAACGCCGACATCCAGCGTGAAGCGCGCAAACTCGAGTCGATGGCCGAGGAGATTTTCGAGCGCCACCGCTTGGGAGCGCCGTCGTGACGCGTGTGCTCGCGCGCCGCACGGGGCCGGTCGCGGTGCCGCTCCCCGCGTATCAGACGGACGCCGCGGCGGGCGCCGATCTTCACGCCGCGCTCGCCGAGCCGGTGACGCTCGCGCCGGGCGAGCGCCGCCTGATCCCGACGGGCCTCGTGCTCCAAATTCCGGACGGCTACGAAGGCCAGGTGCGGCCGCGCTCGGGCCTCGCGCTCAAGCACGGCATCGGCATGGTGAACGCGCCGGGCACCATCGACAGCGATTACCGCGGCCCGGTCGGCGTCTTGCTCGTGAATCACGGGCAGGAGCCGTACGTCGTCGAGCCGCTCGCGCGCATCGGGCAGCTCGTGATCGCGCCCGTCACGCGCGCGCGCTTCGAATTCGCCGAAGAGCTCGACGTGACGAAGCGCGGCGAGGGCGGCTTCGGTTCGAGCGGTTATTCCTGAGCGGGGTGCGCCTGCACGCGCCGAACGTCGCGTGCTGCCAGCGCCTGCACGCGCGCGCCGAACCCGAAATGGCGCTGGCAGCAGGCGCCGCGCGGCGCCGTACGGCGAACCCGGCTCCTACGCTTCGCCGCGTTTGATGCCGTACGCGCGAATTTTCTTGTGCAGGTTCGTGCGTTCGACGCCGAGCGTGACGGCCGCTTTGGAGACGTTCCAGTCGGCTTCTTTCAGCGTGTCGATGATGTAGCGGCGCTCGGAGGCTTCGCGGTGCTCGCGCAGGGTCGGACGCTCGCCCGGCTTCGCGCGCGAGACGGGCGCTTCGTCGGCGTCGCCCTCGTCGTCGAACGGCGAGAGGTGCGGATCCTCGGGCAGGTCGGCGACGGTGATCACGTCGCTCGCGAGGATGGCCGCGCGCTCGACCGCGTTCTTGAGCTCGCGCACGTTGCCCGGAAACTGCCGGCGCGCGAGCGACTCGTGCACGGACGGATCGATGCGCTTCGGCCTCAAGCCGTTCTCCTTGCAGAACGAGCTCACGAACGCTTCGGCGAGGAGCGGGATGTCCTCGCGCCGCTCGCGCAGAGCCGGGCACTTCATCGGGAACACGTCGAGCCGGAAGTAGAGATCCTCGCGGAAATTGCCGGCTCCGACCTCGCGCTGGAGGTCCTTGTTCGTGGCGGCGAGCACGCGCACGTCGACTTTCACGATCTGCTCCGAGCCGAGCCGCACGATTTCGCCGTTTTGGAGCGCGCGGAGCACCTTGGCCTGCGCGACGAGCGCCATGTCGCCGATCTCGTCGAGGAGGAGCGTGCCGCCGTGCGCCTGCTCGAAAAAGCCGCGCTTTCGCCCCTGCGCGCCGGTGAACGCGCCGCGCTCGTGGCCGAAGAGCTCGCTTTCGATGAGCTCGCGCGGGATCGCGGCGCAGTTCACGCGGACGAACGGCTCGTCGCGGCGCGGGCTCAGCCGGTGTATCGCGCGGCTCACGAGCTCCTTGCCGGTGCCGCTTTCGCCCGTGATGAGCACGCTCGCGCGCGTGGGCGCGACGCGGTCGATCTGCTGGTAGAGCCGCTGCATCGACGGGCTCGTGCCGATCATTTCGTAGCGGGCCTCGAGCTCGGCGCGCAGTTGCGTGACGGCGCGCGTGAGCCGCGCGGTGCGCACCGAATTGCCGACGCTCACGAGCACGCGCTCGCGGCTGAGCGGCTTCTCGAAAAAGTCGCTCGCGCCGAGCTTGATCGCCTGGACGGCGTCTTGCACCGTGGCGTGCCCGCTCACCACGATGACGGGGAGCTCGCGCGTCGCCTCCTCGGCGCGCAGGCGCTCGAGCACGGTGATGCCGCTGATGCCGGGCAGCTTGAGATCGAGGATGGCGAGATCGATGGGCCGGCCCGCTTGCGCGAGGAGCTCGAGCGCCTGCTCGCCGGACTCGGCCTCGAGCACGTTGTAGCCGTCCCCGTCGAGCACCATGCCGAGCGTGCGGCGGATGTTCTTCTCGTCGTCGACGACGAGCACCGTCACGGCCGCGGCGGCGAGCCTCGTCCCGTCTTCGTTCGTTTCAGCCATCGACCCGTTCCTCCAAGATCCGACGCCGATTCTGGCGCCTCGGGCGCCGCGGCGATAGCCTTTCGGCGATGTGGGTGCTGGTCGGAGCGAGCGTCGGGCTCTTCGCGCTCGCCGCGCTCACGTTTTGGATCGTCTTCAAGCACGTCGGCGCGCAAGCGCGCCGGCTCGATCGCGAAGAAGCGGGTGAGTTTGCGCTCTACGGCGCGTCCACCGGCGCCCCGAACCCCGACGAGCTCGCCTCGTTCCAGAAGACGGTGATCGGCCCCGCGGCGGGCACGGAGGTGGAGCTCCACTTCGGTATCGACGACTTGCGCGAAGCGCACCGCGCGGGTGATTGGAAGATCTTTTGGCTCTGGCCGGTCGCGATGTCGAGCTTCGTCGGGGCCATCGCGGGCCTGCTCGAGGCGGCGATGCTGCTCGCCGGCGCGCCTTGGGGCATTCAGCTCGCCGTCGGCGCCTTCGTGTTCCTGTTCGTCGCCGTGATCTGGTTCATGCCGTGGGCCGCGGTCCACACCAAGATCGACCTCGGTACGGCCGAGCCGAAGCGCCGGCCGCAGGTGAAACCCTGACGCGCTTTCGGCTGCGGCGCGCGCGAGAGCGCCGACTCAGTCGGCCCGGGTCGCGTCGGCGGGCGGCGCCGTGTTCGCGGGAGCGGGGCCGAGCACCGCGAGAAAGCGCCGCGCCGGCTCGATGAAGGGGCTCGCCGGATACTTCTTGATGACGCGCTCGAAGACGGCCCGCGCCTTCTCGCGCTCCTTCGACTTCATGTACGTCTCGCCGAGGAGCACGAGCGCCTCCGGCTCGAGCCCGGAGTTGTCGAAGGCGTCGAGCGCGTGCTCGCAGCGGGCGATCGCCGCGTCGAACTTGCCGCGTCCGAGATAGAAGCGCGCGACGTAGAGCTCGTGGCGCGCGAGCAGTCCGACGACCACGGCGCGCATGTAGCGAAGCTCGTCCGAGTAGGCCGTCGCCGGGAAGTCGGCCAAGAATTGGCGAATGCTCACGAGCGCGTCGTTCACCGCGGCAAGGTCGCGCTCCTCGAGCGGCGGCATCAGTACGGACATGCTGACGGATTCGTACTGAGCCTTGGCGACGCGGTAGCGCGCGTAGGGGACCTCGGGGTCGTTCGGGTAGTCGTGGACGAACGATTTGTAGCCGCTGACCGCCTCGGCGAACTTGTCCTGCGAGAGGTCGGCGTCGGCGAGGCGGAGCTCGGCGAGGCGGGCGTAACGGCTGTAGCCGTACTTCTTCTTCAGCTCGTTGAAGACTTCCGTCGCGCCCTCCCAGTTTTCGGCTTCGAGCGCGCGGACGCCTTGCTCGTACTTGGCACGGGCGTTCTCCGCGTACTCGAGGGCGCTCTGCGGGGCCTTCTCCTCCGCGGCGCAGCCGAGCGCCGTGAGGGACGCCGGAACGACCAGAGCGGCGGCGGCGAGCAGAAGCGCTCGTTTTTTCGGCGCGGGACGCATCGGCCCTGTCGGTTAGTCGCGCACCGCCCCGAACGCAAGCGAGCGCCCTCGCTAAAATCCTCCATCCCAAACCTTTGACCCTGGCAGTCCGGTTCGGGTCGGGGGTAAACATCGGGGTCGTGACTGAAAAGGTCCCCATGACGCCGGCCGGCGCGCAGAAGCTCAAGGACGAGCTCGCTCGCCTCAAAGAGGAGCGCCCGAAGATTTCTCGCGAGATCGGCATCGCGCGCGAGCACGGCGACCTCAGCGAAAACGCGGAGTACCACGCCGCCAAGGAGCGGCAGGGCCTCGTCGAAGCGCGCCTCAAGGACATCGAGGACAAGCTCGCGCGCGCCGAGGTCATCGATCCGGCGAAGCTCAGCGGCGATCGCGTGCGCTTCGGCGCGACGGTGACGCTCACGAACCTCGATAGCGACGAAGAGTCGACCTATCAGATCGTCGGCGCGGACGAAGCCGACATCAACCAGGGGCTCATCTCGATCTCGGCGCCGCTCGCGCGCGCGCTGATCGGCAAGAGCATCGGCGACGAGGTCGTCGTGCAGCTGCCCGCCGGCACGCGCCGTTACGAGATCGGCGACATCGCCTTCAAGTGACCCGAGCGAGCTTCGACTCGGGGGTGCTCGCGCGCGGTCCGGCGTGATCCGTCGCCTCGGGCTCTCCGTGCTCGCCGCGCAGGCGTTCGCCGCGGCCGAGGTCGTGCTCGTGCTCGTGCTCGAACACCGGCGCGTCGCGAGCATCTGGGAAGGGGACGTCGGGCTCTCGCTGCTCGTGCCGATGCTCCTTGCGGGCGGGCTCGTGCTCGGGGCGGCCGGGGCCGCGCTCGACGCGCTCTTCGCCGACGCGCGGCGGCCGGCGCGCTCGCTCCTCGCCGCGCTCGCCGGCGTGGCCGGCTTTGGCGCCGGTTTCGGGGTCGGCGGCGGTCGGCACCTCGCGACGGCGGCGACGCGCGGCGGGTTCGCGCTGCTCGTCGCTGTCACGGCCGCCGCCGCGGCGTTCTTCGCCGCGCCGACTCTGCGACGGCTGCGCGAGCGCCGCCCCGGCGAATTCGCGGCGCTCGGCGCGGCCGCCGTCGTGCTCGCCGAGGTCGTGAACGCGCGCGTGCTCGTGCGTTTGTATCCGGCGTTTCATTGGGCGCTGACGCTCTTCGCGCTCGTCGTGGCGCCGCTCGTCGTGCTCGCGGTGGCGGAGCTGCTCGACGCGCCGAACGCGCCGGACGCGCCGAACGCGGCTTCGCCTGGGGCCGATTCGAAACGCACGGCGCCCGCGCCGAGCCGCGGGCTCGGCTGGCTCGCGCCCGTGGTCCTCGGGGCGCTCGCGGCCCTGTTCGTGCCCGCGACGGCGCGCCGGCTGTCGCACTTCGATAACTTCCGCTTCATCCTGCTCGAGTCGGCGCCGATCGGCGGGCACGCGGTGGAGCTCCTTGCGCGCATCGCGCCGCCGCCCGCCGAGGTCGCGCCCTGCGACGACGCGGCGCGCTGCGTGGAAGACGGAGCCAAGGGTAGCGGCGAACGCACGCTCGATCTGCGTGATCGCGACATTCTGCTCGTCTCGATCGACGCCCTGCGCGCCGACCACGTGGGCGCTTACGGCTACGCCCGCCCCACGACCCCGAACATCGATCGGCTCGCGCAAGGGGGCGCCCGCTTCGAGGCCGCGTACACGGCGACGCCGCACACCTCGTACGCGGTCACCTCGCTCATGACCGGCAAGTACATGCGCCCGCTCTTGCTCCAGGGCATGGGGCTCGACTCGGACACGTGGGCGGGCTTGCTCCGCACGTACGGCTATCGCACGGCGGCGTTTTACCCGCCGGCCGTCTTCTTCATCGACGCGCCGCGCTTCGAGAAGTTCAAAGCGAGCGCGCTCGACTTCGAGTACCGCTGGGTGGAGTTCGCCGAGGGCGACCAGCGCGTCGGCCAGGTCGAGCGCTACCTCAAAGACGCGCCCGCGAATCTGCGCCTCTTCACCTGGGTGCACCTCTTCGGCCCGCACGAGCCCTACGAAAACCACCCCGAGCACCCCTTCGGCGACCGCGACATCGACCGCTACGATTCGGAGATCGCCGACGCCGACGCGACGTTCGGCCGCATCCGCGACGCATTTCTCGCCGCTCGCCCGCACGCCGTGATCATCCTGACCGCCGACCACGGCGAGGAGTTCGGCGAGCACGGCGGCCGCTACCACGGCTCGAGCGTTTACGAAGAGCAGGTGAGGGTGCCCCTCGTCGTGTGGGCGCCCGGCGCGATCGCGCCGGCCAAAATCGCCGAGCCCGTCCAGCTCATCGATCTCTTGCCGACCGTGCTCTCGGCGCTCGACATCCCGCGCCCGCCGCGCCTCAGGGGCCGCGATCTCGGGCCGCTTCTCGCCGGCCGCGCCCAACCGGGAGCCGGCTTCGCGTACGCCGAGACCGACGACCAGGCGCTCCTCGCGCAGGGCACCGAACGGCTCGTCTGCGCGCGGCACGTGGGCGCCTGTCAGCTCTTCGACCTCGCGACCGATCCGGGCGAAACGCACGATCTCGGCCCGGCGCACGCCTCGGAGCGCGACGCCCTGCGCGAAAAGCTGCGCGAGATCGGTGCGTCGCACGGCCGCTACGAGCTCGGAGGGTTGCGCGCCGAGGGCAAGGGCTGGCCGCCCGCGATTCGTCGGGCGCTCGCGGGCGACGGCGACGCCGCCGACGAGGTCGCCGAGCTCCTCGACGACGCGGACGTCGGCGTCCGCCGCAAGGCCGCCGAGGTGCTCTTCGATCTGCGGAAACCCGCGACCGCCCCGGCGCTCCGCTTGGCGCTCGGTCGCGAAGAGGACGCGGAGGCGCGCGCTTGGGCGGCCCTCGCGCTCACGCGGCTCGGGCAGGGCGCGCCGCTCGTCGCCGAGCTCCTCGACGGCAACGACGTGCGCTTTCGCCGGCTCGCGGCGCTCGCGCTCGGTGAGGCAGGGGACAAGCGCGGCGAGAACGTGCTCGTCGAATGGTGGCTCGCGCCGAACGCTCGTGATTTCGAGCGTTCACGCGAGATCTTGAAGGTACTCGGCGAGCTCAAGCCGAAGGCCGCCCTCGGTCCCCTCGTGCAATCCCTGAACGACGTGCGGCTACGTCCTTACGTGGCGCGCACTCTCGCCGCGCTCGGTGACGACGCCGCCATCGGTCCCTTATTGAAGGCGTTCGCCGACGAGCGCATGCAGAGCACGCGCGTCGCGCTCGCGGAGGCGCTCGTGGCGCTCGGGGCGCACGAAGAGCTCGCGCCCCCGCTGCGCCGTTTTCTCGGCGTCCCCGATCCGCTGCCGGGCGGACTCGGCCTCGCCGAGAAGGCGAAGATCCTCGAGCACGTCGGGGGGCCGAAGCCGCGCGAGCTCGCCAAGCTCGATCAGCATGCCGATCTCGGCCAAGCCGTCGAGGTGGTCGTGCCGCCGGGCGGCAACGGGCGAGGGATCCGCGTCATCGTGCGCGCGAAGAGCAGCGGGGCGGTGCCGGGCGAGGTCGTCGTGAGCTCGGGGACGCACCTCATCCGCTTCGATCGGGACGGGACGCCACGGCGGCAGCACGGCGTGCCCGCGCTCGACGAACACCGGCTCGTTCGCCTTTCGGTGCCGCCCTCGGACACACCGGTCGAAGTCGCGGCGCCGGTGCCGCGCGAGCTCGGGCTCCGGCCGGGCTCGAGCGTGGAGGTCGTCGTCTACGCGAGCACCGGGGTATCGCTCGAGGCGATTGCGTTCCTGCCGCTCGCCGACGAGCTGCCGCCGCCGCCGCCCGCGCCGTGGAAGCCCGGCGACGCCCCGTGACGCCAGAAATTCCGCTGCTTTCGCCGGGCCGCGGCGCGAGCGCGCGACCCCGGAGCCCTGTGGTATAGACGCCGCCCGTGGCCGACCAAGATCCCGCCGAAACCGGCACCGACGCGCCGCAAGGCACGCGCGCCATCAAGGATCGCAATCAGCGCATCCGCGAGGAGGCCGCGCAGAAGCGCAAGGCGCGCCGTGACTCCGAACAGAGGCGCTCGAACGTGCAGCGCAACCTCGACGCGAGCGAGATGGTCGACGACGCGCTCGCTCGCGGCACGCACGCGGCGACCGGCTGGCTCCGGAAGCACTTCAACCTGCTCCAGTGGGTGTTGCTCGCGGGCGCGGCCGGCGGCATCGGCTGGGAGATCTACAGCGCGCACCATCACAAGGTCGAAGCGAAGGCGACCGACACGCTGATGCTGGGCATCAACGACGAGTTCGGTCGCGTCGGCGGGGACGAAGAGGCCGACGTCGACCCGATGAGCGGGCTCGACGACACGCGCCCGCACTTCGCGGACGAGGCGGCGCGCGCCAAGGCGGCCGCCGCGGCGTATCGCTCGGCGGCGGGCAGCGACAGCATCCGCTCGCTCGCGCAGCTCGGCTTGGCCGGCGTGCTCTACGACGACGCGAAGTACAAGGACGCGCTCGCCGCCTACGACGCCGTGCATGCGAGCGCGCTCGCCCAGAAGGACGGCGACGTGCGCATGCGCTCCCTCGAAGGCTCGGGGCTCAGCCACGAAGCGCTCGGCGAAAAAGACGCCGCCGGCAAGGCCTATCACGAGCTCGCGAACAGCGACGTGACCGAGTTTGCCGCGCTCGGGCTCTATCATCAGGGCCGGCTCGCGCTCGCAGCGGGGGATCGCGACGGCGCCAAGGACCTCTTCAAGAAGGCGCTCGACAAGGTTTCGAAGGACGAGAGCCCGGACAAGCCGCTCGGCTACGTGAGCACGCTCGCCCGGGAGCTCCTCGGGTCGATCGATCCGAGCGCCGTGCCGCCGATGCCGCAGAAGAACGTGTTCGGCCCCGAGCAGCTGAAGGCGATGCGGCAAGAGGGCGCGGGCAAGCCAGCCGGCACCACGACCTTATCGAAGGAGAAGCTCGAAGAGCTCATGAAGCAGCTCAAAGAGCACCCGCCCGCACCGGCTCCGTCCGGGGCACCGGCGGGCAAGCCGTGACGCGCGGGGCGCTGCTCCTCGCACTCGCGTTGGCCACCGGCTGCGACACGCTGCGCTCCGGGGCGCATCCCGATTTGCCGCCGTTCGTCACGCGACCGGACGGCTCGATGCAAGTCGTTTACGAGAAGTCGATCGTCGCCGCCTCGCGCCGCGCGGGGGAGCCCTACGAGCGCGGCCAGGCCGAGCTCGACACGCGCGGGCGCCGCGTCTTCGTCGGCTCGAGCGATCGCGGGCTCTACGCCGTGCGCGCCGAGGACGGCACCGTCATCTGGCGCTTCGAAACGCTCGGGTTCGTGCAATGCGCGCCGCTCTACGACCCGAACGAGGACGTCCTCTACTTCGGCTCGAACGACGGCGCGCTCTACAAGGTGCGCGCCCACGACGGCCATCTGCTCTGGCGCTTCATGACGAACGCGGAGGTGAGCCGTCGCCCCGTGCTCGCGCGCGGCTTGCTCTTCGTCGCGAACGCCAACGACACCTTGCTCGCGCTCGATCCCGCGACGGGAGAGATGCGGTGGCACCAGCACCGCACGCCGGCGATGGGTATGGAAGTCGCGGGCTACTCCGGCATCACGTATTTTCGCGACAAGCTCTACTCGGGGTTCAGCGACGGCACCGTCGGCGCTTTCGATCCCGCGACCGGCGCCGAACGCTGGCAACCGGTCGATCTCGCCGCCGAAGTCGAAGCGCAGACGGGCGAAGCGCCGCGCTACCTCGACGTCGATACGACTCCCGTGCCCGATACCTTGCGAACCGGACCGGTCGTGTTCGTCGCGAGCTACGCGGGCGGCGTCTACGCGCTCGACGCCGAAACCGGGAGCCAAGTCTGGTCGAATTCGGGCGTGCTCGGCGTCGCCGACCTCGTGCTCTGGTCGCAGCCGGCGCACCTCAATCCCCCGACGCCCGCTCGCCGCTACCTGCTCGCGGCGAGCGGCACGAGCGGCCTCTGGGCGCTCGACCCGGAGACGGGCAGTGAAATCTGGCGGCGGTCGCTGCCGAGCGGGGGTTTTTCGGCTCCGGTGCCCGTCGCGGGTGCCTTGCTGGTCTCGACCACGCGGCTCGGGGTGTTCTTGATTTCGCCGCTCGGCGGCGATCTCATCGACGGTATTCACATGGCCGACGGCTCCGCGATGACTCCCGCGGCGGCCGGAACGCGAGCGTTCGTGCTCACGAACGGGGGCTCGCTCCTCGCGCTGCAAGTGGACGCGCCGACCGCCTCGTTCACGCCGAATCGCGCTCCTCTATAGACTTTGCTCCGCCTGCGCGGAGGTGAGGGGCGAAGGAATGCGATTTATCGCACGAGCGCTGAAACGTTCTCTTGCGCCGATACTCTGTGTGGGTAGAGTATTTCTCGTGAGCGGGGAGCTGCTTGCGGGAGCTGGGCACGGGTATGCAAAAGATGGCGTTCGGAGGTGGCACTGAACCAACGTCGAACACGGCAGAGCGCCTGGGGTCGCTCGTCGCCGAGCTGCAGGCGCTCAATCGCCGGCGCGGGTTCGATCGGACGCTCGCCGTCGGCGAGCTGATTTTACGCGAGTTTTTCGGCGGTGATCCGGCGGCCTGGCGCGACCAGAGCCGGAAAAAGGCGCAATCGCTCCGGCGCCTCGCCGCCCGCACCGATTGTCCCTTCCGCAAATCGACACTGAATGAAGCGGTGTGCGTCCACGTGGCGCTGCTCGAGCAGCCGAATCTACGGCGTTCGGAGCTCATCACCGCAAGTCACATCGCCTCCGTGCTCAGGTTGGCGGCCCCCGAACGGGAGCGGCTGCTCGAGCAGGCCGAGAAGGAGCGCTGGAGCGTGCGGCAGCTCCGAAGCCACGTCCGCGCTCACGCGAGCGCGCAGGGCGCCGAGACGCGCCTGTCCTGGCTCGATTCGGGGATGCGCGCGGTGCTTCTGCTGCAGCGCTCGCTCGCGGACGCCCAGGCGATCGTGGGACAGCTCGGCGCGATCGGGCCCCTCAGCGTGCGTTCGCGCGCGGAGCTCAAGGAGCTCTCGAACGTGGTGCTGAATCTCGGCTCGGACCTCGCCAATCTCGCGAACGATCCCGTGGCCGCGCCCGAGCTCCGCCGTTCCGAGCTCCGGCTGCGCGAGGGCGAAGGCGAAGGCGAGCTGCTCGACGAGGAAGCCGCGCGCGTCTAGCGCACGCGACCGATCGCGAGCTTCAAATACTCTCCTTCGGGGAACGCCGGGAGCACGGGGTGATCGAACCCGGCTGCGCGCAGCGTCTCGAGCTCGAAGCGACGGCCTGCGGCGCGCGCGCCGGCTTCGACACTCGCGACGAACGTCGGCTTGTCGACCTGGCTCGAGCACGACGCCGCGACCAGCAAGCCACCCGGCGCGACGACCGTCGCGACCAGGCGGTGGAGTCGCCGGTACGCCGAGAGTGCGAGGGGCAAGCCGGCTCGGTTTTTCGCGAAACTCGGCGGATCGGAGATCACGAGATCCCACTTTTCTTCGCGCTGCGCGGCCCGTTCGAGGAAATCGAACGCATCCACCGCGTGAAACCCGGCGACCGCCGGCTCGACCGAGAGCCCGTTGAGCTCGAAATTTCGCCGCGCCGCCGCGACCGCGGGCCGCGCCACGTCCACCGTGTCCGTGCGGGCGGCCCCGCCGAGCGCGGCGTACAGCGAAAATCCGCCGGTGTAAGCGAACAGATTCAACACCCGGAGTCCGCGGGCGCGCGCGCCCACTTCGGCGCGGTTCTCGCGCTGATCGAGAAAAAGGCCGCCTTTTTGGCCGCGTCCGAGATCGACGCTGAAGCGCACGCCGTTTTCCCGCACTTCGAGCTCGGCGTCGTCGTTCGCGCGCCGCTCGCGATCGAGCACGCGCCGGATCCCGAGCGACGGTTCCGCGCGCAAGCGCTCGCTCAAATCGCCGTAGAACCCGCGCGCGCCGGCGCCGTCGAAGCGCACCGTCGCGATGTCGCCGTACACGTCCACGTGGATCCCGGGCAAGCGATCGGCTTCGCCGTGCACCCAGCGAAACGCCGTCGTTCGCTCGCGATCGAGACGTGCCACGCGTAACGCCGCCGCGGCGGCGAGCCGCTCTGCGAGCAGCCGTCCGGCGTCGACTCCGGGTTCGGTCGCGAGCACCCGAACCGCAATCGCCGAGTCCCGATCCCAAAACCCGACGGCCAGAAAGCGGCCGTCCTTGCCGAGCACCTCGACGAGCGCGCCGTCCTCGAGCTCGGGCGACCCTCCGAGCGCATCCCGATAGACCCACGGATGCCCGCGCCGAATCGAGCGCGCCAAATCCTTGCGCAGGCGAACGCTCACGAGTCTCACGGCGGCCGCGCAGTCTAGCGGAATTCCCAGGGGAACCGGCTGTAGCTGGATCGCATAAGATACATTATGTCAACTAATTGGGTATTGGGTCACTTTCATCCGACTCGGTGGCCGGTTACAGACAGTCTCTTCCGGCTGCCTTCGCTGCCGCTAGCCAGAGCTCGAACAACCGCGCGGCCAACGGCCTCGCCGTTCGCTCGTTCATTCGAGCTTCGGCTCGCCGTGGCCCGAGTTTCCGGTCCAGGGTGCCGACGATGCGCGTGAACTCGAGCCCGAGGCTCGACGGAAGATCATCTGCGCAGATTCTGACCAAGTGTCGGCGCGCCAGGTAGATTCGCTCCGTGGCGTCGCCTTTCCCGGTTGCGAGGATCCGCACTGCTTCTCGGAGCTTCGCGGTCGCGTATTGGTTTGGGTTCACGGCCGAACGAAGATGACCACTTGGCCGAGGCGGCGCTAGGTGTCATGTTGCCGCCATGCAAGACCGCTCAAGCAAGCCGAAGCCCAAGAAGCGCGCCCCCAA
>Ga0335083_10004678_pt1 | contig 17390 bp, 14 predicted proteins | sample Lox_Sample_42_FD_206716 | JGI IMG/M metagenome (GOLD analysis project Ga0335083, IMG submission 206716) | Soil microbial communities from Loxahatchee National Wildlife Refuge, Florida, United States - Lox_Sample_4.2 | ecosystem: Environmental > Terrestrial > Soil > Wetlands | place: USA... | reverse complement strand
CTCGTATTCGTGCCGCCGTTCCTTCTGCGTCCGGCGCCGCTGCTTTCTCGTGGGCATGGAGGGCTAGCGTAGCTCGCCCCCGACGACCGCCCTGGCGACCACCCGGCTGCCGAGGTGGTACGCGAGGTAGCGCCAGTCGGGCGCTTCGAGCAGCGTCACGTCGGCGCGGTAGCCCGGTGCGAGCCGGCCGATCCGGCCGCCTCGCCCGAGCACGTGCGCGGCGTTGACGGTGCAGGCCGCGAGCGCCTCAGCAGGTGACAGATGGAGTTGCGTCGCCGCGAGCGAACAGACGAGCGGCAGGCTCTCGCAGAAGGCGCTGCCAGGGTTGAAGTCGGTCGCGAGTGCGACCGCGGAACCGGCATCGACGAGCCGGCGCGCGGGAGGCATCGGCCGGTCGAGGAAGAGTGCGCTCGCGGGAAGCAGCACGCCGACGACGTCGCTCGAGGCAAGCGTCCGGATCCCCTCCTCGCCCGTCGCCTCGAGATGGTCGACGGAGCGAACAGCGAGCTCGACGGCGAGTGGGATCGCGCCGGAGCTCGTGAACTGGTCGCCGTGGATCCGGAGAGCAAGACCGGCGTCGCGGCACGCCTCGAGATACCGCCGCGCCTGGGCGGCGTCGAAGGCCCCGTGTTCGAGGAACACGTCGGCGGCTTCCGCGAGCTTCGCCGCGTCCGGCAAGACCTCGGCGAGCGCGAAGTCGAGGTACGCGTCGGCGTCGTCGAACTCCGGCGGCACGGCGTGAGCGCCGAGCCACGTCGGGAAGCCGCCCGCCTCCCGGATCGCGCGCAGCGAGGCGAGCTCCGTCTCGCGATCGAGCCCGTAGCCCGACTTCGCCTCGAACGTCGTCGTGCCCTCGCGGAGCATCCACGAGCGGTGCAGCTCGACCGCGGCTCGCAGACCGGCCTCCCCCGCCGCGCGGGTGGCACGAACGGTCGAAAGGATCCCGCCGCCGGCAGCATGTAGCTGCTCGTAGCTGGCCCCGCCGGCACGGAGCGAGAACTCGTCGACGCGGTCGCCGCCGAATGCCGCATGCGTGTGGCAGTCGACGAGGCCTGGAACCGCACTCAGTCCGCGGCAGTCCACCTCGAAGACGTCACCGTCGAGCGAGTGCAGATCACGCATGCGCCCGACCGCCTCGATCGCGCCGGCGGCGCAGAGGACGAACGCGTCCTCGAGCACCTCGACCTCACCGAGAGCCGACCCGCGGAGGGGAGCATCCGTTCCGGCGGGCGTAGCGAGCTGCGCGAGGTCGCGGAGGAGTAGGCGCTCCGTCGTCGCCGTCACGCCTCGCCGGGAGCGCGCGGGACCCGCAGTCCGCCTTCCTCCGCGGCAGCGAGCGCCTCGGGGTAGCCGGCGTCGACGTGCCGCATCACGCCCGTGCCCGGGTCGGTTGTCAGCACGCGCTCGAGCCGTTCCGCCTGAGCGTCGCTGCCATCCGCGACGACGACCATTCCCGCGTGGATCGCGTTCCCGATCCCCACGCCACCGCCGTGGTGGACGCTCACCCACGTCGCTCCCGCTGCGACGTTGACGAGCGCATTGAGGATCGGCCAGTCCGCGATCGCATCGGAGCCGTCGCGCATCGACTCGGTCTCGCGATAAGGCGAGGCGACGGAGCCCGCATCGAGGTGGTCCCGCCCGATCACGACCGGAGCCTTGACTTCGCCGCTGCCAACGAGCTCGTTGATCGCGAGTCCCGCCTTCGCGCGATCCCCGTAGCCGAGCCAGCAGATCCGGGCGGGCAATCCCTGGAATGCCACCCGCTCGGATGCCAGCTCGAGCCACTGCTGAAGGAGCGGATCGTCCGGGAACACCTCCCGCAGCCGATCGTCGATCGCCGCGATGTCCGCCGGGTCGCCCGACAGCGCCGCCCACCGGAACGGGCCGACGCCGCGACAGAAGAGCGGCCGAATGTAGGCCGGGACGAAGCCCGGGTATGTGAAGGCGTCCTCTACACCACCTTCACGCGCCTCACCCCGCAGATTGTTGCCATAATCGAAAACATAGACGCCCCGCCGGACGTACTCGAGCAGCGCCTCGACGTGCCGAACGATCGACTCACGCGCGAGCCGCAAGTACTCGTCCGGATCGGAGGAGCGGAGCGCAGCCGCCTCGTCCACCGAGTAGCCACGCGGCACGTAGCCGTTGAGCGGGTCGTGGGCGGCGGTCTGGTCGGTGATCAGGTCGAACTCCGCGCCACGCGCGGCGAGCTCGGGTACGACGTCCGCCGCGTTCCCGAGCAGCCCGACCGAGAGCGGCCGGCGCTCGGCACCCGCGGCACGCACCCGCTCGAGCGCGTCGTCGAGCGATTCGGTCGCCTCATCGAGGTAGCGCGTCTCCAGCCGGCGCTCGATCCGGTGAGGATCGACCTCGACACACAGGATGGCGGCGCCGGCCATCGTCCCTGCCAGGGGCTGCGCGCCGCCCATCCCACCGAGCCCGGCGGTGAGGATTGTGCGTCCGCGGAGATCGGGCGAGCCGAAGTGCTTCTCCCCCGCAGCCGCGAACGTCTGGTACGTCCCTTGCAGGATCCCCTGGCTCCCGATGTAGATCCACGAGCCGGCAGTCATCTGGCCGAACATCGTCAGCCCCTCGGCCTCGAGTCGCCGAAACTCGTCCCAGGTCGCCCACTTGGGAACGAGCAAGGAGTTGGCGATGAGGACACGTGGCGCACCCTCGTGAGTCGTGAACACTCCGACCGGCTTGCCGCTCTGCACGAGAAGCGTCTCGTCGGGGCCGAGCTCCAACAGCGCCGCGACGATTGCCCGCAGCGCCTCGTGGTTCCGTGCCGCCTTGCCCGAGCCGCCGTAGACGACGAGCTCTTCGGGCCGCTCGGCCACGTCGGCGTCGAGGTTGTTGAGGAGCATCCGCAGTGGCGCCTCCGTCGACCACTGGCGCGCGTTCAGCTCGGGGCCGTGCGGCGCATGGACGGAGGTGAGGTCGCCACAGAGCGCGTCCACCCGTGCGGCGAGGCTCGCGGTCGCGCTCACTCCAGCGTGCCCCCCTTCGCCTCGACCGCCGCGAGGAGCGAGCCGTCGCGGATCGACCCAGCCACTGCCTCGATGTCGCCGGCGAGCGGCCGGTCGTCGCGCAGCCGCGGCGACAGCCCGCGCACCGCCGCACGCGCAGCCCGCCCGCCGACGCCGGGCTCGAGCGGTGCGTGGAACTCGACCGCCTGCGCCCCTGCGAGCAACTCGATCGCCACTGCCCGCTCGGCGTTGGCGAGTACCTGCCACGCCTTGAGACCGGCTGCGTTCCCCATGGAGACGTGATCCTCCTGCCCGGCGCTCGTCGGGATCGAGTCGACAGACGCCGGATGGCAGAGCACCTTGTTCTCGGAGACGAGCGACGCAGCCACGTACTGCGGGATCATGAAGCCACTGTTGAGGCCGCCGTCGGTGGTGAGGAAGGCGGGCAGCCCGTCGGAGAGGTTCGGGTTGACGAGGCGCTCGAGACGCCGCTCGGAGATGCTCGCGAGCTCGGCGACGGCCATCGCAAGGGCGTCGAGCGCGAACGCGAGCGGTTGCCCGTGGAAGTTGCCGTTCGAAACGAGCTCCTCGTCTTCGACGAGCACGAGGGGGTTGTCGGTGGCGGCGTTCAGCTCGACGGCGACCGTGTACTCCGCGTACTCCAGGAGGTCGCGCGAGGCCCCGTGCACCTGCGGCGCGCAGCGGAGCGAGTAGGCGTCCTGCACCTTGTCGCACCAGCGATGGGCCTCGATGATCGCCGAGCCCTCGAGCAGACGCAGCAGATTCGCCGCCGCGGCCTTCTGGCCCCGCAGCGGGCGCAGCTCGTGGATTTGCGGCAGGAACGACGTACGCGACGCCTGGAGCGCCTCGACCGAGAGCGCGCACGCCACATCGGCCACTCGAGCGAGCCGGCGCGCTCTCATGAGCCCGAGCGCGAGCGTGGCCGCCATGAACTGGGTGCCGTTGACGAGCGAGAGCCCCTCCTTCGCCGCGAGCCGCACGGGCTCGAGAGCCGCCCGCGCGAGCGCTTCGCCACCCGAGAGCCGCTCCCCCTCGACCCACGCCTCCCCCTCGCCGACGAGCGGCAGCGCGAGATGTGCGAGAGGCGCGAGGTCCCCCGATGCTCCCACCGAGCCACGGCTCGGCACGACGGGAAGAACGCCGCGGTCGAGGAGAGCGAGGAGCAACTCGACGGTCTCGACGCGGGCGCCCGAGTTGCCCTTGGCGAGCGCGTTAGCGCGCAGGAGCATCGCCGCGCGCACGATCTCGTCGGGGAACGGCTCGCCGACGCCGCACGCATGAGAGCGAAGCAGCCGTAGCTGCAGCTCCGCCGTCTGCTCGGCCGGGATGGCGACGGCGACAAAGCGGCCGAAGCCGGTGTTGACGCCGTAGGTGTGCTCGCTGCTCCCGTGCGCCGCGCGCTCCACGAGCGCGCGCGCGGCGTTCATCCTCTCTCGTGCGCGGTCGGACAGCTCCGCGCCCGCTCCGTCGACCGCGACGGCCCAGACGTCGTCCACGGTCAGGTCGTCGCCTGTGAGGCCGATCGCCGTCCGCTGCGCCACGGCGCGAGTGTAGGACGCAGCTCACTCCACACGTTGCCGTACGTGCCCCCAGGGGGTGTTGCAACCCCCTGCAGACACCGTAGCCCGCGGTGATTCACGCGACCGTCGCAGCTTCGCCGCGACTTCGTGACGTCCTATTCGCCCAGCCCCTATTCGCCCAGCAGGCGCAGCTCGAGCACGTGCGACGGATCGAGGTTCGCCACGCCGAGGAGCGACTCGGCGGCCGCGACGGCGGCGCCTGCCGGGAGCAGCCCGACGAGCTCCGAGCCGATGACTTCGAGCCCTCGCGCGCGAGCCTCCCGCTCGACAGCGCCGACGACCTCGTGTAGCGGCGAGGCACGCCAGTCTTCGACATTCAGACTCACCTGGACGTGTCCTGCACGGGGTAGCCGAAGCCCGAGCGCGCGCACTCCCGGGAAGCCGCCGTCGCGCTCCCGCACTGTGCGTGCCACCTCTTTTGCAGCGTCGAGGTCGTCGCCGGCGAGGTCGACGTTGAACGCGATCAGCGGCGGCCGTGCTCCAACCAGCACGCCGCCCGCACGTTCGTGGAGCTGCGATGGGCCGAAGTCCGGGGCGAGTTCTCCGGCGTCGATGCGACGCTGCAACTCCGCCGGACCTCCGTGCCGAAAGAACGCGGGCCTGCGGCCGCCGCCCAGCTCGCCGTAGAGGAAGACCGGGAGCTCGAGCTCCCCGCCGATCCGCTCCGCGAGCGTCAGCGCCGCCGTGCGTGCCCGGGGCATGTCCTCCGGTCGCACGGCGACGAGCGGGACGACGTCGGCCGCACCGATCCGTGGGTGCACGCCTTCGTGACGTCCCAGGTCGATTCGCGCCTGCGCGACGGCGACCGCGGCGAGAAGTGCGTCGACCACGTCGGCGTCGTCGCCGACAAGGGTGTAGACGGAGCGGTTGTGGTCGGAATCGGTGTGGATGTCGAGCAACCGTGCACGTTCGGCGAGCTCCCGGCCGAGCAGGCCGATCAGGAAGGAGTCGCGCCCCTCGGAGAAGTTCGGGACGGCTTCCAGCGGCAGCATCGGCGCGGAGCCTACGCTCCGACGCGGTGACCGCTCGCAAGTCCTCCTATCGCTCCCTCACCTCGCTCGAGCGCGATCTCTCCCGTTGCCGCGCCTGCGTCGAGGCCGGCTATCCGCTCGAGTCGCTCCCCGTCCGCGCCCCCGGCGCGCGGCAACGCGCTTATCTCTTCGGCCAGGCGCCGGGGGTGGTCGAGGGAGAGGAACGGCTGCCTTGGCGCGGGCGCGCCGGTCGCGCGCTCCGCCGCTGGCTCGAGCTGGAGGAGGACGAGTTCTACGCCACATTCCACTGCGCCTCGGTCACACGGTGCTATCCGGGCAGCGCCGCGTCCGGACGCGGGGACCGGACACCAACGCCGCGCGAGCAGGAGCTCTGCTCGTTCTGGCGCGTCTGGGAGCTCGAGTTGCTGCGCCCTCGTCTGATCGTCACGGTCGGCGGGCTCGCGCTGCGGCGGCTGCTCGGCATTCCGTCGCTGACACCCTGCGTCGGCGAGCGCTTCGAGCTTGGCGGAACGCCGGTCATTCCGCTCCCCCATCCGTCGGGCGCGAGCAGCTGGCTCAACGACGCCGCGAATCGCGAGCGGCTCGTGGCGGCCACGGCACTCGTCCGGTCGGAGCTCGCCCGTCTCTAGGCCGAAGGAACAGCCACGAACCAGCGTGCGTCGAGTCGTCGCTCGAGCCGGAGTCCCGCCTCGGCGAGCGTGTCATCGAGCTCCACGTCATCGGCGAAGACGCGCATGGCGAACGACTGACGCCACGTCTCGCCTCCGGCCTCGTACTCCATCTCGCCATGGACGACACCGTCCTCGATCCGGTCGACGCGCAGACGGGAGACCACGTCTCCAAGCGTCCTCTCGCCACCGTTCTCCGGCGACCACGCGAGCGGCAGTCCCTCCACGACGACGAGATCGGCGTGCCGCCGGCAGGTCTCGAGAAAGGCCCGGCGTTGCTCGGGCTCCGCCGTGATGAGGTTGCTCGCGAGCAAGACGGCGTCGAACCGCCGGCCGAGGTCGAGCCCCTCGATCCGTGCCTGAATCGTCTCCGCATCGCGCACGTGCGCGAGCATCTCAGGCGACTCGTCCACCGCCGTCACGCGGTAACCGAGCCGGACGAGCTGCCGCGTGATCCGCCCGGCGCCGCAACCCAGCTCGAGCACTCTCGCGGGCGCCGGAAGCACCGACGCGACGACCTCGCCCTCCCCCAGCTCGGGCACTCGCGTGTAGAGCCCGACCGGGCTGCCGTCAGGAGCCGCGTCCATTTCCGTCAGGAGCATAGGACTCCGTCGCTACATTCAAAGGAGTGAGCGCGGTCCCCTACCGCCGCACGTTTGCGCGGCTTCTCTCGTTCCTCCGCCCGTACAAGCGCGGCCTTGTGATCTCGATCTTCCTCGCGATCGGCTCGCAGGCCTGCCAGATCGCGCTCATCCTCGTGACGGGCAAGAACGTCATCGACGGCGCGCTGCTGAACCACGACACGCACAAGCTCTGGCTCTACGTCGCCGCGATCGTCGTCCTCGGGGTCGTCTCCGCGGCGCTCATGAGCGCCCGTCGGCTCATCTCCGGCAAGCAGGCGCTCGACGTCGAGATGGACCTGCGGCAGGGCCTCTACTCGCACTTCGTGCGCCTCTCGTTCGGCTTCTACGACCGCAACCAGACCGGCCAGCTGATGTCCCGCGCGACGGTCGACCTGCAGGGCGTCCGCTTCTTCCTCGGCTACGGGCTGATCTTCTTCTTCCAGAACGCGCTCACCGTCGTCTCGGTCAGCGTCGTCCTCTTCTTCCTCGAGTGGCAGCTCGCGCTGGTCGTGCTGGCGGTGATGCCGTTCCTCATCGCGATCGCGTACCGCTACAGCCATGTCGCGCATCCCACGCTGCGCGATGTGCAACAGAAGCTCGCCGATGTCGCGACGGTCGTCGAAGAGAACATCGTCGGCGTGCACGTGGTCAAGGCGTTCGCGCAGGAGTCGGCCGAGGAGGAGAAGTTCGCCGCCCGGAACGAGGCGCTCTTCGCGCGGACGATCCGCGCCAACCGGCAGCGGGCGACGTACGTGCCGCTGCTCTCGTTCCTGCCGCTGCTCGCGCAGGCCGCCGTGCTGCTCGTCGGCGCGAGGATGGTCGCTCACGGCTCACTCTCCGTGGGCTACTTCATCGCCTTCAACTTCCTCCTTGCGATGCTCGTCATGCCGCTCCGATCCCTCGGGATGTGGGTGGGCCAGTCCCAGAGGGCGACGGCCTCGGGCGAGCGGATCTTCCAGGTCCTCGACGAGCCGGAGGAGGTGGCCGATTCGCCGGATCCGGTCGACCTGCCGCCGGGCGACGGCGCGATCCGCTTCGAGGACGTGTCGTTCTCGTACTTGCCGGACCGGCCCGTGCTCGAGCACCTCGACCTCGACCTCGCGGCCGGGACGACGGTCGCTCTCATCGGCCACACGGGATCCGGCAAGACGACGCTCGCGTCGCTGGTGCCGCGCTTCTACGACGTCGATTCGGGCCGCGTGCTCGTCGACGGAGTGGACGTGCGCGACGTGAAGCTCGCGTCGCTGCGAAGTGAGATCGGCGTCATCGCTCAGGACCCGTTCCTCTTCTCGACCACGGTGCGCGACAACATCGCCTTCGGCCTCCCCGACCTGACCGACGCAGAGGTCGAGCGCGTGGCAAGGCTCTCGCAGGCACACGAGTTCGTCGAGCGTCTGCCGCAGGGCTACGACACCGTCATCGGCGAGCGCGGGATCACGCTCTCGGGAGGGCAGCGGCAGCGGCTGGCGATCGCGCGCGCCCTCGCGGTCGACCCGCGCATCCTCATCCTCGACGACGCGACCGCCTCGGTCGACGCGACGACGGAGGCCCGCATCCGCGCCGGCCTGCGCGAGGTGATGAGCGGCAGGACGACGCTGATCATCGCCCACCGGCTGTCCACGATCGCGCTCGCCGACGAGATCGTCGTGCTCGACAACGGCCGGATCGCCTGCCGCGGCACCGACGAGGAGCTGCTCCGGACGAGCGCCGTCTACCGCGAGATCCACGACCACGGACTGCTGGAGCGTCAGTTCGCCGACGCCGTCGAGGCCCGCGCCGACGTGGAGGAGGTCGCCTGATGCGCGTCCATTGGGGCGGCCAGGCGGCGCCTGAATCGAAGGTCGAGGACTGGTCGTGGAACACGACGCGGCGGCGGCTCGGCGTCCTCTGGCGGCTGACCAAGCCCTACCGCTTCCGCACCTTCCTCTCGTTCTTCTCCCTCCTCGCCGCCACAGCGACCGCGCTTGCGCCTCCGCTCCTCGCGAAGTACGCGCTCGACGACGCGATCAACGACACGACGGGCTTCAAGCTCACCCTGGTCGTCGTGCTCTTCGTCTTCGTCGCGTTGGCGAACTGGGGCATGACCTACGTCGAGACGTACATGACCGGCTGGGTCGGGGAGCGGATCCTCGCCGACCTCCGCAAGCAGCTCTTCGGACATCTGCAGCAGCTCTCGCTCGGCTTCTACGAGCGGAACCGGGCGGGTGTCCTGATCAGCCGGATGACGAACGACGTCGAGGCGATCGATCAGCTCGTCACCGACGGGGTGACGACCCTCGCGCAGAGCACCCTCCTGCTCAGCGGCACGGCGTTCCTCCTGATCGTGCTCGATCCCCGACTCGCCCTTGTGACCCTGATCGTGATTCCCTTCATGGTCTTCGCCAGCGTGCTCTTCCGCTCCCGCTCCGCGCGGGCGTACTCGTCGGTGCGGGAGCGGCTCGGGCTCGTGACGGCCACGCTCGCCGAAGACATCTCGGGCATGCGGATGGTGCAGGCGTTCGTCCGCGAGCAGCGGGCAACCGAGAACTTCCGCGCGGTCACGCTCGACTACCGGGAGTCGAACATGACGACGGTTCGGCTGAACGCCTACTACTTCCCGTTCGTCAGCCTTCTCGCGACGCTGGCCCTCGCCATCGTCCTCGGCTACGGCGGGCACCTCTACCTCAACGACGCGATCGCTCTCACGACGCTGTTCGCCTTCATGCTCTACGTGAACAACTTCTTCGACCCGATCCAGCAGCTCTCGCAGCTCTACAACACGTTCCTGTCGGCGGCCGCGGCGCTGGACAAGATCATCGGCGTGCTCGACGAGGAGCCGGACGTCACCGACCGTCCCGGCGCCGAGCCGCTCCCGCACGTCGCCGGCCACGTCCGCTTCGAGGACGTCCACTTCGCCTACGGCCGGGGCGCGGAGGTGCTGCACGGGATCGACCTCGACGTCCCGGCCGGGACGACCGTCGCGCTAGTCGGCCACACCGGCGCGGGCAAGTCGACGATCGCGAAGCTCATCGCGCGCTTCTACGAGCCGACGAGCGGCCGGATCACGATCGACGGCGTCGACCTCAACGACGTCTCGCAGCAGTCGCTGCGCCGCCAGCTCGGGATCGTCCCGCAGGAGGGCTTCCTCTTCGCCGGCACCGTGGCCGAGAACATCGCCTTCGGCAAGCCCGACGCACGCCCCGAGGACATCGTCCGGGCGGCGCAGACGGTCGGCGCGCACGAATTCATCCTGCGGCTGGAGGACGGGTACGAGACGCAACTCGGGGAGCGCGGCTCACGCCTCTCGCTCGGCCAGCGCCAGCTCGTCGCCTTCGCCCGGGCGCTGCTCGCCGATCCGCGGATCTTGATCCTCGACGAGGCGACGTCGTCGGTCGACATCGGCACAGAGCGGACGATCGAGCAGGCGCTTCGCACCCTGCTCTCCGACCGGACGTCGTTCGTCATCGCCCACCGGCTCTCGACGATCCGGGACGCCGACCTCATCGTCGTGCTCGAGCACGGGCGGGTGATCGAGCAGGGCTCGCACGAGGAGCTCCTCGCCCGCCGCGGTCTCTACACGAGCCTCTACGGCGACTGGGCAGCCGCGTAGCGCGGGTAGTAGCGGGTCATCTCGATCCGCTGCAGCAGCGTCGGGTGGTTCTCGAGGAAGACGTAGTCCCACCAGGGCGGGCTCGGGTCTTCCTTCGTCTCCGCCGCGAACAGGCGGAAAAGCTCGCGGCCGGCGCCCGGGTCGTGGGTGGCGCGGAGCGCGGACCAGTCCGCCTCCGCCTCGAAGTGGCGCGAGGCGACGTTCCGCAACGGGAGCACGGCCAGCTGCAGGACGACGTAGACGAAGATCACGAGCGGAACCGCCTCGGGGACCCCCATTCCGCCGCGCCCGCGAGCGGCCAACGACAACAGAAAGGCGAGTGGGAAGGCGAAGAGCGCGTACCACCCGATCGACTTCCAGATGTGGTTGTGCGCGAGATGGCCGAGCTCGTGCGCGAGCACGAAGCGATCCATCCGCGGCGTGAACGGACGCTCGAGGATCGGCTCCCAGAGGAAGACCCGGCGGCTCGGACCGAGACCCGTGGAGAACGCGTTCGGTTCGGCGAACCCCGTGATGACCCGCACCGGAACGTGTACGTGCTCGATCCGCTCGAGCTTCGCGACGTACGGCGCGCGGAACGCGTTTCCACCGAGCAGCCACGGCGAGACGAACGCGAGCAGCGTCGTCAGTCCGACGAAGACGGGAGCGGCAGGGAGCCACCAGCGGTCGCCGATCCAGCGCACTCGCGCGAGGCCCATCACGATCGCAAGCGCGATGCAGAGGACGACGAACTGGACGCCGAGCGCGAACCAGTTTCCGACCGTCGCACCTGCATAGCTCCCGGAGAGCCCGTAGTGGTGACGCCAGACGACGCCCAGGACCGCGAAGGGGAGCTCCGCCAGCCAGACGAGGGCGAAGCCGATCATCCCGAGCAGCATCCCGGTGCCGATCGGCCCGGCCGCCGACTCGCGGGTCCAGCGAACGCCGTAGCGCGCGAAGAGCCCGAGCACGACGAGCTGCGTCACCGTCTGGCCCAGCCAGAGCAGGCGCGCGCCGGCGCTGTAACTCCGCGCCTGGTGGAGCACGTGCGGCGGGAAGAGCGCGCGCTCGTCGAGGTGAGGCAGGTGGTACGCGGGCAGCGAGGAGCGCCAGAGCAGCCAGGCCGCGACGGCCCAAACTCCTGCGACGATGACGACGAGGGTTACGCGACGGGCGAGTACTCGAGCTCCTGCTGCTGCGGCTGCTCCTCGCCCTCGAGCGGGCTCGCGTGCGGGTAGCGGTCGGTGACCAGCAACACGTATCCGTTGGTCTGCGCGTCGTAGCGGAGCGCGTAGGCAGCCAGGTTCCGCAGGCCCCACGGCGCGGAGCCCTTGACGAGCGCGTAGAACCACGTCAGCACGGCGGAGGCGAAGAGCGCCCCGCTGAGCGCCGCGTTCACCAGGACGGAGGGAAGCGCGAGCACGATGCGGAAGCCCGTCTTCCAGCGGTTCTGCCGCTGCGGCCCGTCGAGCTCGAGGTCGAGGGGATACGTGCCCGGCGCCCCGGTGAACCCGGGGAACGGATTCGCCACGAGCATGAGGTACGCGAGCACGTGCAGCCGGTAGCGGACGTAGGACGAGATGAACCGGTGCAAGCCGCTGGCCGGGGTGCCGCTGAAGAGCGTCACGAACCACTGCGCGATCGCCGCGAGGAACACGACGATTCCCCAGAGCACGAGCCAGAGGAGGTGCGGCAGCGCGAGCAGGAGCCGGAAGAAGACGGTGAGGCGCGAGCGGCGCAGGTCGTACGGGTCTCCGACGACGCGCACGGGATGGCGCGGCGGGCGGTCGGTGACGGCGACGAGCATCTCGGTCGGGTCGGCGTTCGGATACCGATCCGTGACGAGCAGGAGATAGGCGGTCGACTGCGCCGTATAGCCGATCGAATACGCGCCCGCGTCGCGCAGGCCCTTCGGCATCTGTCCGCGCGCAAGCGAGGCGAACCAGCCGAGGAACGCGCAGACGAAGAGCAACGCGCCACCGCCGTTGAAACCGCTGGTCCTCGATCTGCGCCCGGAACTTCCGCTCGAGAGGTTCCCACCCGTGTACCCGGCGAGGGCTGCCGAGACGATCAGGGCCGGGATCGCGAGAAAGATCCTGACCAGGATCTTCCAGCGCGGCTGCGTGACCGGTTCCTCCGGCAGCCTCACGTCGATCGGGTACTCCCCCGCCTCCCCCATGAAGCCGGGGTAGGGATTGCCGACGAGATAGACGTAGCTGCTGAGGTGCACCTGGTAGCGGACGTAGCCGCACATCAGCCGGTGGAACCAGCGCGGAGGCCGACCGGTGACGAGCGAGACGAACCAGTTGACGATGCTCGTGAGGACGATCCAGATCGTCCAGAGGAAGAACCAGATGAGGTGCGGGATCGCAAGGATGAGACGGAAGAAGACCGTCAGCCGGTTACGGCGGTAGTCGTCCTCGACGATGAGACCGACCGGATGCGACTCGTGCATGTCTCATCTATACGGCATCCGTCAGACTGCGCCCAGGATGGATGACGCGAACCTCGACCAGGAGACCGCGGAGCGGATCGAACAGCCGGTCGACGCCGAGGCCGAGCGCGAGACCCGCCTCGCACCGGCCGAGGCGGTCGCGCGCATGCGGATCAACGTGCCCGTGCGTGGCGACCGCAAGCTCCGGACGCTGATCGAGCGGGTCAACGCCGACAACCAGCTCAAAGGCTGGTGGCACGTCGCGAACGTCAACGCGGTCGCGCGGATGCAGATCAACGACCACTCCTGGGTGCACGTCCAGATCGTCACCAACATCGCGCTCAAGCTCCTCCGCCAGCTCACGAAGCACGGAGTCGAGCCGGCCCTCGTTCGCGACTTCGGGCTCGACCAGGACGACGCCGAGGTCGTAGTCGTGCTCGCTGCGCTGTTCCACTGCGTCGGCATGTCGATCCACCGCAACGGTCACGAGGAGTTCTCGCTCTTCCTCGCCGAGCCGAAGATGCGCGAGCTGCTCGCGGGGATCTACGACGAGCCCGACCTGACGGTGATCGTGTCCGAGGCGCTGCAGACGATCATCAGCCACCGCTCCGGCGGCGAGCCGCTGACCGTGGACGCAGGCATCGTGCGCGTCGCCGACGCGCTCGACATGGCGAAGGGGCGCTCGCGCATTCCGTTCGAGCGGGGCAGCGTCTCGATGCACTCGCTCTCGGCGGCGGCGATCGACGACGTCCGCATCGCGGACGGTGAGGACCGGCCGATCCTGATCGAGATCCTGATGAACAACTCGTCCGGCCTCTACCAGGTCGACGAGCTCCTCAAGGCGAAGCTACGCGGCAGCGGCCTCGAGCCGTACGTCGAGGTGGTCGCACACATCGACACCGAGACGGAACAGCGCCTCGTGCCGATGTACCGGCTCGAGATCTGAGGCTGGGACGTCGCGTGGAAGCGCGGGTCCACCGTGACCCCTGACGGCGACCTGACCTGGTCCTGGAGCCGGGCTACACTGCCCGGCGACCCGTTGCGGGGTCGTCTAATGGTAGGACGCCTGACTCTGGATCAGGAAGTTGGGGTTCGAATCCCTGCCCCGCAGCTGTAGGGGGACGCAAGGCAGAGAGCGAAGCGGCCCTTCCGCAGGGCCGCTTCAGCTTCTCAGGGACGAGATTCCCAGCTGAGTGCCTAAGCGGGCCGCCCTCGAGCAGCTCTGTCAGCTGCGTCGGCCCGCTGCCGCAATGTGGGCACGCGGGAAGCTTCTCACAATTCGAAGTCGGAGGAGTCGTCAACCGCATCCCCCAACTGAGGGACGCTTCACGTCCGGAAGAGGAACTACCGTGCGGCAGACCCTCTTGCGAGGAGTCATCGGGGACAGCGAGCGGCGGCTAAAGGGGGACTAACCCCTCCCCGGTGCCGTCGCTCCAGGCCCCGAGCGTGCCTGCTGCCGTCTCTTCTTCGCTGATCCCATAGGCTCGCCGCGTCCCGCTACCAAGCGAAGGGAGTCACCGTGGCAGTCGGTATCCGCATCAAGCTCCCAGGGGTGACGCAGGAGCAGTTCGACGCCGCCCACGACCACATCAACCCGGACCGGTCGGTACCGCCCGGAATGCTGTTTCACGCGTCTGGCCCGATCGACGGCGGGTGGGGAGCGATCGACTTCTGGGAGTCGCGCGCGGCATTCGACGCCTTTCGGAGCCAGATCGAGGCAGGCATAGCCGCTTCCGGCATCCAGCTGCAGGGGCCTCCGGACATCAAGGAGTTCCCGGTGCACGAAATCATCCACCGCTAGACGAGAGAAGCGGCGGTGGCTGCGTCCGGAGCGAAACCCGTGCTGACCTCAGGGGGGCTGAGGTGGCCGCAGAGGATTCCGCTCTTGTCCCGGAGAGAGTGACGCAGCCCCGCCCGGTCTCAATATCCCGCCGCGATCGAGTCCGGGCCTACGACAAGACGCTAGATGCTGCTAGCCGGAGGTGCAGTTCGCGGCTGCGGCCTAGCTGCTCGGCCATCCGTACTCGGCCTCGGCGGCGACCGGTTCCATCGCCTCGTCGGAAAGCTCGTCGTCGTCGTGCGTGTAGTCCGCCAGCTCGAGCTCCTCGAGGCCAAGGTGATCGTCCTCGGCCGGAGACTTGTTCGTGCTGCGGAGCCCGGTCAGGCCCGCTCTCTCGTGCTCGGCGATGAACGCCACGCCGTAGCCGAAGGCTGCGCACAGGAGGACGAGGATCGCCGAGCCGATCCCGACCGTCATCCACACCACTCCGAAGCCGAACCCGACCGCACACCCGAAGTACCGCCACGAACCACTCACCGCTGTACCTCCTCGTCGTAGACCCCTGCCCGACGACGATTCGCTACGCCCGCGTGGAGACCTTCTTGCCACCGCCGGATTCCGCCGGTCCGAGTGGCGTCTCGTTCGGTTGGGATGACGCGCGAGTCTTGACCTGCTGCGACCGCTTCGGGCATGTCAAGCAGAGCCGTCGTGCTTGGGGCAATCAGCGTCGGCCTTGGACTCGCTCTTTCGCGTTGCGCCGTCGGGGATCCTCGCGGGAAACGCCTCAGTCGATCGCGCGACGGTAGAAGCCGCGCGTCCCGATCGCGAGCAGGACGCTCACGGCGGGGATCAGCACGACGATGCAGATCCAGGGCGCGATGTGCGGCACCTCGTCCGGCACCATCGCGCCGCGCATGAGCTCGCTCACGTACGTCATCGGGTTGAAGAGCGTGATGATCTGGAACCAGCGGATCTGATCGAGCGACGGCCACGGGTACTGGGTGCAGCCGGTGAAGAGCAGCGGCGTGAAGACGATGGCGAAGAGCAGGCTGATCTTCTCCGGCCGCACGAACGTCCCCATCACCAACCCGAAGCCGGCGCCGACGAGCGCTCCGAACACCAGCCCGGCGAGGAAGAGCGGGAAGAGGTCCCAGTGCCACGGGATCGAACCGAGGATGATGATCCCGAGCGGGATCATGATCAGCGTCGCCGTGAGCGAGCGCAGGACGGCGAACACCACCTTCTCGGCCACGACGTAGCTGGTCGGCATCGGCGCGAGCAGCCGGTCCTCGATCTCCTTCGTCCAGCCGAACTCGGCCACGAGCGGGAAGGCGAGCGCCTGCAGCGCCGTGAGCACGGCCGTCAGCGCGAGCAGGCCGGGATAGAGCACATTCGTATAGCCGTTCTGCGTGTAGTTGAGCGTCTTGAGCACGTAGCCGAAGACGAAGAGCAGGAACAGCGGCTGCAGGATCACCTGCGCGAGAAAGGCCGGGAGCTCGCGCCACGTGACGTAAAGGTCGCGGTGGAGCACGGCCCGGAAGGCGCGCCGCTGCGTTCCGGGCTCGAGGGTGGGTGCGGCGACCGCGCTCAGCGCAACGTCCGCCCGGTGAGGTGGATGAAGACGTCCTCGAGCGTCGGCGTGCCGAGCTTCACGTCTTGAAGCGCCAGGCCGTGCTCATGCAGGACGGAAGCCGCGGGGGCTACCAGCAGCGCGGCATCGCCCGTCAGATAGAGGCGCACCCGCAGCGGCTGGGCCCCGGACGCGTCGGGAGCGCCGTCCTCCGCCGCAGCGTGGATCGCCTCGACCCGATCGACTCCCGCCAGCCCCGCGAGAGCATCCACGACCTCACCGTCGGCGGGCTGATCGGCGGCGAGCTCGAGCGTGCCCTCGCCCTCGAGCGAGCGCATCAGCGCCGCCGGCGTGTCGAGAGCAAGCAGCTTCCCGTGATCCATGATCCCGACCCGGTCCGCGAGCAGCGCGGCTTCGTCCATGTCGTGCGTCGTGAGGATGAGCGTGACCTCGGAGTCGCGCAGCTCCCGCAGTCGGTCCCAGACGAAGAGGCGCGCCGCCGGGTCGAGGCCCGTAGACGGCTCGTCGAGGAAGAGCACCCGCGGCGCGTGCATGAGAGCGCGGGCGATCATCACGCGCTGCGACTGCCCGCCGGAGAAGAAGTCCGGCTTGTCCTTCGCCCGGTCGAGCAGACCGAACTGATCGAGCAGCTCGTCGGCTCGCTCCTCTCGCTCGCGCGCCGGCACGCCGTGGTAGGCAGCGTGGAATATGAGGTTGTCGCGGATCGAGATCGACCGGTCGAGGTTGCTCTGCTGCGGCACCACGGCGAGCTGCGCCCGCGCCCGAACCGGGTCGCGCATCACGTCCACGCCGCCGATGCTGGCCGAGCCGTCGGTTGGCCGGACACGGGTCGTCAGCATCCCGACCGTCGTCGTCTTCCCCGCTCCGTTCGGCCCGAGCAGACCGAACACCTCGCCCTCGGCGACGCCGAAGGACACCCCGTCGACGGCGTTCACGGACGACTTCGGATACCGCTTGACGAGGTCGCGCACCTCGACTGCAAGGGCTTCGGCATCCGCTGGAGTCACCTCGAAATCGTAGGCGCAGAGGTGTACGTTCGAGACATGGACGTGCTCTCGAATCGCACGGCCGAGGGCCGCAAGACGGTCACGGTGCTCTTCTGCGACCTCGTCGCGTACACCGAGCTCGCCGGCCGGCTCGATCCCGAAGCGCTCCGACACCTGA
>Ga0335083_10004676_pt1 | contig 17396 bp, 15 predicted proteins | sample Lox_Sample_42_FD_206716 | JGI IMG/M metagenome (GOLD analysis project Ga0335083, IMG submission 206716) | Soil microbial communities from Loxahatchee National Wildlife Refuge, Florida, United States - Lox_Sample_4.2 | ecosystem: Environmental > Terrestrial > Soil > Wetlands | place: USA... | reverse complement strand
CAACACCAGCTCAAATCGCCCTGGCGTGGATTCTTGCCCAAAAACCGTGGATCGTTCCGATTCCCGGTACAACCAAACTTCATCGCCTGGAAGAAAACATCGGAGCGGTTAACGTCCAACTTACCCCTGAAGACGTTCGGGAACTTGGCGCGGCTGCCGCGAAGATTCCAGTGCAAGGCGAGCGCTATCCGGAAGCTGCACAGCGCATGATCAATCGTTGACCCCAATTATCGATTCATAGAAGGAGCAAGACTATTCATGTACAAAGCAAAAGCTTATTTCGCTGCCAGCGCCACAGCGCCGCTGGGTTCAACTCAGATTGCACGGCGCGATCCGACTGAAAACGATGTGCAGATCGAAATCCTGTTCTGCGGTGTGTGCCACTCCGATCTGCACCAGGTACGTGACGAATGGAAAGAATTCGTGCCGACGGTCTATCCATGCATCCCCGGACACGAAATTGTGGGGCGCGTTACGAAGGTGGGTGAAGCGGTCTCGAAGTTCAAGCCGGGCGATCTGGCAGCAGTGGGCTGCATGGTGGACTCGGATGGAACCTGTCCGGAATGCAAGGCAGGACTCGAGCAATTCTGTACGAATGTGACTCTGACCTATAACTTCCCCGACAAGCACACGGGAGCCGTCACGTACGGTGGGTATTCGGAGAGCATCGTCGTGGATCAACGATTTGTGTTGCGCGTTCCAAAGAATTTGGAGCTTGGGGGAACCGCTCCGCTTCTCTGCGCTGGAATTACGACATACTCTCCCCTCCGCCGCGCCGGTGTCACGAAGGGCAAGAAAGTGGGGGTCGTGGGACTGGGTGGGCTAGGCCACATGGGAGTAAAGATTGCGCATGCTCTTGGGGCGCACGTTGTCGTATTCACAACTTCAGCCAGCAAGAGGGACGCCGCGCGCCAACTGGGAGCAGACGAATTCGTCATTTCACGCAACGCAGATGAGATGACGAAACAGGCGGGCAGCTTCGACTTCGTTCTCGATACTGTCTCGGCCGAACACGATGTCAATGCATTCCTGAACTTGCTGCATCACGATGGCAATTTAACGCTGGTGGGCGCTCCTCCAAAAGCAATGGCGGTTTTCGCTTTTGGCCTGATCATGGGGAACCGCTCTCTGTCGGGTTCGATGATTGGCGGCATCGCCGAAACGCAAGAGATGCTCGATTTCTGCGGAAAACACAATATAACTGCTGACGTAGAAGTCATCCCGATCCAAAAGATCAACGAAGCCTACGAACGAATGCTCAAATCAGATGTGAAGTACCGCTTTTCGATCGATATGGCCTCGTTGAAGAGCGAGTAATCGCAGGCGGGAGGGCACATGATGACGTGGATTTTTCGAGGGGCAGTCGTTTTTTGTCTTGCCGCGATCGTAACTGCACAGACGGATGGGCGGCCCAGAACTTCCGACGGAAACGACCGTTTTGTCGGAGCGTGGCGGTTATCGATGCTGGAAGAACCCGACGCGAACGGCAATCTTCACAAGGCGGACTGCACCGGGCTGCTGATCTATACGCGCGACGGCCACATGTCGGTTCAAGTGATGTATCGAAATGCACAGACGGGAGGTCAGGCTGGCCCGGTGCAATATGCGCAGGGCGGATACGAGGCATCCTTTGGCCGATATGAGATCAACGATGCGCACACATTTACGTTTCACGTTGAGGGCGCAATGGTGCGGAGCCTGATCGGGAAAGATCTGCCCCGCGCCTACGAGTTTTCTGGCAATCAACTAATCGTGAAATCAACGGACCAGAACGAACACTGGAGAGTGCTTTGGGAACGCTACTGAATTAGCGGGAGAGAGTGGACAAAATGAGTAAGCAATCGAGTGCGGCGCAAAAATTGATCGGCGATTTCGCCCCAAAATTGGTGGAACTAACTGATCGAGTCCTTTTCGACGATGTATGGGAGCGCAAGGAATTGTCTAAGCGTGATCGCAGCCTTATCACTGTAGCCGCTCTCGTCGCGTTGAACCGCCCGGACCAGCTACGATTTCACCTGAACTTTGCACTGCAAAACGGCGTCAAAGAGGAAGAACTCATCGAGGCCATCACGCATCTGGCGTTCTATGCTGGGTGGCCCAACGCCATGAGCGCCATCATGATCGCAAAGGAACTTTTCGCGAAAAGCTGAATGACCGTATTTACTGTCGATGATTTGGCAAAGGAGTAGTCATGCCAGTGCAAACCAATTCCCTAAAGGATCGTCTTTCCCGATCGAGTGAAATTAACATCACGGTCACGGGACGAAAGTCAGGCCGCCCGACTTCGCGAGGTCTGGTTCGTTCTCGAAGACAACGATCTTTATCTTCTGCCGGTCGAAGGATCCGACACACAGTGGTATCAAAATGTCCTCAAGAATCCGAAGATTGAAGTGGAGGCTGGAGGCGCGAAAAGCGAGTTCAAAGCGATCCCAATCACGGAACCGGCGGAAGTCACCGCTGTGGCCGATAAATTCCGCAAGAAGTATGGACCCGGCGACGTGAAGAAGTACTATTCGAAGTTCGATGTCGCAGTTCTCGTTCCGCTGAAATAAGCGTCCCTTATCATTCGGCCAGTCAATCGGAGGTCTTGATCTTGTCCGTAACATCCCTGCTTGACGCGATCCTTGACTCATGGGACCGAAACAACACGATCCTGGTGAACCTGCTTCGAGTCGTGCCAAAAGGTGGACTCGAGGCGAAGGCGATGCAAGATGGCCCTTCCGTCGCACAGATGTTCACGCATATGCATTATGTGCGGCTCGTTTTCATCTCGGAAGACGCTCCCGACTTCGCGCATGCGGTCCCCGTGAACGAGTGGGTGACGGAACACAACGCCGATCGAATTGCCCAAATGCTGAACGAGAGTGCTGAGGCCGTGCGGAAGGCCGTTCAAAACAGGGTAGAGAGCGGGCGAGAGATGAAGGTGCACTACGATCACCCGATCTTATTTCTTCAGCACATGATCTGGCACGAGGGCTACCATCATGGCCAGATTAAGCTGGCGCTTAAGCTAGCGGGGACACCCATCACAAATGAGGAGGCCGGACCGGTCACATGGTCCATTTGGATGCGGAAGAACGGAGCGCAATGACTGAGGATATAGGAACGATCCAGGAATGAAGGCTAAAAGTAAGAGAGTTCCGAGGTGGTGTAGGGTCCATTCGTCTCGGCCAGTAGCTCGCTTCTGACCCTCGCTCGACCTGCTCAGCTCTGTCTTTGCAGACTGCGCTGTGCGATCTTGAACTCGGGCTCCGGGCTCACCGCCAACCGGATAAACCTACCCTACGCCTCGGAACTCTATCCTGCCTTCAACATTTCTTCTTCGTTCTCCTCAACCAGCGCTTTGCTATAGACCCTTGCCTGCCCTCCATCGAAATCTTTCGATCTCAACAGTGACTCGGTTTGAGCCCCGGACGCCGCACCAACCGGAAAAACTTAAGAAGCTGTCAAAGAACGAATATGTTTTCACTCCTTCTATTTTTTCCGTCAACGAAAATCACGCCTTTGTAACTACATCTGTTTTCAATCGAGTGCACGCCATCCACAGGCTAATGCCAAAAAATTGTGCAAACAGAAATTCATTTCAGACGTTTTTGCTTGGTGAGAGTAGAAAAAACTATGCGGTTCCGCGGCGAGGACTATCCAGTACTTCCCGCACTTTGCTCAAAAGCGCCCGCGGATGAAACGGTTTCTCGATAAAGTTGGTGCCGGCATCGACTACTCCATGGTGCATGATGAAGTTCGTCGCGTATCCGGACATATAGAGAACCTTAATCTCGGGCCGTGCTTTCTGCACGTGTTTGGCCAAAGAAGGACCATCCATCCCGGGCATGATCACATCGGTGAGTAGGAGATGGAGTGGAGAATTATGCTGTTGGCACAGCTTGATCGCCTCAGCCGGATTGCCGACATCCAAGACAGTGAAGCCGTTCTTCACCAATGCAAGTCTGATGAGATCGCGCAGCGCCGGTTCATCTTCGACAAGCAGAACGGTTTCCGCTCCTGCAACAATGGTGTGCTGCGAGAATTCACTCGCCACCGCTGCCGGCTCTTCCACTCTCGGAAGATAGACCTTGAAGGTACTTCCTCGTTCAGGTTGAGAGTAAACCCAGACGCTGCCTCCGCTTTGTTTGACTATGCCATAAACCGTGGATAGTCCAAGCCCGGTTCCCCGACCCACCTCCTTAGTGGTAAAAAACGGCTCGAAGATGTGGGGGAAGATTTCCGGACGAATGCCCGCTCCGGTATCACTGACCGCGAGCATAATGTGAGGCCCGGGCCGCACTCCCGGATGCGTCCGCACGTATTCTTCATCGAGATCGACGTTCGCCGTTTCTACCGTAATCCTTCCGCCGCCGTCGATGGCGTCCCGGGCATTCACCACCAGATTCATAACTACCTGCTCAATCTGGCCGGGGTCGGCCTTGATCGAACCCAGCTTAGGATCAATGACTGTTTTGTATTCAATGTCCTCGCTGATCATGCGGCGAAGCATCTTGTCGAGATCCAGGATTAGCGAGTTCAGGTTGAAGACTCTCGGCTGTAAGACCTGCTTGCGGCTGAACGCCAGCAATTGCCGGGTGAGAGCGCTGGCGCGGCGGCTGGCCTCATCGATGCTCTTGAGATGGTCAGCCATCGGCGGATTGGAACGCAAAGCCTGCAGCAGGACCTCAGTATGTCCAAGGATTACCGTGAGAATGTTGTTGAAATCATGAGCCACACCGCCGGACAGCGTCCCGATCGCCTCCATTCTTTGCGCGCGCATCAGCTGTTCTTCCAGCCTGCGACGCTCCGTGACATCGCGCGCATTGACGACGATCCCCTTCACCGCTGGATGTTGCAGAAGGTTTGTCACCGAAACCTCAAGCGTACGCAACCCGCCGGATGTGCGACGAATGCGGAACTCGGCCTCCACTGGTGAAGGAGATTCCTCGAGGACTGCATCTTTCTCCTGTACCGTGGCCAGGACGCTTTCCACGGAGCCACGGTCTTCGTCCGACACCAATTCTGTGATCTTTCTTCCGATCAGAGATCGGCCCTCCCCCGCTTCCCGTTCGAACGAAGGACTCGCGTAGCGAATGGTTCCGTCAGCTTGCAGGACCACAATGAAATCAGAAACGTTCTCGATGAGAGAGCGGAATTGCGCCTCACTGCGCTGCAGGGTTTCATATAGTTCGCTAAGACGCGCCGACATATCGTTGAACACGGTGGCCAGCCGCCCAATCTCATCGTCACCCCCGACGTTTACGCGCTGATACAACTCGCCGCGGCCAAGAGCCCGCACCGCGGCATCCATCTGATGAAGCCTGCCTCCGATCGTGCGGGTGACGCGCCAGCCGAGGAATGCAGATAGCAGAAAAATGCCGAGGCCGATCGAAAACAGCGTAAGCATGGCGCGGTTTCCCGCGCGCTCGATTTCGTCGAGTTCCTGCCTTTTCTGTTCCGCAACGAGATCGTCGATATCACGGACGAGCGATTCGGAAAGGGCGGAGAGCACGGGATCGCGGCTCTGCGAGCGCAACTCCACGACGCCCCAGTCTCCCAGGCGCGCTAGTTCGAGCAGATCGTTCATCTGGGACGAGAACATCGTGCGGATCGCCTCAAGTCCGGTAAACTGCCGCTCGCGCTCCGGTCCTGGCCCCAGACCTGAGAGGGCTTGAACTGCCCGATCGACGTCCTGATTGAAAACGTGACTCATCTCCGAAGCCTTCGCGGTGAAGCGGGCAGCATCGTGAGTTTCCGCCAGCAGGCTGAGTTCAGCCTGGAATCTTTGGAAATGACTGTGCGCGATCAGCACCGCCAGCGCGGGCTGTTCCACGTCATACAAACGTTGTGCGCGCTCGCGCATGACGCTGATTTGCCAGATCGCGATTGCGGCCCCGAGCAGAATAAGTCCGCCCACCAGCACAAACGCATGCCTCAGCAACTGGCCTATGCTGTTGCCGACTTCGACGGGTTCCGACTTGCCCTGGTCCGGGCTCGAATTCAATCGCTTATGACTCCGCAGAATCAGTGAACTGTGCTCGATTTCCTGCCAGTAATCGTCTCCAACTCCACCTGAAGGTCAGCGAGCGCCCTTTCCGGACCCATTTCCCCGGCAAGAACAGCATGCACCGCTGAGGAATACGCGCGGGATACTTCGTCATAGTGCTCACCTGTCACAGTTGACGGACGCGAAACCGCTATGCTCGCAAGATCCTTCCAGAGCTGTGCAATTCCGGGCCGATCCTGCAAGTAGACAGCATCGGCATAAAACTCGCGGCGCGTAGGCAGCATGGCATGCTTCTTCCATAACGTTAGCTGCTCATCGTGGCTGGTCAAATAACGTACGAGAGCAGCGGCCTCTTGCGGATGTCGGGAATACTTTGAGATGGCCAGCGACTGACCTCCGAGTGCAGATGCTCGACCCGCCGGCCCTGCAGGGAGAAGCGTAATCGCAATCACCGCACTCGAATTTGGAACCAAAGATTCTTCACTGAATTGCCTCCACAGCCAATCGCGGGCAAACGCGGCATTGCCTGCATGAAGCACATTTCTTGAATCCTGTTCCTTGAAGGCGATCACGCTGGGCGGCGAAATCGTCCCAATCCAGCGGCGCGCCATCTTTATCGCTTCAATGGTTCGTGGATTGTTCACCGTGACTGCGCCGTCCGATTCAATGATGTGCCCTCCTCCGTACGAAGCTTCCCATTCCAAAGCGTTACAGGTAAGACCTTCGTAGGCTGTACCCTGCCATACGTACCCCCAAAAATCGGGGTTCCCAGCGGCGCGCTCTCCTTTCTGGATGCGTGCGGCCATCTTCTCCAGTTCCGCCCATGTTTCCGGTGGATGCTGGTAACCGTATTTGCGAAGCAGATCAGCCCGGTAGTAAAGGACGCCCAGCTCTGTATTGAACGGCATCGCGACCAAGCGGCCATCGACGGTATCGTTCTGTAATTGTCCCTGGAGTTGATCAGCAGATTCTTTCTGAAGATATTGGTTGAGGTTGATTACTTGGTCGGCCAGAACGGCGGGCCAAACCACATCGATGTAATAAACGTCAGGCGTGGAGGACTGCGCTCCAAGATACCGGCGGTATAGATCGAGGCGCTCCGTCATGGACTCAGGCCCGGGAATGAAATCCACGCGGATTCCAGTTTGTCGGGCGAATTCTTCAAACACACTCTGATCAACTGAAAGCTCGCGTTGAGTCGCTGGGCCCCACCCGATAAAAGTAACGACGGGACGCGAGGCGGTAGTCTCGGTGCCGGTCTGCTTACAGGCGGGCAAAAATAGAAGGAAGAGCAACAGAAGACATGGCCAGTGCGATCTTCCCGAGGAGGCGCGCAAGTCCATCGCTTCACCACTCCAAGCGCGGATCATTCTAGTACTGTTTCTGTTTCTGTTATTCAGTGTACTCAGGAATAGGAACGAGGCCAATCGAAGAATGTCCCCGGATATGGCACGTCAACTTCCCTGCTCTGATTCGCGCGGATGTTTGCAGATTTAGGGCGATTGCTGAGAAGAGAGCAGGGGATGCTTCGGCTCCTCAAAGATGACATCAAAGGTGCTGGAGGACAAAGATTGCAGCGAAAGTCTCTGACCTGGCTGGCAACTCGCAGCTTAAGACCCGGGACCAAAAAAAGTAAGAGAGTTCCGAGGTGATGTGGGGTCCATTCGTCTCGGCCAGTAGCTCGCTTCTGACCCTCGCTCGACCTGCTCAGCTCTGTCTTTGCAGACTGCGCTGTGCGATCTTGAACTCGGGCTCCGGGCTCACCTCCAACCGGATAAACCTACCCTACGCCTCGGAACTCTATCCTGCCTTCAACATTTCTTCTTCGTTCTCCTCAACCAGCGCTTTGCTATAGACCCTTGCCTGCCCTCCATCGAAATCTTTCGATCTCAACAGTGACTCGGCTTGAGCCCCGGACGCCGCACCAACTGGAAAAACTTAAGAAGCTGTCAAAGAACGAATATGTTTTTACTCCTTCTATTTTTTTCGTCAACGAAAATTACGCGTTTGTAACTACACCTGTTTTCAATCGAGTGCACGTCGTTCACAGGCGCATGACAGGAAATGGTGCAACGCTCTAGCGCAATTCCGCTAAAGCCGTTGAGAATTGCAGGTTTCCCCGAGTTGAAATCTGGCGATTGCAAAGTCGAACAGAGACTTTCGCTTGAAGCACTTGTGAAAATCCAGCCGATGCCGCTATAGACAAAGCATTAGACCGATTCGCTACGCCCAGGAACCGCGCGAACTTGCGACACGAAGACCGAGTGTCGCAAGGCATGTCAAAACGATGCTTCGCGAAATCCTGAGTGTCCTGTTGGATTTTGCGCGGCATCGTCCCAGCCTTCCCAATAGAACTGATTCAGCCCGTAAACCTGTTTGCGGATGCTGGCGGTCACGATCTCATTTACGTTTACCTGGATCTTAAAGGCACAGCGACTTTATCCCATCGCATCGTGACGACCGTTGAATCGGGCTTCACCTCGTCGAAGTCGTAGGAAAGGGCGTCGTGCAGATCGGTCGCCTGCGACTTCACGGTCACCCGCAGAGCATCTTCATCTTGCTTGTAACTGAAGCTTCCCCACGCGCCTGAGCTTTTGGAGAAGATTACCGTCCACTCCTTCTCATTCGGAATCATGTGCAAGCCGTAAGTTCCCTTTTCGAGCGGTTGGCCTTCGACAGTGACCGGATCCGTGAAAGTAATTGTGGTGTTTTCGTTGGCTCCGGCGCGCCAGACCTGTCCGTAGGGCACGACCTTGCCCCAGATCTGACGTCCATTCGTGAGCGGGCGATGATAGTTAATGGTGATCGGTAATCCCGATTCGCTGAGAGACCAGGGCATGCTGGCTATTGCGGGGCAGATTGAGCATCACGGTTTCGCCAGTGGCGGTTTGGGCATGGGTGGCACTAACAGACAACAGAACGCCGGCGCACAAAGTAAACAGACGACTCTTAAGCATAGTAGTGTCCTTCTCGCTGCCAGCCTTTTCGAGGCAGGAACGGCAGAATGTCAGAGTGGTTTGGAGTCCCTAATTCGAGCACACGATCCGGTGCTGATGCCCGAATCAGGAATTGCAACGTGAGCAACTAGGGGCGCCGTAACACCATAAGGAGTCTGCGAGGCGGGTTTCGCTCTGTGGATCGTCACCAACCACCGCGCAACGGCAAACATCTTATTTGTGTTTGGAGGTAACGATTATGCGAATTCAGAGATCATTAGTGCTCTTCGTCGCTCTTTTTGGGTGGATGCTGACGGCTGGTGTCGTGGCGCAGAACACACCTGCACCGCAGGACAATTCGAATATGCCCGCTAACGGGCAAACCAGCATGCCGAACAACGGTCAATCCAACATGGACAACAATGGGCCGCCTCAGGAACTCGTTGACCCCGGGGTTATTTACAACGACAAAAATCCCGGCAGTTGGGTCGGAAAATCAGTAACCCTGAAAAACGTTATGGTGCAGGACACGAATAAAGGCGGCAACTTCTGGATCGGATCCGACAGTCACCATCGGATTTTGGTCGTAAAACCGCAGGACAACGCGAACGCCAGAGCACTGCAGGTTCACAAAGGCGACATCGTCACCATCAGTGGGACGGTCCAGCCTGCCAGCAAATACGCTGCGACGGAGACTGGAGCAAGGAAGGGTTCCATGCATGATGCGGAAGACTCATCCGGAGTCTTCCTGCAGGCAAGCGATCTTTCGATCGCTTCCTCGACGCAACACTGAGTAGTTGAAGAGACACTCTGACAACCAAGACACGGCTTCTCCGAAGTAGCAGGGGAAGCCGTGTTTTTCAGTCCCCACATTCCTTCGCATGTGTCGCAAGCTGACCGTTGCAAGGGTAAGATTGTGCTGAGGACGAAAGACAATCATGCGAATTGATGAACTGAATGACTCGGAGTGCCAAGAAGTTTTATCACGCATTACATTAGGACGCCTAGGCTGCTGCTTGAATGGCCAACCTTATGTGGTTCCAGTTGGATTCGCCTATGAGGCGGATTTTATCTACGTCTTCGCTACTCTTGGCAAGAAGATTGAATGGATGCGCGCCAATCCCAACGTCTGTTTGCAAGTCGACGAAGCCAAGGGAAAGTCGGATTGGGTCAGCGTGATCGCCAACGGAGAGTACCAGGAACTTCCAGAGCCGAAATTCGCGGAAGAACGCGCACACGCTCGCAGCCTGCTGCAGCAGCGCCATCATTGGTGGCTGAACGCGTTGGCCGAGCGCCGGATTCAGATGCGAGATCAGGACATCAAGCCGGTATTCTTCCGCATTCAGGTTCAGTCAATGACGGGTCTGCGAGGAGTGTCGGAAGGCGAGTGATATATCGGAAAGGGCTCAGCCGTTTTGGAAGTGCGTCGAGACAAGTACATAAATAAGGAAAGCGGCAAAACTCAAACCAAGCACAGAAATAGTCGTCGCGGGTGCCCAGAATAGAAGGCCTTTGAGAACCTTGTTGCCGATACGGCTGGCTGCAAAGAACAGAAGAAAGCAAAACGCGGCGAGCAGCCAGAATTTCCAGTAAAGAAAAAGTGCGGGAATTACGGCAATGCCAGTGGCCTTTGAATTGTTTGTTATTAGAGCGATAGTTACAGAGAAGGCTGTGACAATCGCTGCAAAAGCGCTAAGCACCCTTTGGAAGGTCGACATAGTCCCCCTTGCCGTAAGCATTTTAATCCATAGGAAATTCGAGCACTTGACAATCTAGAGTCGCGAGAGCAGAATCCTCTTAGGCGAATAAAAAGCGAAAGTAGATCAGCCTCCGCAGCTTTATCCGCGGCGTTCCCTGAAATCTTGAGGATTCTATGTCTTCCGTGGTGGTTCCCACTTCGGCGGCCCTGGGCCGCCCTTTTCTTTTTGATGCCGAATCCGAGGCTGAGGAGTGTCTGCTCCCGGCCGAAGTGAAGAGGCCTTCGAGCTATGCATCTCCTTCAGAATCAGTCATTGCTAGCGTTCAATCGAAAATCGGCAATCGGCAATCGGCAATTCCCCTGACGCCAGCTTCTCGCTTGGAAGCCCGTCCGGCGCCAGAGATGGTCACGAGCGGAATTGTGGAGCTCGATGCTCTCACCGGCGGCCTGCCCCGCGGATGCCTGACCGAAATTTGCGGAATAGCGTCTTCAGGACGCACGAGCGTGATGCTTGCTACACTCGCTGCGGCAACCCGCCGCGGTGAATATTGCGCTCTCATCGATGCCAGTGATGCGCTCGATCCGCAATCGGTCGCAGCTTCCGGGATCGACCTGGACCGCTTGCTTTGGGTGCGGTGTAATGACACCGCCCTCAGGAAATTCCAGAGAACTGAAAAATCCACCTCTCGCGTTCCCACTGCGCACGAACCGGGATTTATGTCCACTTCTTTTGATTTTGAAAAGAAAAACTCGCATCAATCCGAGCATCGTCTGGAACAGGTGCTCCGCGCCACAGATTTATTGCTGGAAAGCGGCGGCTTTGGGCTGATCGTGCTGGATCTCGCCGATGTGCTCCCGCAATCCGCCCGCCGCATTCCGTTGACGACCTGGTTTCGCTTTCGCCGCGCCGTCGAAGACAAACCAACAATGCTGCTCGTCATGGAACAACAGCCGATTGCGGGGAGCTGCTCGTCATTGCTACTGAAATTATCAGCCGCGAAGCGACGACAGAATGCAGCCCAAGGTGCAAGCCGTGGGTCAGAAATTGGCGATGTCAAAGCTCAGGTGGAGCGAAATAAAAATCGCTCAAAAGATTGTGAATCGCTTGTGCCTACTCACGCGCACTTGCTTTCCAGTCTCGAATTCAACGCGGAATTAGTCTGTTATCGCCTCAATCGCAAACCAGCACAATCCATCGCATTTGAAACGCAAGCTGCCTGGACGGGATGAAAGCATTGATTAAATGACTAAATGACTAAATGACTAAATGGTTTTTATGCCGTTCGCCTGCATCTACATCCCGAATTTTACAATTGCGGCTGCGCTTCGCGTCGAACCTGAACTGCAGGCATACGCGATAGCCATTTTCGAAGGCAAGGCTCCACTCGAAAAAATTGTCGCGGTAAATGAAAACGCCATTGAACTTGGTATTGCGCCGGGAATGAGCACATCCCAAGGGGAACTTTGCTCAGAGCTTGTTTTGCGACAGCGTTCCCCGCTTCACGAATCTTCCGCACATGCTGCATTGATCGATTGTGCGCAGTCATTTTCTCCCTGCGTGGAAGATTCGGCTTGCGATACCGTTCTGCTCGACCTTGCCGGCATGGAATCGCTGCTGGGTTCGGTGCCGCAAATTTCCCGTGCAATCTTCGAGCGCGCCGCTGCGCTTGGGCTTAGAGCAAACATCGCAGCTGCTTCGAATCCAGATGCAGCACTGCTGGCAGCGCGTGGATTCTCTGGAATTACGGTGATACCAGCAGGCAGAGAAGCTGAGCACCTCGGGCCACTGCCTGTGCCAGTTTTATTCGCCGAGCAACTGAATGGAGATGAAAAGGAAGGAGCCGAGAGCCTGCTAGCCACGATTGAACGATGGGGCATTCGAAACCTGCGCTCGCTGGCCGCGCTGCCGGAAGTAGCGCTCAGCGAGCGCCTTGGACAGCGCGGCTTGCATCTGCAACAACTGGCACGCGGAGGTGCCTTGCGAGCGCTGGCTTCCGTCGAAGCACCATTGATTTTCGAAGAAGCGGTAGAACTGGAGCATCCGGTGGTGCTGTTGGAACCGCTTGCGTTCCTGCTGAATCGCTTACTGGAACAAGTATGCGCACGTCTCGCATCGCGCGCGCTGGCCACGCAGGAGCTTCGCCTGACACTCGAGTTATCGAATCTTACCGGGATAGACGATGACTATGAGAACATCGGCATTCCCAGCGAGAGCGATGGATCAGTCGCCACGCAGACTGCTTCACAAATCATTTCCAGCCGTCAAACCAAATTCACGCGCAACCTTTCTCTCCCACTTCCCATGCTTGACGCCAAAGTATTTTTAAAATTGCTGCAGCTCGATTTGAATGCGCATCCACCAGGAGCGCCGATCATAAAAATCCATCTCGCAGCCGAACCGGCGCGTCCGCGATCTGCGCAAGGAGGACTGTTCCTGCCTCCTGCTCCCGAACCCGAGAAATTGGAACTCACCCTCGCGCGCATCGCAGGCATCGTCGGCGAAAACCGGGTTGGAGCTCTCGAACTTCTCGATACGCATCATCCCGAAGGGTTCCGCATGCGGCGTTTCGTGGCAGAAGCCGCGCGGAAAACTCCGCAAAAACAAACTCCCGATTCAAGTGAAGCGCAAGCGGCCATAACAGCATTGCGAAGATTGCGTCCACCACTGCGCGTGAATGTCCTATTGGAAAACGGCCAGCCCGCACGGCTGAATTGTCCGAAGAAAAAAGAAGTGCAGGGAGAGGTGTTGTGGAAGGCTGGTCCCTGGCGCTCTTCCGGGGACTGGTGGGAGTGCGATGCCTGGTCGCGCGATGAGTGGGACATTGCCGTACGCGACGGCAACGCAGTCTCGTTTTACCGTCTAGTTCACGATCTCCTCGGCGGCGGCTGGTTCGTAGAAGGAACGTATGACTGAAAAGAAGTACTCAGTACCCGGCACCCAGTACTCAGTTAAAAGCACTTTTTCTCCATCTGAGTACTGAGTACCGAGTACTGAGTACTTGTTTGTCGAGCTTCACTCCCGCTCCGCATTCAGCTTTCTCGAAGGCTCTTCCCTGCCCGAGGAATTGATCGGAGTGTGCTCGCATTTCGGCATGCCAGCCATGGCATTGCTCGACACTGACGGCGTCTACGGCGCTCCGCGTTTTCATCTCGCGGCGGATAAGGCAAAGATCAAAGCGCATATCGGAGCTGAAGTCACATGTGAATTTCCGATTTTCGATTTCCAATTGCCAAATGAAAAACGGCCCTACGGTCAATCAACCATCAACAATCAGCAAACAACAATTGGAAAACTCGGCAATCGCAAATCGGCATTTGCAAATCCGTTTCGTCTTCCGCTTCTCGTTGCCTCCCGTGCCGGCTACCAAAACCTCTGCCGCTTGATCACCAAGATGAAGCTGCGTGCCAAGAAAGGCGAAGGCGCAGTCACTGCCAACGAATTACACGAGCACTCCGATGGACTGATCTGCCTCACCGGCGGTGATGAAGGCCCGCTGGCTGCAGCTCTGAAACAAGGTGGAACCGATGAAGCTCAGCAGCAAATCGATCGACTCACCGGCATCTTCGGACACAAAAATATTTACGTCGAACTGCAACGCCATTTCCATCGCGAAGAAGAATCTCGCAACCGGATCGCAGTCGATCTCGCCCGCGCCTTCAACCTTCCTCTGCTTGCGACCAACGGCGTAAATTACGCCATCCCGAAAGCGCGCGAGCTTTGCGATGCATTTACGGCAATCCGTAATCACAAAACTCTTTCCACTGCCGGACGTCTACTCTCGCGCAATGCCGAACGCCACCTGAAAACTCAGCACGAGATGCGGCAACTCTTCTCAGATTTGCCCGAAGCAATCAGCAATACGGTCGAACTCTCAAATCGGCTGGAATTCACGCTCAATGATCTGGGCTATGAGTTCCCTCGATATCCTGTGCCCCCAGGAGAAACGATGGATTCCTATCTCCACGAGCAAGTATGGATCGGCTTTCGGAATCGCTACGGCCGCGCCTCGCAAGACATGCAGGCCAAAGCGCAACTGCAAATCGAAAAAGAGTTAAAGCTCATCGAAAAACTCAAGCTTGCCGGATATTTTCTGATCGTTTGGGATTTAGTCCGTTACTGCAACGAGCAAAACATTCTGGTCCAAGGACGTGGATCGGCCGCCAATAGCGCGGCCTGCTACTCGCTTGGCATTAGCGCGGTTGATGCCGTTGGCATGGAACTTCTTTTCGAGCGCTTCTTATCCGAAGAACGCGGCGAGTGGCCCGACATCGATCTCGATCTCCCCAGTGGCGACGAGCGTGAAAAAGTTATCCAGTATCTCTACAAAAAATACGGTGAGCGTGGCGCTGCCATGACTGCCAACGTCATCACGTACCGCAACCGAATGGCCGCACGCGAAATGGGCAAAGCGCTTGGCTTCGACGCCGAAACGCTCGCCAAGATTTCCGCCGCGGTCGCGACTTGGGAATTTCGCGACGAGAACGATGCTCTCGACCGCCGCTTTCGCGATGCCGGACTCGATCTCTCGCATCCGCGGCTGCATAAGTACTACGAACTTTGCCTCGCCGTGCAGGACATGCCGCGCCATCTCGGCCAGCACTCGGGCGGCATGGTCATCTGCCAGGGACAGCTCGATTCCGTCGTTCCGCTCGAACCTGCATCCATGCCTAACCGTGTCGTCGTGCAATGGGACAAAGAAGATTGTGCCGACATGGGCATCGTCAAAGTCGATCTGCTCGGACTCGGCATGATGGCAGTGCTCAAAGATTCCATCGAACTGATTCGCGATCATTATCACGAAGAAGTCGATCTCGCTCATCTTCCCCCGGACGACAAGCAGGTCTATTCCACGTTGCAGCAGGCCGACACGGTCGGAATGTTCCAGGTGGAAAGCCGCGCGCAGATGTCGTGCCTTCCGCGGCTGCGGCCCGTGCGCTTCTACGACGTCGTGGTGCAGGTTGCGATCATTCGTCCCGGACCGATTGTTGGACAGATGGTGAATCCATTTTTAGAGCGCCGCCAAGGACGGCAGGAAGTCACCTATGCGCACCCGTCGCTCCAGCCAATCCTGGAACGCACATTAGGCGTTCCGCTGTTTCAGGAACAATTGCTGCGCATCGCGATGGTCGCTGCCAATTTCACCGGCGGTGAAGCCGAAGACTTGCGCCGCGCCATGGGATTCAAGCGCTCACAGGCGCGCATGCGCGAGATCGAAGCCAAGCTGCGCTCCGGGATGACGGCAAACGGAATTTCTCCGAAGGCCCAAGAAGAAATTATTCTGTCGATCACATCCTTCGCGCTCTATGGATTCCCCGAATCGCACGCCGCCAGCTTCGCCCTGATCGCCTATGCCAGCGCTTATCTGAAGTGTCATTATCTCGCCGCGTTTACGGCAGCATTGCTCAACAATCAGCCGATGGGATTTTATTCTCCGGCAACGATCGTGAAAGACGCGCAGCGGCACGGATTGAGGCTCCTGCCGATTGATGTAACGAAGTCGGAATGGAATTGCACGCTGGAGCGAGTTCCGAGTCGCGAGTCCCGCGTCGCGAGTGCAGTACCAAGTACTCAGTATCCATTCCCCAGTGAGGTCGTCGGTCGTTGGTCGTCAGCTATTGGCTCTGAAGAAGCCATTGGCCGCGAAGATTTCGACGCCCCAGCCGCGAAGCGGCGACAGAACGCAGCCCACGGCGCAAGCCGTGGGGAAGCCGAGATAAATGAACAAGCTCCGGAGGAGCGAAAGAAGCTCACTGGCGAAGAAGTTGCGCTTCGTATGGGATTGGGTTACGTTCGTGGCCTGCGCGAAGAAGTTGCCCGCTCCCTGCTACGCGAACGCATGCTTGCACCTTTTAATTCAATCCACGATCTCACGCGGCGTGTCCCCGAATTGCGCAGAGACGAACTCACCACGCTGGCCGAAATCGGAGCTCTGAATTCGATCGGAAGTCCACCACGGAGACACGGAGACAGGGAGAAAATCAAAACATATAACTACGGATTTCCACGGATCTTCACGGCTACCATCAACAATCAAGAACTTACTGGTAATTCCTCCGTGTCTCCGTGCCTCCGTGGTGAAAAGAGTCCCGCTCGCAACTCGCACCGCCACCGCCGTGATGCCCTCTGGCAAGTCGAGCGTGCCGCCCGCCCATCCGGCCCATTGCTCGAGCAACAACCTGAACCCGACGCTCCTTCCCCACTCGCCCCCATGAATCACGAAGAGCGTTTGGTTGCAGATTTCCACGGCACGGGGCTCACTGTCGGCCCTCATCCCATGTCTTACAAACGAGCATGGCTCAATGCCATGGGCATCCGCCGCGCTATCGAATTACGCAATCTGCCCACAGGCAAGCGTCTCCGCATCGGTGGCTGCGTCATCACGCGCCAGCGTCCCGGCACCGCCAAGGGATTCGTTTTTCTAAGTCTGGAAGATGAGACGGGGGTGGCAAATGCAATTGTGCATCCCGACCTGTTCCATAGACATCGCTTGCTGTTGACCAGCGAACGATTCCTTGCCGTCGAAGGAATTCTGCAGAATCAGGACAACGTCATCTCTGTAAAAGCCGAGCGTGTGCAGCCTCTTTTCGTCACGCAGGCAGAAACCAGCTCTCACGACTTCCACTGACCCCAACTACATATCGAAAATCCGGTACACCCGCGACGGCGTCTGCGCCTGCAACAACGAAATCGCGACATTATGAACCGGAACTCCGCCGCGCGTCTGCCCGTCCGGCCTGCCATGATGCGCATGGCCATGCAACACCAGAT
>Ga0335083_10004674_pt1 | contig 17404 bp, 15 predicted proteins | sample Lox_Sample_42_FD_206716 | JGI IMG/M metagenome (GOLD analysis project Ga0335083, IMG submission 206716) | Soil microbial communities from Loxahatchee National Wildlife Refuge, Florida, United States - Lox_Sample_4.2 | ecosystem: Environmental > Terrestrial > Soil > Wetlands | place: USA... | reverse complement strand
CGGCGTGATCATCGCGCCGATGACGCTCATGTGGAACGTCGAGAAGCGGTAACGACCAGCTTGTCGCGCGGCGGATGATCGCGTACGTCGTCCGCCGCCTGCTCTCGACCATCGCCGTGATGGCGGTCGTGGCGTTCGTGGTGTTCTCGCTTCTGTACCTCACTCCGGGCGACCCGGCTGCGGTCATCGCCGGAGACATCGCGACCGACGAGGACATCCGCCGCATTCACGCTCGGCTCGGGCTTGACGACCCGTTCCTGGTGCAATTCGGGCGCTGGCTGTGGTCGCTGGCGCACGGCGATCTCGGCACGTCAATCTTCACCAATCTTCCGGTCACGCAGCTCATCGCCCAGCGCGTCGAGCCCACCCTGTCGCTCACGTTGTGCACGCTGGTGGTGGCGATACTGGTTGCCGTTCCACTAGGCGTCGTCGCCGCGGCCCGGGCGGGCTCGTGGCTCGATCGCAGCGTGATGGCGTTCTCGGTGCTGGGCTTTTCCGTTCCGGTGTTCGTGTTCGCCTATATCCTGATCCTCACCTTCTCCGTCCAGCTCGACTGGCTGCCGGTGCAGGGCTACCGCAACTTTCGCGACGGCGCGTGGGAATGGCTGCGGCACTTGATCCTGCCCAGCGTCGCGCTGGGCACGGTGTACGTCGCGCTGATCACGCGCATGACGCGCGCCAGCATGCTCGACGTGCTCGCGCAGGACTACATCCGCACCGCGGAGGCGAAAGGGCTCGCGCCGGAGCAGGTCCTGATCGGCCATGCCCTCAAGAACGCCGCGATTCCGGTGGTGACGATCATCGGCGTCGGCGTCGCGCTGCTGATCAGCGGCGCGATCGTCACCGAGACGGTGTTCGCGCTGCCCGGCATCGGCCGGCTCACCGTCGACGCGATCCTGCGCCGCGACTATCCCATCATCCAGGGCGTCATCCTGATTTTTTCCGCGATCTACGTCCTGGTCAATCTGGCGGTCGATCTTTCGTACGTGCTGCTCGATCCGCGGATACGTTACTAACATGAGCTCGACTGCGCTCAGCGTCCCGCCGGCCGAACAGACGCGTTCGGTGTCGCCGACGTGGAGGCGCTTTCGCGACGCGTTTCGGCGGCATCCAACGGCGCTCATTGGCGGCGCCATCCTCATCGTCATGGTCGCCATCGCGTTTCTCGCGCCGTGGCTGGGAACGATCGATCCGCAGGCAGTCTCGCCAGCCAAGCGCCTGAAGCCGCCGTCGGCCGACTTCTGGTTCGGCACCGACATGCTTGGCCGCGATGTCTACAGCCGCGTGGTATACGGCGCGCGCGTGTCGCTGATCGTCGGCCTGGCGGTTGCGGCGCTCTCGACCCTGTTCGGGTTGGCGATCGGGCTCGTCACAGGCTACATCCGCAGGCTCGACGCCATCGTGATGCGCGTCATGGACGGCCTGATGTCGATCCCGTCGGTGCTGCTCGCCATCGCGCTGATGGCGCTGACCAAGGCGAGCATCGGCAATGTGATCGTCGCCATCACGCTGGCGGAGGTCCCGCGTGTCGTGCGCCTGGTCCGTGGCCTCGTGCTGAGCCTGCGCGAGCAACCGTACGTCGAAGCCGCGATCGCGGCGGGCACGACGCTGCCGCGCATCCTCGTGCGCCACATCCTGCCCAACATTGTCGCACCGCTGCTCGTGCAGGGAACGTACGTCTGCGGGTCGGCGATGATCACCGAGGCAATCCTGTCGTTCATCGGCGCCGGCACGCCGCCCAACATCCCGAGCTGGGGCAACATCATGGCCGAAGGAAGGAGCCTCATCCAGATCGCGGGCTACCTCATCCTCTTTCCCGGCATCTGTCTGTCGCTCACCGTGCTGGCGGTGAATCTGCTCGGCGACGGCATGCGCGATGCGCTCGATCCGCGGCTCGCCCGGCGCATGTGAGATGAACCGGTCATCCGAACCCGCAGCGCCGCTGCTCGACGTGCAGGGCCTGAAGACCTATTTCTTCACGCGCGACGGCGTGGTGCGCGCCGTCGACGGCGTCTCGTTCTCGGTAGGGCGAGGCGAGACGCTCGCGGTGGTCGGCGAATCGGGTTGCGGCAAGAGCGTCACGTCGTTATCGATTCTGCGCCTGATCGCGTCACCTCCGGGGCGAACGGTTGGCGGACAGGTGGTCTTCGAGGGCCGCGATCTGCTCGCGCTGCCCGAAGCCGAGATGCGCAAGATTCGCGGCGACGCGATCTCCATGGTCTTCCAGGAGCCGATGACGTCGTTGAATCCCGTGCTGACCATCGGCCATCAGATCGCCGAAGCCCTGGTCCTCCACCGCGGCTTGTCGCGCGAAGACGCGGACGCGCGCGCGGTCGAGATGCTGCGGCTGGTGCGCATGCCCGAGCCGGAGCGTCGGGTCGCACAATATCCGCATCAGCTCTCGGGCGGGATGCGGCAACGGGTCATGATCGCGATGGCGCTTGCCTGTGAGCCGCGGCTGCTGATCGCCGACGAGCCGACCACCGCGCTCGACGTCACCATCCAGGCGCAGATCCTCGACCTGATGCGCGAGCTGAAAGACCGGACCGGCGCCGCGATCATGCTGATCACGCACGATCTCGGCGTGGTCGCAGAAATGGCGCAGCGCGTGATCGTGATGTACGCCGGGCGCAAGGTCGAGGAAGCCTCGGTCGTCGACTTGTTCGCGCGGCCGCGCCATCCGTACACCCGCGGCCTGCTCGATTCGATTCCGAAGCTTGGCGCCGCAAGCAGGGCGAGCGAGGGCGACGCCGGCGCACGGCTCGCCGAAATCCCCGGCACGGTGCCTGCGCTCTCCGAGCTCATCGTCGGCTGCGCGTTCGCGCCGCGCTGCGCGTACGCGACTGCGCGCTGCCGCGTCGACTATCCGCCGCTCGAGGAAAAAGCGCACGGCCATTGGGCCGCCTGCTGGGAGTCGGAGCGGCTGGTCGCGGCGAACATCGACGCCGGCGCGAAAGCGGCGGTATGAACGTGGCAGAGCAGGGCATCGCTGCCGCAACGTCGCCCGCGCTGCTCGAGGTCGGGCACGTCACCAAGCACTACCCCATGCGCGGCGGTGTCTTCGCTCGCGCGCGCGGCAGCGTGCACGCGGTCGACGACGTAAGCTTTGCGATTGCCGAGGGCGAGACGCTCGGCCTGGTCGGCGAATCCGGCTGCGGCAAGTCGACCATCGGCAAGACGGTGCTGAGGCTGGTCGAGCCGACCGCGGGCACCATCGCATGGCGTGGGCAGCGCATCGATTCGCTGCAGGGCGCGGCTATGCGGCCCTACCGGCGCGAGCTGCAGGCGGTGTTCCAGGATCCGTACGCATCGCTCAATCCGCGCATGCGCGCGGCGGACATCGTCGCCGAGCCCATCCGCAACTTCGAGGACATCTCCGCTGCGGAAGTCCACGACCGCGTGGTATCGCTCTTCGAGAGAGTCGGCTTGCGTGCCGACCAGATGCCCCGCTATCCCTACGAATTCTCCGGCGGGCAGCGCCAGCGGCTTGGGATCGCGCGCGCGCTGGCGCCGCGGCCCAAGCTCATCGTCTGCGACGAGCCGGTTTCCGCGCTCGACGTCTCGGTGCAGGCGCAGGTGATCAACCTGCTGGTCGATCTCCAGCGCGAATTCGACCTGTCGTACCTTTTCGTCGCGCACGATCTCGCGGTGGTCGAGCACATCAGCCACCGCGTCGCCGTAATGTATCTCGGCCGGATCGTCGAGCTCGCGGCGACGCGCGCGCTGTTCGCGAGTCCGCAGCACCCGTACACCGAAGCGCTCCTGTCGGCCGTGCCGGTACCGGATCCCACGGTGGAGCGAAAGCGCATCATTCTTTCCGGTGATGTGCCGAGTCCGATCGAGCTGCCCACAGGGTGCCGTTTCCACACGCGCTGCCCGTATGCATTCGATCGCTGCCGCGTCGAGGAGCCGTTGCTGAGGGAAGTCCTGCCTGGCCATTTCGCCGCGTGCCATTTGCGCGACGCCGGTCCCGCACCCGCGAGTCCGGTGCGACCGCAAGCGGCTTCTGCCGATCCGCGAAAGGAATCCGTGTCATGAGCAGTCTCAACCGTCTGAGCGCGACCGGCGCGGCGCGCAAGCTTGCGGCCCGCGAGATCACCGCCGAAGCTCTGCTCGCGGATTGCCTCGAGCGCATCGCCGAGCGCGAAGCGGACGTTCACGCGTGGACCTTTCTCGATTCGGACGCGGCGATGCGGCGCGCACGCGCACTCGATGCGCAAGGCCCGACCGGGCTCTTGCACGGCCTTCCGATCGCGGTCAAGGATCTGTTCGACACCTTCGACATGCCGTCTTCGTACGGATCGCCGATCTACGCGAAGCATCGCCCCGCATGGGACGCCGCCTCCGTCGCCGTCGCGCGAGCCGCGGGCGCGATCGTCGTCGGCAAGACGGTCACCACCGAGTTCGCCACCTTCCACCCCGGGCCGACGTGCAACCCGCGCAACCTGCAGCACACGCCCGGAGGCTCGTCGTCGGGCTCGGCCGCCGCCGTCGCCGACTGGATGGTTCCGCTCGCCTTCGGCACGCAGACGGCGGGCTCCATCGTGCGACCCGCCGCGTATTGCGGCGTGGTGGGATACAAGCCGACCTTCGGCACGGTGACCCGCGTCGGAGTCAAGATGATCTCCGACACGCTGGACACGATCGGCGCGCTCGCCCGCAGCGTGCCCGACGTTGCGCTGTTCGTCGCTGCGCTCACCGAACGGCGCGAGCTGCTGATCGATGGACCGACCGCCGATGTTCCGCGGATCGGCCTGTGCAGGACCTACGAGTGGAATCGCGCGCAGCCCGAAATGGTCGCGGCGCTCGAAGACGCGGGCAAGCGGCTGCGCGCCGCCGGCGCGAGCGTCCGGGACGTGACGCTGCCGCCGCCGTTCGCGGGGCTGGTGGAAGCGCAGAAGACGATCATGGTGTCCGAAGTCGCGAAGTCCCTCGCGTACGAGAATTTCACGCACCGCGAGCAGCTCAGCGTGGACATGACCAGGATGATCGACGCCGGCCTTGCCGTGTCGCCGCAGCAATACGACGCCGCGCGGTCGTTGGCTCGAACGTGCCGCGCGATGGTCCCGGAAGTCTTCAGCGAATTCGACGTGCTGCTCGCGCCCAGCACGGCGGGCGAGGCGCCCGCGGGGATCGCCGCCACTGGCGATCCGCTGTTCAACCGGATATGGACTCTGTTGCACATGCCCGTCGTGCACGTACCCGTCGCCAACGGACCGCACGGATTGCCCGTCGGCGTCACCGTCGCCGGCGCGGTGGGTGCCGACCGCGCGACGCTGCGCGCTGCGGACTGGATCCACGCGCGGCTCGGTGGAAGCGAGTGAGCGTGAAGGAGGAGGGCTGACGATGACGGCACCATCTGCGCTTCGAATCGACGGCGGGCGCCTGTGGCAATCGCTGATGGAGTTGGCGAAGATCGGCTCCACACCCAAGGGAGGCGTTCGCCGTCTTGCCCTTACCGATCTCGACCGGCAGGGACGCGACCTCGTCGTCGGCTGGCTGCGCGATGCAGGCGCGACCACGGAAGTCGACGGCGCGGGCAACATCTTCGCAATCCGCCCCGGTCGCGATCCCAAGGCGCGCGTCGTGTTGACCGGAAGCCATGTCGACACCCAACCCTCGGGCGGCAAGTTCGACGGCAATTACGGAGTGCTCGCCGGGTTGGAGGTGTTGCGCACGCTCAAGGATGCGAAGATCGCAACCGACAAGCCGGTCGGCGTCGCGATCTGGACCAACGAGGAGGGAAGCCGCTTCGTGCCGGTGATGGGCGGCTCAGGTGCCTTCGCCCGCGTGTTCACGCTCGAGTACCTGCTGCAGCAGCGTGACGTCGACGGCGTCAGCTTCGGGGACGCGCTTCGCAGCATCGGGTATGCGGGCGGCGCGCCGGTGGGCGGGCGCGCGCTCGACGCTTACTTTGAGGCGCACATCGAGCAGGGACCCGTCCTCGAGCGCGAGGACAAGGTCGTGGGCGTTGTGACCGGCGCGCTCGGCCTCTCCTGGTACGACTGCGTGTGGACCGGGCAGGACGCGCACGCGGGACCGACGCCGATGGAGGCGCGCCACGACGCGCTGCGCGGCGCCGCGCGGTTCGTCGAAGCGATAAACGCGCTCGCGCTGCGCCATGCGCCCGACGGGCGGGCGACGGTCGGATTCATGCAGGTCAGCCCCAATTCGCGCAACGTCATTCCCGGGCTCGTCAAGATGACCGTCGACATGCGGCATCCGCATGACGCGGATCTCGCGACGATGGACCGCGAGCTTCGCAACGCGGCGGCGGCGATCGCCGCGGAGCTTCGCCTGGAATGCGATCTGCAGCAAGTCGATCACTTTCCGGCGTCGCGCTTCGATACGGGCTGCGTCGACGCGGTGCGCGCCGCAACGCGCGCGCTCGGGCTATCGCACCGGGAGATGGTCAGCGGCGCGGGGCACGATGCGATCTATATCGCGCGCGTCGCCCCGACGTCGATGATCTTCGTGCCGTGCAAGGACGGCATCAGCCACAACGAAATCGAGGATGCCCGTCCCGAGCACCTCGAGGCGGGAGCGAATGTGCTGCTCCACGCAATGCTCGCGCGCGCGGGCGCGTGAGCCGCTCGCTCACGGCGCGTCCCGTGGCCCGCGCAATCAAACGACGCTGATCTGCTTCCGCAGCGACCCCGAAAACAGGCTCTTCGGAATCATGGCGTGAACGCCGCGCACGATGTCCACGACCTGCGTGACCCGGAAGCTCACCGCGATGCTGCACAGGCCGTAGGCGTCGAGCTCGCTGATCTTCGCCCGCGTCGCCAGGAATTTGATGGCGTTGCGCGCGGCCATCGTCATGGCGACATTGAGGTCCTTGTCCAGCCCGACGACGATCCAGTGCGTGTGCGTCTCCGCCACCGGCCAGGCGAAATTCTTCTGCTTGTGGAGGACGACCTGGATGCGCATCTCCTTCATGCGCGTCTCCAGCGCGGTGAGGCAGATCTCGCCGTCGCCCTGCACCGCGTGTGAATCGCCGGTGAAGATGAGCGCACCCGGCTTCCACACCGGAATGAACAGCGTCGAACCCTCGGACAGTTCGGACAGGTCGAGATTGCCCGCGTGCGGGCCGGGCGGAACGGAGCTGGTGACCCCGGGACTCAACGGTGCATAGTAGCCATCGGGCGGCGCCAGGCCGAGCGTTCCCTGGAACGGCCTGAGCGGCACGCTGATGTCGGGAGCGAAAGCGGCCTTCATCGTGTGCAGATCGAGGTCCATGTATTTGACCTGTCCCTGCGCATAATCCTGCGGAAGCAGACCGGTCCCCAGCGAGCCCGGATTGTTGAACACGGCGCCCCAGGTGAAGGGCTGCAGCTTCTTGTAGCGGATCTCGAGCACATCTCCCGGCTCCGCTCCTCTCACCGCAATCGGGCCGATGATCGAGTGCGGCCCCTTGCCGGGATTGCTGACGCGAAGCCTGGCCAGCACGTCCACCGGCACGCCGGGTTCCATCGCGTTCATGAAGTGCGACCAGGTGTCGGGAAAGCTGATGGTGTCGCCCGAATCGACGGTGACGATAGGCGCCAGATTGGCATCGAAGACTCCGAGGTGCACCGTCTCGTTGTTGCATTCGACGACATGCACGCGGCCCTGATCGCCGCGCCGGCTGCCGGTCGCGGCTTTGGCAGCTGGCGCATCCGCCGCTTGAGCGATCTTGCCGAACCAGGGCTCCACCGCGGCGAGGAGGCCCATGAAGCTGCTGGCGCGCACCAGGCTGCGGCGCGAACGACCGCGCGCGGTCAGGTAGGTGTCGAGCTTCTCCTGATCGACCTCGTCCCTGTGCAGCAGGCGGTCCGCCGTGCGCTTGTCGAACGCTGCGTCCTTGATGTCCTCGCGGATAACGCCGGTGCCTTTCTCGTCGCCGCACCCGAACAGGCTGCCGCATTCGTGATGGTGATGCGTGTGCTCGGTTGACTCATCATGCTTTTCGGACATGGCGTTTCCTCCCGTGACGGACGTTCCCCGGTGGGCCCAAGTTTGTCGCAAAAGTATACCCTTTGCTCTTAGGGAGCTTGCGCGGGCGCGGAGGGTGCGCTCGCGCGCAACAGCCTGGCCTTTTCGGCCCGGCAAACTGTGTGGTTGCCTCTGCGTGGCAGGCAAGCGTACAGTTGGTTCGCCGGTCTGCTCCCAAGAAGAGTGGATCCGGTTCAGACCGCGCTGGACACGCATCCCGGCGCGAATGGCAATCTACTCAAATCGCCGATGACCGCGTACGCCCCGCTCAAACTGCACGTTCCCGAACCGCCCGCGCGGCCCGGGCAGGAGCCCGATTTCTCGTATCTGCGCGTGGGTCCTGCCGGCGTTGTCCGGCAGCCGCCCATCGAGTCGAGACCATCGCAAACCGCCGACATCGCCGACGCGCTCGCACGCGTGCTCGACGATGACGGGAACGCGGTCGGCCCCTGGGATCCGCACGCGGACCCCGAGCTGCTGCGCACCGGCTTGCGCACGATGATGAAGACGCGCGTGTTCGATGCGCGAATGCTGACCGCGCAACGGCAGAAGAAGATTTCGTTCTACATGCAGTGCCTGGGCGAGGAAGCCGTCGGCATCGGGCAGGCGATGGCGCTCGCGCCGGACGACATGTGCTTTCCAACCTACCGGCAGCAGGGCATCCTCATCGCGCGCGGCTACCCGCTCGTCGACATGATGTGCCAGCTCTACTCCAACGAGCGCGATCCCGTCCTCGGGCGGCAGATGCCGGTGATGTACTCGTCGCGGCGGCACGGCTTCTTTTCGGTCGCGGGCAATCTCGGCCTGCAGTACATTCAGGCGGTCGGCTGGGCGATGGCCTCCGCGATCAAGGGCGACACGCGCATCGTTTCGGCCTGGATCGGCGACGGCTCGACGGCGGAGCCCGACTTCCATAGCGCGCTTACGTTCGCGGCGGTGTATCAGGCGCCAGTGATTCTCAACATCGTCAACAACCAGTGGGCGATCTCCTCGTTCCAGGGCTTCGCCGGAGGCGAAGTGGCCTCGTTTGCGGCGCGCGGCCTGGGCAACGGCATCGTCTCGCTGCGCGCAGACGGCAACGATTTCCTCGCGGTGCTGTCGGTTTCGCGCTGGGCGGCCGAGCGAGCGCGCCGCGGCTTTGGCCCGACGCTCATCGAGTGGATCACCTACCGCGCGGGTGCGCATTCCACGGCCGACGATCCGTCCAAGTACCGGCCTGCCAACGACTGGGCGCGGTTTCCTCTTGGCGATCCGGTCGCCCGCTTGCAGAAGTATTTAACCCGGATCGGCGCCTGGTCCGATGAAGAGCATGTCCACGTGCAGAAGGAGGTGCAGGACGAGGTCGTCTCGACGCAGAAGATCGCGGAAAGCTACGGCACGCTCGCCTCGGGCCACGTGCACGACGCTTCGACGATGTTCGACGACGTCTACAAGGATATGCCTGCGCATCTGCGGCGGCAGCGCGAAGAGTCGGGGATCTGACGATGGCCGCGATGACCATGGTCCAGGCGATCCGCTCGGCGATGGACGTCATGCTCGGACGCGACGAGAACGTCGTGGTGTTCGGCGAGGACGTCGGCTATTTCGGCGGCGTGTTCCGTTGCACCGACGGCCTGCAGGCCAAATACGGCACCTCGCGCGTGTTCGACGCGCCGATCGCCGAGGGCGGCATCGTCGGCGCGGCGATCGGCATGGGCGCGTACGGCCTTCGGCCCGTTGCCGAGATCCAGTTCGCCGACTACATGTATCCCGGTTACGATCAGCTCGTGTCGGGCGCCGCGCGGCTGCGCTATCGCTCCGCCGGCGATTTCACTGCGCCGATCACGATCCGCATGCCCTGCGGCGGCGGCATCTACGGCGGGCAGACGCACAGTCAGAGCCCCGAGGCGCTGTTCACACACGTATGCGGACTGCGCACCGTGATGCCCTCCAATCCCTACGACGCTAAGGGCCTGCTGATCGCAGCGATCGAGTGCGACGACCCGGTCATCTTTCTCGAGCCGAAGCGCATCTACAACGGACCGTTCGACGGCCACCACGATCGGCCCATCGTACCCTGGGCCGGCCACCCGCTCGCGGAAGTCGACGAGGCTCATTACACGGTGCCGCTCGAATCGGCTGCGGTGCGCCGGCCCGGAACGGCAGTGACGGTGCTGACGTACGGCACGATGGTGTGGGTGTCGGAGGCGGCCGCCAGCGAAACCGGCATCGACGCCGAGATCATCGACCTGCGCAGCTTGTGGCCGCTCGATCTCGACACGATCGTCGCTTCCGTGAGCAAAACCGGCCGCTGCGTGATCGTGCACGAGGCCACGCGCACGAGCGGCTTCGGCGCCGAGCTCGCGGCGCTGGTGCAGCAGCACTGCTTCTTTCATCTCGAGGCGCCGATCGAGCGTGTGACCGGATGGGACACGCCTTATCCGCACGCGCAGGAGTGGGCCTACTTCCCGGGCCCGGATCGCGTGGGCAAGGCGTTGCGGCGCACGATGGAAGCCTAGTGGGACACTGAGATGAGCATCCATGTCGTAAAGGTGCCGGACATCGGTGAAGGCATTGCCGAGGTGGAGTTGGTGGAGTGGCGCGTGCGTCCCGGCGACACGGTCGTCGCGGATCAGCCGCTGGTCGATGTGATGACGGACAAGGCGACCGTCGAGGTCCCGTCTCCCGTCGACGGCAAAGTCATCGCAGCCAACGGCACCGCCGGTGACAAGTTGGCTGTCGGCAGCGAGCTGCTCCGGCTCGAAACGAACGGGACAGGTACTGCGGAACGTGAACGGGCCGGCGCCTCCGGGACTCGGCCTGCGAAAAGTCGCCAGCGCGCCGAGGCTCCCGAGACTCCATCCGCGAAAGCAGCTGCGACACCTGCGTCCACCGCGCCGCCGCCCGCGGCGAACGAGAAGCCGCTTGCATCGCCTTCGGTTCGCCGCCATGCGCGCGAACTGGGCGTGGACTTGTCGCAAGTCCGCGGATCCGGGCCCGACGGAAGAATCGTGCACGAAGACGTCGTGCGGCACGCCGCGGGGGGCGCCGCGAAACCCGCCGTCGTGCAGCGTTATGCCGAGCGCGATGGTGAACACGCCATGCCTGTGATCGGAATGCGCCGGCAAATCGCGCTGCACATGCAGGCGACGCTCCGCATTCCGCACTTCACCTATGTCGAGGAGGTCGATGTCACCGATCTCGAAGTGCTGCGTTCAAAGCTCAACGAACGATTCGGCGAGACCCGCGGCCGTCTCACCGTGCTGCCTTTCCTGATGCGGGCGATCGTGCTTTCGGTCAACGCCTTTCCACAGATGAACGCGCGGTTCGACGACGAGAAGGGCATCGTCACCCGTTTCGAGGCGGTGAACATCGGCATCGCGACGCAGACCGATGCGGGACTGATGGTGCCGGTCGTGCGGCACGCCGAAGCGCGCGATCTCTGGGCGAGCGCGGCCGAGGTGGCGCGACTTGCCGACGCGGCGCGCGCGAGCAAGGCCGCACGCGACGAAATTTCTGGATCGACGATCACGGTCACGAGCCTGGGCCCGCTCGGCGGCATCGTCACCACGCCGGTGATCAATGCGCCGGAGGTGGCGATCGTCGGCGTGAACCGGATCGTCGAGCGGCCGGTCGTGCACGCTGGCGCGATCGTGCCGCGGCGCCTGATGAATCTGTCGTCGTCGTTCGACCACCGCGTGGTCGACGGGCAGCAGGCCGCGGAGTTCGTGCAGGCGCTGCGCGGCTATCTCGAGTGCCCGGCGTTGTTGTTCGTCGAATAGAGACGCCGCATCTGCTGGACGCAGGCGAGAGCTAAGGGCGCCGCGCTATAAAGTCGATCTCGACCAGCGCGCTGCGCGCGAGACCCGTTACGCCAACGCATGTCCGTGCCGGCAATCGATCCGGCGGAAAATAGGAACGATAGACCTCGTTCATCGGGCCGTAGTCGCGCTCGAAGTGGGTGAGGAAGACGCGCGCAGACACGACTTGCTCGATTCCGAGGCCGGCACCCTTCAGTACGAGGATGAGGTTGTCCATCACGCGGCGGGTCTGGGCTTCGATGCCTGCAGGCAGCGGCGCGCCGTCGTCGTTCGGATCGGTGGGCATCTGTCCCGTGAGGAACGTCCATCCGTCGACCTCGACCGCGTGCGAGAACGGTGCGACCGGCGCAGGCGCGCCGGGAATCATCATGAATCGGGCTGCGCTCATGTAGCTCGCTTCCAGTCGCACGCTATTGCGGCTTGACGAAACGCAACGCGAATTTATCGGTCGGGACCTTCGGTTCGCTCGACGGTACGTCGCGCGGATCGGCGGGGTTACGCAGAAAATTGCTTTCGGCTTCGAGGACGAACCCGGCTTGCTGGACTTCGTTGACAACCACCGACTCCTCGATGCGATGCAGCGTCTTGCCCTCGGATATGCCGGTTCCGCTCCGGCCCGAGTGATCGATTAAGACGAAGTGGCCGCCCGGCTTCAGCGCGGCGAACAGCCGCTCGTTCATCTTCGCGCGATCGACTGGAAGATAGGTGATGTCGTGGTAGTTGAGAACGAGCGTGATCAGATCCAGCTTGGGCGCCTGGTCGGGAATCGGATCTTCGAAGGGGCGCGCCGCGACATCGAAGTTGGCTTGCGGATGGTCGTCGAGGCGCTTTGTGAGCGTCGGTCCCGGCTTCGGCGACTGGGCCCAGAGCTTCCCGCTCGGCCCCACCGCCAGCGCGAGCAGTTGCGACGTGTATCCGGCCCCCGCGGAAACATCGAGAACCTGCATCCCGGGCCTTACCTGCGCGAACACCAGGAATTCGGCCGGATGGCGCGACGCATCCATGCGTCGGTCTTGATCTGTCCGGACCGGACTCGCAACCACGTCCTCGTAAGTTGCGCCGGCGGGCTTGTTGTCGCCTTGCGCTGTCGAGGAACTCGACAGGAGTCCCGCCATCGTAGCTGCTGCGAGAACGACAAGGCTTCGGATCATCGCTGGCTCCTGAACGTGAATCATGGACGCAGTTTAGCCGACCGGCAGGTCGGAACCCGTTGTCTCACCCGACCCGCGACACGTGCAAGCCCGGCACCCGCTCCTTCCACGGCATCGCATTCTCCAGAGCGGCCGCCAGCTGCAGGATGACGTGCTCGTCCGCCGGCCGCGTCCCGAGCTGCACACCGATCGGCAGTCCGCTCGGATGCATCGCGAGCGGCAGCGAGATCGCCGGCGTTCCCATGATGTTGTGTGGCAGCGTGAACTGGCACACGCCGCGGAAGATCTTCTCCGGCAGCTCCTCCACGCTCTTCACGTCGGTCCGGCCGAGATTGTAGTTGCCCCACGGCTCGGAAACTCTCGTCGTCGTCGGCGAGAGCCAGACGTCGTAGCGAGTGAAGTAGGCGCCGAGCTTGCGGCGCGCCGCGTTGACCGCGGCCATCGCGTTGATGAACTGCTCCGGCTTCATGCGCTTCGCGTATTCGTAGATCGCGAAAGTGCAGGGCTCCAGCGCATCGGGACCGATCGCGTGACCGCTCCGCTTCGAGTAGCCCGCGAGGCGCAGATCGAAGCCGAAGAACCAGACATCCATCATCTTGCGCATCGCGACCAAGCCGTCGAATTGCGGGCTTTCCTCGGAGACTTCGTGGCCCATGTCGGCGAGCACGCGGGCGACCTTTGCGATGGCAACTGCGACATCCGCGTCGGTTTGCATGCCCATGAGCCCATCGGCCGACCAGCCGATCCGCAATCTCGGCGGTCTGCGTTTGATCAGCGCGGCATAGGGCTCCGCCGGCTTCGGGATCACGAACGGGTCGCCGGGCTGCGGAACCGCGAGGCAGTCGAGCATCGCCGCTGCGTCGCGCACGCTCCTCACCTGCACGAAGTTCTGCGCGAGTCCGTAGCCGTTCTCGTCGATCATCGGGCCGAACGAGATACGCCCGCGCGACGGCTTCAATCCGACGCCTCCGCAGTAGCTCGCGGGGATGCGGATCGAGCCGCCAATGTCGGAGCCGTGCGCGATCGGCACGATGCCGGCGATCACGGCTGCCATCCCGCCGCCCGTCGATCCTCCTGCCGAGTAGCCGGCGCGCCACGGTGTCGATGTGTTGCCGTAGAGCGCGCCCTCCGTCGTGCCAGCCATCGAGTATTCGGGTGCCGCCGAGCGGCCGAGTATGTTGACGCCCGACGCCCGGATCAATTCGCAGTAGTGCGTGTCCTGCTGGCAGATCATGCCGCGGCAAAGCCGGCTGCCGAACTCGATCTTGCGTCCAGCCTCGTGACCGAACACGTCCTTCATCAGGAACGGCACGCCGCGGAACGGTCCGTTGCCGAGCGTGCGCTCATCGAGCTTGTCGATGCGGTCCGGATAGGTCTCGACCACGGCGTTGATCGCTGGATTGATCGCGGCGATCGCTGCTGCCGCGGTGCCAGCGAGTTCCGTCGGAGTCGCTTGCTTCTTCGCGACGAGCTCCGCCAGACCCAGCGCGTCGTAGCGGGCGTATTCAACGAGTTTCATGGAACAGATTGGATGATCAATGGACAGATCCGCGCAAGTCCTCGAACCGCGACGCGGCGCGCTATTTTGCGGTACCCGGCCAGCGAGCGCTATGCGCATCGCTCTTGCAGCCTGAGATCGGAGCGCGGGTGCGTAATCCGGACATCTCACCGCGATCCAATTGACGGGCTATATCTTAAGATATAACATACAAGCGGTTTATGGATAATTTAGGAGAGTGCAAATGCATGGCTTCGGCTTCTCAACCTATCGTAGCTGCGCGCGGCGCGGCCACTGGGGGCACTTTCGCAGATTCGGCGGGTCCTTCGGCCACAGCGAAGGCATCGGCGGGCGCGGCTTTTTCGGAGGACGCAAGTTGGGGTCCCAAGAGTTGCAGCTCGTGATCCTGGCTTTGCTCGAAGAGCATCCGCGGCACGGTTACGAGATCATCAAGGCCCTTGAAGAAACCTCGAAGGGTTTCTATACGCCAAGCCCGGGCATGGTCTATCCGGCGCTCACTTATCTCGAAGAAGTCGGTCACGCGACGGTCGAGGTCGAGGGAAGCAAGAAGCTTTATCGCATCACCGACGCGGGAATTGCCAATCTGGCAGAGAATCGCGAACTCGTCGACGCGATTCTCGCGCAGCTCGCAAGAATCGGCAGCAAGATGGAGCGAGTCCGGCAGGCCTTTGCGGGCGACGAGCCGGATGACATCGAGCATCGCGCCGTCGACGAAGCTCGCAAGGCACTGCGCGCTGCGCTGATCAGCAAGCTCAACGCGTCGCCCTCCGCCGACGAATTGCAACGAGTCGCCGAGGTCTTGAAACGCGCGACCGAGGAGCTCAAACGCAAGAAGTGAACACCGCCGGTTGCGGCGTTTTTTGCAACGTCGCCGTGTCGGCGCAATTGGCGTGACGCCTACTTGCCGGTACCCTTCAATCGCTCCGAGAACTTGGCGAGGTCGATCACCCGGCGCTCATGGGTGCCGGTGCCGATGACCTGAGCGCCGTCGCTCGCCTCGATCCGAAACTCAATGCGCGGCCCGTCGACCTTGGTCACTTCGGCCGATGCGGTTACGCGAGAGCCCTCGAGCGTCGCTGCCTGATGCACCACGTCTACACGCACGCCGACGGCGGTTTCGCCTTGATCGAGGTAGGGCTTGATTGCATTCAGCGCCGCATTCTCCATCATCATGATCATGACGGGTGTCGCAAGAACGGGCGGCAACATGGCGTCCTTGAAACGATTGGCCAGATGATCGGGCGCCACGACAAGCGAGAACAAGCCTTTGGCGCCAACAGGGACGAGTCGCATAGGTCTAGCTTCCTTGCTATCGGGATGACAGTTTTCAGCGACGTGTCATTTTTTGCGCCGCCGTATCGATGTCGAGATACTCCCACGGCGTCAGGAAGTAGTGCGGGTTCTTGCGGTAACCGCGGACCTGCGGCGCGACGACGGTGCTGCTGATGCGATACGTGTCCATGCACCAGGGCGCCTGGGCGGAGATGATGTTCGTCATCGACTCGTAGATCCTGTCGCGTTCCGCCGCGTCGGCCGTGCGGCGGCTCTTCTCGTAGAGCGCGTCGTACTCGGCATTCCTGAACCGCGACAGGTTGCCGGCGCCGGCGTACGGCCCGTAGAAGATGCGTAGGAAGTCGTCGGCGATGTCGCCGCTCCAGCCGAAGGTGCCGAACTGGATGTGTCCCGCGCGCGCGGCCTTGAACGCTTCCGGGAACGTCTGAATCTGGAAATCCATGCGGATGCCCACCTCGCGCATGCTTCGCTGCCACAGGTCGTCGAATTGCCGATAGGCCGCGCCGACCAGCGAGTTCTGGTGAATCGTGAGCGGTTTGCCGTCCGGCAGCTCGCGGAGTCCGTCGCCATCGCGATCTTTGTAGCCGAACTTGTCCAGCAGCGCCCGAGCCGTCGCCGGATCGTAGGGCGAGAGTCCATTGTATCCGCGCACGTGTCCGTCGACGTCCGGCGGAATGGGCTGTGTAGCGGGCAGCGCCTGCCCGTTACGGATGACACGGATATCGTCAGGAACGTTGTACGCGCTGCAGATCGCGCGCCGCAGCGCAATCTTCTCCGATGTGTAGCCGCCCACGACCGGGTCCTCCATGTTGAAGTAGCCGAAGGTGACTCCGAGCTCGGTTGCGCGCTCGAGCCGCATGCCGCGCGCCGCGTATTGAGGCAGCAGGTTTCCCTTGCTGTCGATCATCTTGGGCGCGACGTCGCTGGGAACCTCCAGGATGTCGAGCTGCCCGGCGTCGAACATCAGCAGCCGCGGGTTCGTCTCTTCGATGATCGCGATTTCGATGCGACCGATCTGCGGCAGACGCTTGCCCTTCATCGACCCGTAAATCGCCTTGATCCCTGCGTCGGCGTTCGCGGGCGCGGGCGGAAAGCGCTCGTCGCGATAGGCAGTGTTGGCTTCGAGGACGATGCGCCGGCCCGGCGTCCATTCCTTGAGCCGATACGGGCCGGTGCCGACCGGATTGCGCTGCACGCGCCCGCTCTCGTCGCGGTACTTCTCGATCACCTCGCGGGCCACCGCGCGTAGCGACGCGCTGTCGAGGATCTCTAGAAAGGTGTAGTCGGGCTGGACGAGCTCGATCCTCAAGGTGTAGCGATCGATTGCGCGGAGGCCTTTGATCTCGGCGTCGTAGTCGAAGCGACCGGAGGACTTTGCCTTGGCGATCGCTTCGTCCAGCTCGACGATCTTGCCCTCGAGCAGATCCGAGTTGGGCGAGCGCACGCGCGGATCGACGATGCGCTTCCACGCGTACACGTAATCTGCCGCCGTCAGCTCGCGCTTCTTGCCTCCGAACGCGGGATCGTCGGCGAAATAGATGCCTTGCCGGATGCGGATTGTCCACACCCTGCCATCCGCCGATATCTCCGGCATGCCGGCCGCGATGCTCGGCACGAACTTGTACGGCCGCGCGAGATAGTCCCAGACGTAGAGGGCGTCGAAGATA
>Ga0335083_10004673_pt1 | contig 17405 bp, 15 predicted proteins | sample Lox_Sample_42_FD_206716 | JGI IMG/M metagenome (GOLD analysis project Ga0335083, IMG submission 206716) | Soil microbial communities from Loxahatchee National Wildlife Refuge, Florida, United States - Lox_Sample_4.2 | ecosystem: Environmental > Terrestrial > Soil > Wetlands | place: USA... | reverse complement strand
CTGACGGTCATCGACCCCAATGACAGCTCCGTCTCCGAGTTCCGCCTCGGCGCCTCGCCTCCGGCCGGACCGACCAGCGACGAGCCGGTGGGCGGAGAGCCGGACGCGGCGGCGGTGGACGCCTCCAGCGGCGTGGCGGTCATCCCCTCGGAGACGGACGGCACCCTGAGCGTCCTGGACCTGAAAGCGGCCAGCTTCGACCGCGGCAGCAAGACTTTCACCGCGCCGCACCACACCATCGCCAGCTCGGGGGCGTGCTCACCGACGCGGAGCTCGCTCCGGCGGTGACCTACCTCAGCCTCAGTCCCTGAGGCCGGCGCCCGGCGCCCGCGTCCCCCGACGTTGACGGAGCGCGCTCTTGCGTGATGAAACGCGCCGCTGCGCCGCGCCCCGTCCCTGATTACCGGGTCCGGCAGAGACATGCCGGACGCCATTCACGTCAAGCTCCCCGATGGCAGCCAGAAGGCGGTGCCGCCCGGCACCCGCATCGGCGACTTCGTCAAGGAGCAGATCGGCGCCGGGCTGGCCAAAGCCGCGATCCTGGCGCGCTTCAACGGCAAGCTGGTCGACCTGGCGGCTCCCCTCACCGAGGACGGGACGCTCGAGGTCCTGACCAGCAAGGCACCCGAGGCACTGGAGACCATCCGCCACGACGCCGCCCACGTGGTGGCCAGCGTGGTGCAGCGGCTCTTCCCCGGGACGCAGGTCACCATCGGCCCGACCATCGAGGACGGCTTCTATTACGACTTCTCCCGCGGCACGCCGTTCACTCCGGACGATCTGGCCCGCATCGAGGCCGAGACCAACGAGGAGCTGAAAAAGGACCTCCCCTTCGTCCGCACCGAGGTGTCGGCCGACGACGCCATCCGCCTCTTCCAGGGCAAGGGCGAGGACTTCAAGGTGGAGATCATCCGGGACATCGTGGCCAAGGGAGCCCCGACGCTCTCGCTCTACAGCCACGGCGACTGGGTGGATTTCTGTCTCGGACCGCACGGGCCCTCCACCGGGAAGATCGGCGTCGTCAAGCTGCTCTCCTCCAGCGGCGCCTACTGGCGCGGCGACCACCGCAATCCAATGCTCCAGCGGATCTACGGGACGGCCTTCTTCGACAAGAAGAGCCTGACCGAGTGGCTGACTCGCCAGGAGGAGGCCAAGAAGCGCGACCACCGCAAGCTGGGCAAGGAGCTGGACCTCTTCCACTTCCACCCCGTCTCACCCGGCGCTGCCTTCTGGACCCCGAAGGGGACGGTCCTCTACCAGCTCCTCGCCGAGCGGATGCGGGCCTGGACCCTGGCCGACGGGTACCAAGAGGTGAAGACGCCGCTCGTCTACGACAAGGCGCTGTGGGAGCTCTCCGGCCACTGGGGCAAGTACCGGGAGAACATGTTCCTGGTGCTGAACACCGAGACCGGAGAGGACGACTTCGGCCTCAAGCCGATGAACTGCCCCTCCCACTACATCCTCTACGGGATGCGGAAGCACAGCTACCGGGAGCTCCCGCTGCGCCTGGCCACCCAGGACCCGCTCCACCGGAACGAGGCCTCCGGGTCGCTGGGCGGGCTGACCCGGGTCCGCCAGTTCGTCACCGACGACGCCCACATCTTCTGCACCGAGGCCCAGATCGGCTCCGAGGCCCAGCGCTTCCTCCGGCTCCTGGACCGCGTCTACGCCGCCTTCGGCCTCACCTACGCGGCCAAGGTGGGGACCCGCCCACCCAACCGCCTCGGGGACGACGCCGTCTGGGACCGGGCGGAGAGCGCGCTCCAGTCGGCGGTGGACGGCCTGGGCATCGCCTACCAGCTCAACCCGGGCGACGGGGCGTTCTACGGCCCGAAGCTCGACTTCCACGTCACCGACAGCCTCGGCCGCGCCTGGCAGCTGGGCACGTTCCAGGTCGACTACCTCGCCCCGGAGCGCTTCGACCTCAGCTACGTGGGCGAGGACAACGCCGAACACCGGCCGGTGGTTCTTCACCGGGCGATCTACGGGAGCTTCGAGCGCTTCATCGCCATCCTCATCGAGCACTTCGCCGGCGCCTTCCCCACCTGGCTGGCGCCGGTGCAGGCCTCGGTGGTCACCGTGGCCGACCGCCACCTGCCCTGGGCGCGGACCGTCCTCGAGCGCCTGCGCGCCGCGGGCCACCGGGTGGAGCTCGACGAGCGGGGGATGACCCTCAACGCCAAGATCCGCGAGGCGGAGCTGCACAAGCTCCCCTTCACCCTGATCATCGGCGACCGGGAGGTGGAGGCCCAGGGCGTCGCGCCCCGCCGCCACGGGGGCCAGGATCTCAAGACCATGGCCCTGGCCGCCTTCCTGGCGCTGCTCGGCCGCGAGGGCGCGCCCCCGGCATGAGCCCCGTGCAAGGCCATCCCCACAGCACAGAGGAGACTGACGTGATTGCACACGCGTCCACGCCGCGCCCGTGGCCCGCCGTCGCCTGCGCCGTGCTGTCCCTGGTCGTGCCCGGCCGGGCTCTGGCCCAGGCCGCGCCGCTGGGGCAGGGGGTACAGCGGCCGATGCTGGTCGAGGTGGATCTCACCGATGCCCCCCGGCGCCTCTTCCACGCCCGGCTGGTGATGCCGGTCGCTCCGGGGCCCCTCACGCTTGCCTATCCGCAGTGGATCCCGGGAGAGCACATGCCCTCCGGGCCGGTGGCCGACCTGGCCGGGCTCACCATCCGTGCCGGCGGCGCGGTCCTGCCCTGGCGGCGTGACGACGTGGACATGTACGCGCTGCGCGTCGAGGTGCCGGGCGGCGCCACCGAGATCGAGGTGGCGCTCGACTTCATCTCTCCGCCGCCGAGCATGGCCGGGTTCTCGGCCGGCGCCTCGGCGACGGCCCACCTGGCCCTGCTCAGCTGGAACCAGGTGGTGGTCTATCCGCAGGGCGTCGATGTGGCCGGCTACCCGGTCGCCCCGAGCGTCAAGCTCCCCGCGGGATGGACCCTGTCCACCGCGCTCACGCCCCTGGCCCGCCCGGCGGGCGGCGACGCCACCCGGACCGCCTTCACCCCGGTCTCGCTCGGAAAGCTCATCGATTCGCCCGTCCTCGCCGGCGCCCATCTTCGCGAGGTGCCGCTCGGAACCCTGGACGGGGCGCCCAACATCCTCTCCCTGGCCGGGGAGACCGCGGCCCAGATCGAGCTCCGACCGGAGCAGAAGGCGGCCTTCGAGACGCTGGTCGCCGAGGCGCAGGCCCTGTTCGGCGCACGCCACTACGACAGCTACCGGTTCCTCACCTCGGTGAGCGACTCGGTGGCTCACTTCGGGCTGGAGCATCACCAGTCCAGTGACGACCGCGTGCCGGGCAACACCTTCCTCGACCCGCAGCGTTTCGACGCCGTGGACTCGCTCTGGTCGCACGAGTTCGTGCACTCCTGGAACGGCAAGTACCGTCGGCCGGCGGGCCTTTTGACCAAGGACTACCAGCAGCCGATGAAGGACGACCTGCTCTGGGTGTACGAGGGACTGACCGAGTACCTGGGAGTGGTCCTCGCCGCACGCAGCGGATTCCACTCCCGCACCGGCATGCTCGATCTCATCGCCCTCCAGGCGGACGACATGCAGCAGCACCGGGGACGGGTGTGGCGGCCGTTGGAGGACACGGCGGTCGCGGCGCAGATCCTCTATCCGGCACGGCCGGACTGGGAGGCCTGGCGCCGGGGAACCGACTTCTACTTCGAGGGGACGCTCGTCTGGCTGGAGGTGGACACCCTCCTGCGGGAGAAGAGCAAGGGCACGCGCTCCCTGGACGACTTCTGCCGGCGCTTCCACGGCGGGAAAAGCAGTGGCCCGGAGGTGCGGCCCTACACCTTCGAGGACGTGGTGGCCGCGCTCAACGAGGTCGTGGCGTACGACTGGCGCGGGCTCCTCGAGAAGCGCCTCCACGCCCTCTTGGCCGATGCGCCGCTGCAGGGATTGGAGGCGGCCGGCTGGCGCCTGGGCTACGGCCCGGAGCGTTCGGGCTACCAGAAGGCCGTCGAGCGGCAGGCAATGCACATCGATCTGAGAGCCAGCCTGGGCGTCGTCATCGACCAGCGCGACGACACCGCCGGCAACCTGATCGACGTCGTTCCCGGCTCACCGGCCTTTCGCGCCGGGCTCGGTCCGATGATGCGGCTGGTTGCGGTCAACGGCCGGAAGTTCACCGCAAGCGCCATCTCCGAGGAGATGCTCCGCGCGGCGGTGGCCCGGACCCCGACCGAGAAGCTGGAGCTCCTGGTCGAGAATGCCGAGACCTTCCGCAGCTATCCGATCGAGTACCAGGGCGGGGCCCGCTACCCCAGGCTGGAGCCCATCCCCGGTCGGAAGGACCTCCTCTCGGCCATCCTCGCCCCCCGGGCGGCGGCCTCGTCGAAGAAGACCCCCTGACGCCGGAGGCGAGCAGTGTTGCACCCCTCGGCGGCTCGGTCGTCGGGGGGCCCGGGTGGCTTGACTTGGAGCGTCGGGCGGGTATTTTGCGCCCTCTTTTTCGGCTCCTCCGCCTGCCCGGGAGGGGTCTCCCCAGGCTGGAGGTCGACTCACATCGCTCGCGACCAGAGAACCAACCGGCGCATCCGCGCCCGTGAGGTCCGCGTCGTCGGTCCCGCCGGGGAGCAGCTGGGTGTCCTGACCATCGAAGCAGCACTGGAGAAGGCCAACGAAGCCGGGATGGACCTCGTGGAGGTCAATCCCATGGCCAAGCCTCCGGTCTGCAAGATCATGGATTACGGGCGCTTCAAGTACGAGGAGAAGAAGCGCGCGTCGGAGGCCAAGAAGAAGCAGGTGGTGGTTCACCTCAAGGAGGTGAAGCTCCGGCCCAAGACCGAAGAGCACGACTACGAGTTCAAGATCCGCAACGTGAAGCGCTTCCTCGAGGAGGGGAACAAGGCGCGCATCACGATCATGTTTCGCGGACGGGAGATCACCCACAAGGAGATCGGCCAGCAGATCCTCGATGACGTGGTCAAGGACGTGAAGGACGTGGGCGTGGTGGAGCAGGTGCCGCGCATGGAAGGCCGCCAGATGTTCATGATCCTCGCACCCAACCCCAAGGTGGCCCAGCGGGCGCGAGACCTGGCGCGGCAGAGCGCCGCGGCCAAGGGGAGCGCGAAGAAGGACGGGCCGGCAGCGGCCGAGGGTGAGAACAAGGAAGCGGTGCCGGCCCCCAAGCGGGAGACGGCCAAGGCCCCGGCCGGATCCGGGCAGATCTGACGGGAAGGACAGCGGCGATGCCGAAGCTGAAGACGCGCAGTGGAGCCAAGAAGCGGTTCGAGGTGAAGAAGTCGGGCAAGGTGAAGCACGCCCGGGCCTACGGGAAGCATCTCTTCACCCATGCCAAGACCCCGGATCAGGATCGGCACCACCGCGGAACCGGATTCCTCGGCGGGATGGACGCCAAGAAGGTGATCAAGGAGCTGTTCCCCTACGGGGGCTGACGGCGAATCAGGGAACGGAGCAGGTATGCGGGTGAAGAAGGGTTTCAAGGCGCGCCGCCGGCGCAACCGGGTGTTGAAGCTGGCCAAGGGGTACCGGGGCCGGCGAAAGAATTGTTACAAGCGGGCCAACCAGGCGGTGGAGCGCGCGCTCGACTACGCCAGCCGCGATCGCGCCCGGAAGAAGCGCGATTTCCGCTCGCTGTGGATCGTCCGGATCAACGCCGCCGCCCGGGCCTCGGGGGTGAGCTACTCGAAGCTCATCGCCGCGCTCTCCCGGGCCAAGGTGGCCCTGGACCGCAAGGTGCTGGCGGACATCGCCGTGGCGGACCCGGCCGGCTTTGCCGCGATCGCCAAGATCGCGGCAGCCTGACCGTCGGACCACATCTCGGAGCCGACCTGGGCTGCCCCGGTGGGGCGGCCCTTTTCGTTTGGGGAGGAGCAACGGCAGATGCGTGAGCGGCTGGAACGGGTGCTGAAGAGCGCGCGCGACGAGATCGGCCGCGCTGCCGATGCCTCGGAGGTCGAGGCGCTCCGCATCCGCTACCTGGGGAAGAAGGGCGAGCTCTCCCAGGTGCTGGGCGGGATGGGCAAGCTGGCCGCCGAGGACCGCCGGGCGCTGGGCGAGGTGGCCAACCGGGTGAAGGGCGAGCTGGAGGCGCTCCTGGCCCTCGCCGTGGCCCGGGTGGAGGAGGCCGCCCTCGAGACCGAGCTCTCCGCCGCTCCGCTCGACGTGACGCTCCCCGGTCGGCAGCGGCCCCCCGGCCACCGGCACCTCGTGTCCCGGACGCTGGAGGAGGTCATCCGCAGCTTCCAGCGGCTGGGCTTCGAGGTGTTCACCGGTCCGGAGATCGAGGTCGACGCGCTCAACTTCGAGGCGCTGAACATCCCCGCCGACCATCCCGCGCGGGACATGCAGGACACCTTCTACGTCGACGCGCCGTGGTCGAAGGCGCCCGCGGGCCAGGTGCTGCTGCGCACCCACACCTCGCCGGGGCAGATCCGGGCCATGCGCAGCCGGCCGCCCCCCTTGCGCATCGTCGTCCCGGGAAAGGCCTACCGGGTCGACTCGGACGCCACCCACACCCCGATGTTCCACCAGATCGAGGGGCTCCTGGTGGACCGGGACATCACCTTCGCCGACCTGAAGGGGACGCTCACGGCCTTCGTCACCAGCTTCTTCGGCGCGGATCGCCGGACGCGCTTCCGGCCGTCGTACTTCCAGTTCACCGAGCCCTCGGCGGAGGTGGACGTGAGCTGCGGAACGTGCGGCGGCAAGGGCTGTCGGGTGTGCAAGCAGACCGGCTGGCTGGAGATCCTCGGCTCGGGGATGGTGCATCCCTCCGTCCTCGCCGCCGGCGGCTACGACCCGGCCCAGGTGACCGGCTTCGCCTGGGGGATGGGCATCGAGCGCATCGCCATGCTCCGCCACGGCCTGGACGATCTCCGCAGCCTGTTCGAGAACGACATGCGCTTCCTGGAGCAGTTCTAGCGATGAAGATCTCTCGCAGCTGGCTCGGGGATTTCATCGGCGCGGTGCCGTCGGCGGACGAGCTCGCCCGCCGGCTGACCTTCGCCGGCCTCGAGGTGGAGGGGGTGGAGTCGCCCGGGGCGGCGCTGGCCGGGGTGGTGGTGGCCCGCATCGTCGCCTTGGCACCGCACCCCTCGGCGGACAAGCTGTCGGTGACCGAGGTGGACGCCGGGGGAGGGCGCCGGCTGCGCATCGTCTGCGGGGCGAAGAACTATGCCGTCGGGGATCTGGTAGCGCTGGCCACCGCCGGGACGGTACTCCCCGATGGAACCGCCATCCGCCGCGCGACCCTCCGCGGCGTGGAGAGCGAGGGGATGCTCTGCTCCGCCCGCGAGTTGGGGCTGTCGGACGACGCCTCCGGGCTGCTCCTCCTCCCCCGCGACGCCGTCCCCGGCAAGCCCGTCGCCGAGGCGCTCGGGCTCGACGACGCGGTGCTGGAGCTGAACGTCTCTGCCAACCGCGGGGACGCGCTCAGCCACCTCGGGGTGGCGCGCGAGGTGGCGGTGCTCACCGGTCAGCCGCTCCGGCGGACGCCGGTGGCCGTTCCCGAGTCCGCCGGGGAGGCGGCGAGCCTGGCCCGGGTTCGCATCGAGGACAGCGTCGGGTGCCGCCGGTTCATCGCCCGGGTGGTGGAGGGAGTCCGCATCGGACCCTCGCCGGAGTGGCTGGTGCGGCGGCTGCGCGCCTGCGGCGTCCGGAGCATCAACAACGTGGTCGACGTCACCAACTACGTGATGCTCGAGCTCGGGCAGCCGCTGCACGCCTTCGACCTCGACCGGCTGGCGGGCCACGAGCTGGTCGTGCGCCGGGCCCGGCCCCAGGAGCGGCTCACCACCCTGGACGGCAAGGACCGCGAGCTGTTCCCCGAGGACCTCCTGGTGTGCGACCGGGACCGGGCCCAGGCCCTGGCCGGCACCTTCGGCGGCTCCGAGGCCGAGGTCTCGGAGGCGACGACGCGGGTCCTGCTCGAGGGGGCGAACTGGGACCCGGTGACGGTGCGCCGGATGGCACGCCGCCACCAGCTCCACACCGAGGCCTCCCACCGCTTCGAGCGGGGCGTGGACGTCGAGGCCGCGCCGGCCGGGGTCGACCGGGCCGCGGCGCTGCTCGCCGAGCTGGCGGGGGGCTCCGTGCGCCGCGGGCGCATCGACATCTACCCGGCTCCCCGGGCGGCGACGGTGGTGCGCCTGTCGGAGGGCCAGGTGGGCCGGCTCCTCGGCGCCGAGGTGGACGACGCGGAGGTGGAGCGAATCCTTCTGGCCCTGGGCTTCGTGGCCGAGGGACACCTGCCCAGCTCCACCCCCTGGCGCGTGCCCAGCTGGCGGATCGACGTCTCCCTGCCCGAGGACCTGGTGGAGGAGGTGGCGCGCATCCGGGGGTTCGACACCGTCCCGGCAACGCTGCCCGCGCTGACCGAGAGTCTCCGTCCCGAGCCCCTCGAGGTGGAGGTCGAGCGCCGGGTGCGAAGCGCCCTGGCCGGAGCCGGCTTCGACGAGGTGCTCAACTACAGCTTCGTGGACCCGGGCCTTCTGCCGATGGTCACCGAGCGGCCGCTGGAGGCGCTCGGCTCGCCCGTCGAGGCCGTGGCGCTGGCCAATCCGATGAGCCCCCAGCAGTCGGCGATGCGCACCTCGCTGCAGGCCAGCCTGCTTCCCAACCTGGTCCACAACCTGCGCCAGGGGCAGGAATCGGTCCGCCTCTACGAGGTGGGGCGGGTGTACTTTCGGGATCCGGACGGCGGGGAGGGGCTCCGGCCGGTGGCCCGGGAGCCGGTCCACGTCGGCGGGCTGCTCTGGGGGCGCCGGCTGCCGCGGGGCTGGACGTCCGGCGACGCCCGCAACGACTTCTACGACGCCAAGGGAGCGGTGGAGGCGGTGCTCACCGCGGTGGGGGCGCCTCCGCCCGAGGCCCGCCCGGCGCGCCTGGCGCCGTACCACCCCCGGGCCTGTGCCTCGCTGGCCGTCGGCGACACCCTCATCGGCACGGTGGGGGAGCTCCATCCCCGGGTGGCCCGCGCGGTGGACTTGCCCGAGGCGGTGTTCCTCTTCGAGCTCGACCTGGAGGCGCTGGCCCGGGTGGGGGTGGTGGTGCCGCGGCTCAGGCCACTGCGCCGCTTCCCGGCCGTGCTGCGCGACCTGGCGGTGGTGGTTCCCGAGGCGACGCCGGCCGAGGACGTCCGGAGGGTGGTGCGCGAGGTGGGCGGACCACTGGTCGAGGAGGTGGTCCTCTTCGACGTCTACACCGGCAAGCCGCTCCCGGCCGGGCGGAAGAACCTCGCCTTCGCGCTTCGCTACGGCGCTCCGGACCGGACGCTCCGCGACGAGGAGGTGCAGGCCGCGCACGATCGCATCGTCCAGGAGGTCAACCGTCGGGTGGGGGCGGAGCTCCGGGCCTGACAGGGGGCCCCTCCGGCCGCGGAGGGTGTGTATGTTCAGCGTCGCCAAAAGCCGAGTCAGGTCGCTGGGTTGACAGCTTCCCGGACCTTTCGGCACAGTTCAGGGTACATGACCAAGGCGGACATCATCGAGGGCGTCTACGAGAAGGTCGGCTTCTCCAAGAAGGAGTCGGCCGAGATCGTGGAGCTCGTCTTCGACACCCTCAAGGAGACCCTGGAGCGAGGGGACCGGATCAAGATCTCCGGCTTCGGGAACTTCCAGGTTCGCCAGAAGAACGCTCGGGTGGGGCGCAACCCCCAGACGGGCAAGGAGATCGAGATCTCCGCGCGCAGGGTGCTGACCTTCCGTCCGAGCCAGGTGCTGAAGAGCGCGCTGAACAACGGCTACGTTCCCCCCCAGCCCGGTGCCGCGTCGTCCGACGACGAGCCGGGTGGTGACTGAGCCTTGACCGGGATCGCCGCTCCCCAGTAAGGGAGGCGCCGCCGTCTCCTCCGCAGTAGAGTCCGTGGCGTCGTTTTTCGGGGCGTGGCGCAGCCTGGTAGCGCACTTGCTTGGGGTGCAAGTGGTCGCAGGTTCAAATCCTGTCGCCCCGACAGCCGAGGCCCCGCCGTTTCAGGAGTGATCCGGAACGGCGGGGTAGGGCGGCAGCGGCTACTTGCCCGGCTTCGCCGTCACGCGCTGGAGCGGGGGCGGCTGCCAGGTCCCCTCGCCCGGCGGGAGGATGGAAGGCGGCTCCGTCCTCGGCCAGTAGAGCCGCATGACGAGATAGATCGGTCCATCCGGAGCGGGGAGCCAGTTCGACTCCTTGTCCTTCCCCGGCGACTTGTTCTGGATGTAGAGCGTGACCGACCCGTCCTTGCCCTTCTTCAGAGAAGGCAGCATCGGCGAGTTGATGAGGTAGCGGTTGATCGGATTGTCCACGAGCAGCTGCGTCTTGCCGTCGTACATGGTGACCGACCAGAAGGCGACCACGGGTGGAAGCTGCCCGGAGGCGAAGGTGATGGTGTAGCCGTGCTTGCTTCCGTCCAGGGTCTCGCCGGCCGCGTCCGTCCTGGTGAACGGGTACGTCGCCTCCACGGCGTCGTTCCCGTAGATGCCCGCCCTCGCGGCCGCCGCTCGGAGCAACCAGTCGCCGTGGTAGAAGGCGCGGTCGCCGAACGCTGACCCGACATCCCAACCGTTGATGCGCTTGCCCATGCCGGCAACCTTCTCGGTGACCTTCCGGTCCCCCTCCTTCATACCGAGCAGCACGGCAGCCTTGTGCTCGACGGAGAGGTCCTTGAAGTCGAAGGTCTTGCCGGCCCCGATGCCGATGCGGGCCAGCTTGGCGCGGATGGCCATTTCCTCGGGACCCGCCGGTGCGAACTGGAGCGCGAAGTCCAGGAAGTCGAAGAAGCCTGTCTTCACCAGCTCCTTGTCGAACTTGGGGAAGCTGACGGGAGGTGCAGCAGGAGGTGCCGGCTGCTTGAGGTAGGCGGAGAGCGGCTGGACCTTGTAGCCGGCCTGGATCTTCTTCACGCTGTCCATGTCGCCCGGGTTGAAGAGCTGGGTCCGGTAGACAGCCAACGTGAACTGGGTGGTGGACTGGAACACCTGCTTGATTCCCGCCGGCTTCTCGCCCCTCCAGCCAGGCCCGACGACCAGGTAGTCACCGGGCTCGGTCCCCGTGGCCCGGCTCCCGATGTACCCGTAGTTGAAGGTGTTCCCGTCCACGAGCATCACCGAGTAGTAGCGGGGCTTCGGCACCGCCGGGACGGAGAGCACGATCGGCTCCGCCCGGAGGTCCATCCACGCCAGCGAGTACGGGGTGTCGCTGTTCGGTGTTGGAATCGCCGTGTCCTTGGGCGTGAAGACACGGGCCTCGTTGAAGATGTCGTTGAAGGGGGCCTTCCACTGTCCCGAGCTCTTGTCCACGACGTACTCGTACATGACGCCGTAGTTCATGACGATGGGCAGGCCGTAGATGAAGCCCTCCTCGGCGATGGCCTTGACCTCCTCGAGCCCTGGCTTCTCCGGTTCCGTCTTCGCCGCCTGGGCGACCGGATCCTTGGGGTTGGAGCACCCGACGACTGCGATGAGGATGACTCCGGCGCCGGCGCGCCACCGGCGCCGCTTCGATGGGTCGAGCATGCAGGTTGTCCCTCCCGCCGCAAGCATGCGTCACGAATACGGGCGCTGGCAAAGCCAAACGAGATCGGCCGACGGTTCGATGCACTTGTGCTAGAGCGCGCCGTGGCCACCTTTCTCGTCGTCCGCCTTCAGACCGGGCCTCGCTACGACCGGGCGCGGCCGCTGGAAGAGCAGTCCGACTGGCAGGCGCACGCGTCTTTCATGGACCGGCTGGTGGAGGCGGGGTTCGTCGTCCTCGGCGGCCCACTCGGCGACGAGCACCGCGTCCCGCTCGTGGTCGAGGCGGACTCGGAAGAGTCGGTGCGGGCCACCCTGGCGCGCGATCCGTGGAGCGAGTCGCACCTGGTCATCGACTCCATCGACCGGTGGACCATCCGCCTCGACGGACGCAGGCGCTAGGCGCCGGCCGGCGAGCGATGACCGAGAATCCACCTTGACGGACCGGACCCGTTCTGCCGATCCTCGGCCGCTTGAACGTCCGGCCGCTCCCGGTAGATCTCACGCGCATCATGCTCTCGATCTGCGCCATCGGCGCGCTGACCGCGGGGAGCATCTGGGTGCTCGCGCCGTTCATCTTCGCGGTCATCTGGGCGACGATGATCGTCATCGCCACCTGGCCGATCCTGATCTGGTTCCAGAAGAGGTTCGGCGGGCGGCGGGCCCCGGCGGTGGCGGTGATGGTCGTCGCCCTGCTCGCGCTGCTGGCCATCCCAGTCTGGCTGCTGGTCGACACCATCGCCGAGCACGCCGATCGGGTCGTCGCCTTCGCGCGCTCGATCGCCGCCCACGGCCTGCCGCCACCGCCCCCCTGGGTGCAGCCGCTCCCGCTCGTCGGGGAGCGACTGGCGGCCGCCTGGCGCAGCATGGCCGGAGACCCGGCGTCGGTCGCCGCCCGCCTCGCGCCGCACCTCGGGGAGGGGGTCCGGTGGATCGCCTCGCGGGCCGGCAGCGTGGCCGCGGCGGCGGTGCAGTTCCTCCTCATCGTGGCCGTCTCCGGCATCCTCTATGCGCTGGGGGAGGGCGGCGCCATGGGCGTCCGGCGCTTCCTGCGCCGGCTGGCGGGTGAACGCGGGGAGAACGTTGCCCATCTCGCGGCCAAGGCGGTGCGCGCCGTGGCGCTGGGCATCGTGGTCACCGCCGTCACCCAGACGGCGGTCGCCGGGATCGGTCTCTTCGTCGCACAGGTGCCCTACGCCGGAGGGCTCACCGCGCTCATTCTCGTCCTGTGCATCGTCCAGCTCGGCCCGCTGCTCGTGCTCGCTCCGGCGGTGATCTGGCTGTACGCGACCGGTGCGGGCGTCCGGGGCACCGTGCTGCTCGTCATCGGCATCGTCGCCATCGCCCTCGACAACCTGCTCCGCCCCATCCTCATCAAGCGCGGCGCCGATCTGCCCTTGCTCCTGATCATCGCCGGGGTGGTCGGGGGCTTGATCGCCGTCGGGGTGGTCGGACTGTTCGTCGGCCCGGTGATCCTGGCGGTTACCTGGACCCTGATCGGTGCCTGGGTCGGCGAGCTGGACCAGCCCGAAAAGGCAGCCGGCAAGGTCTGAAGGGCAGGGTGCCCTGACCAGGTGTCAGAAGGCGGAGGGCCTCACTGCGCCCTCGTCCCGCGCACCGCCCAGGCGCGAGCGACGATGTCGATCCGGCCGGTCGGGGAGGTGGGCAGCGCCGAGCGGAGGCGCTCTCGCAGGGCCGAGCGGCGCCCCTCGTCGAGCGACCGGGCGTAGCCCGGCGCCGGGCCCTGACCCCCGAGGAAGGGCTGCCAGTAGTCCTCGAAGTCCCGAAAGCTGGTCAGCACATCGATGGGACGGACCTCGGCCGCCTCCAGCCCGCTGCGGCGCCAGAGCTCGCCGAGCGCATCCGGAGCGCAGATCGGGAAGCGCCGCCCCTCGTCGAGCTCGGCTGCCGCCGGGTCGAGCGCGATGGCCGCATCCCAGAAGCGGCGGATGAGCTGCATCTCTCCGGCGTAGTCCCAGACGTAGACCGCCACCGTGCCGCCGGGCCGGACGACGCGCGCCATCTCCGCGACCATGCGCTCGGGCTGTGGAACGAAGTTGAGGACCAGCCCGGAGACCGCGGCGTCATGGCTGGAGTCCTCACCGGGGAGGCTGCGAGCGTCGGCCACCTCGAAGCGGACGCGCGGGTCGGCGATGTCCCGCCGCGCGAAGGCAACGTAGCCCTCGGAGGCGTCCACCGCGTGGACGGCGGCGGGAGCGGCCAGGGCGAGGATCCGCTCCGTGAGCGCACCGGTGCCACATCCGACCTCGAGCCACCGGCCCCGCTCGGGCAGACCGAGCCAGCTCAGGAATGCCGTGGCGACCGGCCGGCTCCACCGGCCGATGTAGGCCTGGTACTGCGCTCCGCTCTCCCAGACCTCTGCCGGCGCAGGCATCCGGGGAGGCTCCCATCGATGGCGGCGCTGGACAACAGCCGGCGGGCTCTGCCTGGCCTGAACTGTGGTGGCCAGCAGGGGCCTTCAACGCCGATGATTCTCGCCGCCCCTCCCGGAGGCTCCCACCATGCCGCTCAATGCCGAGGAACTGGACCGTCTGGCCGAGATGCCGCGGAGGCTGCGGACCTTCGCCGCCGAGCTGGCCGGCCAGGAGCGCTTCCGGCCGTCGCCGGAACCCCACGCCTTCTCCGTGGTGGAGCATGCCTGCCATCTCCGGGACCTGGAGGAGGAAGGCTACACGGTGCGTATCCGGCGCATGCTCCGCGAGGTGAATCCGGAGCTGGCCGACTTCGATGGAACGGCGGTGGCCGCCGAACGCGGCTACCTCGCGCAGGACCTGGGCAGCGCGCTGCGGGACTTCGAGTTCGCTCGCCGGAGCAACGTCGAGCGGCTGCGCATCCTCCCCGACGAGGCCCTGGACCGTCGCGCGCGGCTCGCCGGCGCGGGGTCGATCACCCTGCGGCGGCTGGTGCAGCTGATGGTCGAGCACGACGCCGGGCACCTGGCCGAGCTGCGGGACCTCCTCGCCGCCGCCGGGCGCGGGCGGGTGGCGTGAGGCGGCGCCCGCGATGAAGACGCTGGGGATGATCGGGGGGATGAGCTGGCAGTCCACGATGCCCTACTACGACATCGTGAACCGCGCCGTGGCCGAGCGGCTGGGCGGCTACCACTCCGCGAAGATCCTGCTCCTCAGCGTCGACTTCGCCGAGATCGAGGCCCGGATGCGCCCTGGCCGGTGGGAGGAGGCGGGCGAGCTGCTCGCCTCGGCGGCGGCCACGCTCGAGGCCGCCGGGGCGGAGCTGCTGCTGCTCTGCACCAACACCCTGCACAAGGTGGCGCCGCAGATCGAGGCGCGCATCCGGATTCCCTTCCTGCACATCGTCGACGCCGCCGCCGAGGAGCTGCTGCGGACCGGCGCCCGGCGGGTGGGGCTCCTGGCCACTCGGTTCACCATGGAGCAGGAGTTCTACCGGGACCGTCTGGCCAGCCACGGCATCGAGTCGCTCATCCCGGACGAAGAAGACCGCGCCACCGTCCACCGCATCATCTTCGACGAGCTGGTCCACGGCCGGACCGAGGACGTGTCTCGACGCGAGGTGCGGCGCATCGCCACCGCCCTGTCGGAGCGCGGAGCGCAGGGTGTGGTGCTCGGCTGTACCGAGCTGGCGATGGTGCTCGGGCCGGGCGACGCCCCCTGCCCGGTCTTCGATACCACCGAGCTCCACGCAAAAGCTGCGGTCTCGCGGGCCCTGGCCGGGGGCTGAGCATCCACCGAATTCCCTCGACGGCGAAGGGAGCACGGATCCACAGTCCGCGACCGGGGACTCGGCTGGCGCGCGGGCGCCGGTCCAGGGAGTGGTTCATGAGCGAGCGGTCATCGCGGGCAGGTCTTCGGCATGTGCTGTGGCTGGTCATCCTGGTTACGCCCGCAGCCGCCTATGGGCAGGCGACCTCCCTGTTCCCGCCGAGCCTGGCCATCACCAACTACGAGCGCATCCTGGTCGGAGAGCAGGAGGCACTCGAGGCGGGTGCCTTCGTGGCGCGGGTGAGCGACACCACCGCCGGCTGGTACAACCCGGCGGGGCTGGCGCTGGTGGAGAACTCGGGCATCGGCGCAAGCGCCACCGGCTACGAGTACGACTCGATCTCCCTGGAGGGCCTGCAACGGTCGAGCGGCACGTCCTCGCTCACCCAGCTTCCGTCGTTCCTCGGAGCGGCGCTCGGCAAGGACGTGCTCCACTCGGACTTCTGGCGGATCGGCTTCTCCATCAGCAAACCCATCTCCTGGTCCCAGAGCCTGGGAGGAGGTACCGAGTCCGCACCGCGGATCGCGTACTCGTCCGGGGTCGACTTCTCCACGCTCCTGCCGACGATCTCCGTCGCGCTGGCGCCGGCGCGGAGCCTGCGGATTGGAGCCGGCGTCGGCATCGCCATCACCACCCTGAGCGAGGTCCAGACCATCTCCGCGCAGAACCTCACCACGACGACTGCCAACGCTTTTCTGAGGGACCTGCAGGCGGGCGGGTCGATCTGGAACCTGACCGGCAACCTCGGGCTGCAGTGGGACATCCTCCAGAACCTGATGCTCGGCGTGACGGTCCGCTTCCCCGGCCTCAAGATCACCTCCAGCGGCTCGATCATCGGCCAGAACGTGGACAACAACGGCGCCATCTGGAGCCAGCGGTTCTTCCGCGATGAAGACGCAAGCTTCGACTTCAAGCTTCCCTGGGACGTGAACTTCGGCCTGGCCTGGAACTCGCGGGTCTTCGGGGTGGAGGCGGATCTCCGCTACCACAGCGCGATCTCCAGCTATGCCATGTTCGACAGCGCGCAGCCGGTGCAGATCGTCACCACCGCGCCGAACGGGACACCCGTCGTCACCAACCAGCCGTTTCCCACGGTCCAGAACGGTGCCAAGCAAGTGTGGAACTGGGCCATCGGCGGCCGGGTGAACATCACCGAGGCGTGGAGCGTTCACGCCGGCTTCTTCAGCGACTACTCGCCCACCGACACGAACCACCAGGACTTCTTCCGCGCGGTGAACATGTACGGATTCACCACCGGGGCCAGGCTCGCAGGCGAGCACCTTTCCGGCTCGCTCGGCTTCGCCCTCAACTGGGGAAGCTCGAACCAGTTCACCGTCGGGGACCCGTCGACCGGTCAGACGACCACCACCCGGCTGAGCATCGTCAGCTACTACCTGCTCTACGCCATCGCCTACAAGTTCTGAGGGGGAGCTCGCCCCGGCCGTGGTAGGACCCCTGGGGCGTGCTCGCGGTCCTCTTCCGCACCAAGGACGTCGATGTCGCCTCCGCCGACGCCGAGGCGAGCGAACACCGGCTGAAGAGGTCCCTCGGCGTCCTGGATCTCACCGCGCTCGGCATCGGCGCGGTCATCGGAGCCGGCATCTTCAGCGCGCCCGGGGCGGCCGCCGCCGGCGGCGACGGGCGGCTCCCGGCCGGCCCGGCGCTGGTCGTCTCCTACCTCCTCGTCGCCCTGGCCTGCGGCTTCGCCGCCCTCTGCTACGCGGAGCTGGCCTCGGTGGTCCCGGTGGCCGGGAGCGCCTACACCTACGCCTACGTCACCCTCGGGGAGCTGGTGGCCTGGATCATCGGCTGGGACCTGATCCTCGAGTACGCGGTGGGGAACGTGGCCGTGGCGGTGAGCTGGGCGGACTACTTCAAGTCCTTCCTCGCCGGATTCGGAGTGCACCTGCCGGACTGGCTCTCCACCACCCTCAACCACGCGCGGGACACGCCCGGCCTGCTCGATTCGGCGCCGCACCTCCTCGGCGTCCCCATCGTCTTCAACCTCCCCGCCGGCGCCATCGTCGCCGTGCTCACCGTGCTCCTCGTGCTCGGCGTGCAGGAGAGCAGCCGGGTCAACGCGGCCATGGTGGCCCTCAAGCTGGCCATCGTCATCGGGTTCATCGGGGTGGGGGTGTTCTACGTCCAACCGGCCAACTGGGTGCCCTTCGCGCCC